>ENA-OQAB01001431-OQAB01001431.1-human-gut-metagenome-genome-assembly--contig:-NODE-1431-length-11322-cov-3.505583_pt1 | contig 11322 bp, 12 predicted proteins | sample MGYA00242490_ERZ504517 | MGnify/ENA primary metagenome ERZ504517 (study PRJEB26092, sample SAMD00036298) | human gut metagenome | host: Homo sapiens | study: EMG produced TPA metagenomics assembly of... | reverse complement strand
GGAGAAACTGTAGCAAGTAACAACGGCGACAGGAACAGGTGACTGGACATTCCATGCTTGGAACAGACTATCAGTTACCAGCAGGATATCAGCTTGCAGTAGGAGTAGATCAAGTAACAAATATTCAGGTACCATTTGGAGCAACAGCAGGACATACAGTAGTAGTAGAACCAGTAGCAGGCGAAGTGGTAGAAACAAAATTAAATGTAACATTTGAAACTGTTTACGGAGAAAAAGGTAGGAGAAGCAGAAGCGAAAACAACAGCAACAGGAGCAGATGGAGAGGCATGGACATTCATGCTTGGAACAGACTTCAACTTACCAGAAGGATATAAACTTGCAGAAGGAGTGGAGCAAGTTACGAATATTCAGGTACCATTTGGAGCGACAGCAGGACACACCATGATTGTTGAAAAAAACACAGAAACTCCAGATAAACCAGATCCAGAGAATCCGGAAAAGCCAGATCCAGAGAATCCAGAAAAGCCAGATCCAGAGAATCCAGAAAAGCCAAATCCGGAGAATCCAGAAAAGCCAGATCCAGAGAATCCAGAAAAGCCAAATCAAGATAATGCAAACAAGATGACGGGAAAACACAGATACGGATAAAAAGACAGAGAATAAAGCTAAAACACCAAAAAACAGGTGATGATCTTCAAAGCCGCAGGTACATTTTCAAATCTTAGGAGCAGGGGCGCTTGCAGCAATTGCAGCATTACTTAAGAAGAGAAAATAGTAGCTAGATTCTGTATCAGTAAGTAAAAATTAATTAGTATTGCCAAAAATGCAGAGAATAGAATCTGTGTTTTTGGCAAATCTTTTTTGAAATGAAAGGAAATTTGGAGAAGAAAATCATGCGAAAAACAATGAGAAAAATAGGTATAGAATGACTATTTTCATTTTGCCTGAATTGCAATGATGGCAAGCAGGATGTAAAAAAGAAGAAAAGGAAGAAGTGAAAAAAAGAAAAAAGGAAAGACTTATGAATTCTTTTATGAACAAACTTCCCAAAATCAGATCAAAAAGTGTCAGACGAGGAAAATGAAAAAAATCAAGAGAGGAGTGGAAAACTGGGCAAAATCTGTCATGTTGGTAGACAGTTCTGTGAGTAAGCAGAATCGGAAAAACAATCGATAATAGCTTTTATCAGAGTATCGTAGACGACAAACAGAGAGAAAAAGTAAAAAAGGACAGGAAAACATTTTATAAAGACAGTGAAGTGCAGGTACAGAGCGCAGAAGCGAAGATAGAAAGTGCATATGCGACAGAATATCAGGGGAAACAGATTGGAAATGTTACTTGTGATGTTGTATTAAAAGGAGTCAAAGACGGAAATAATTTTTCTCGTACCTATCATTTAAAACTTGCAGTAAGCTATCAGAATGAAGTGGTATCAATCTATGAAATAGGAAATATTACCTGGGAATAGTTTACGATCTTGTCAATTAGGATATAAGCAGTAAGAAGCAGGCATATAGTAAAGTAAAAGAAAGCTGGAGAACGGTATGAAAAAAATCTGGAAATGCTGTTTGTTTGTTGTGTCTGTGTTTCTTCTGGTCGTAGGTGCTGTGTGGCATCTCCCAGAGATAGTTACTGTAAGCAATAATGTTTACGGAAAAGAATTACCGATTCAGTCGGTGGAAACAGAAGAGAAGAAGGCAGTGCTGACATTTGAGTGTGCATGGGATCACAGTAGTATAAAGGACATACTGGAGATTCTTGAGGATCATAATGTTCGTGCTGCTTTTTTTGTCACTGGGGACTGGGTGAAACAGTATCCGGAAGATGTTCGGAGGATCGTTCAAGGAGGGCACGATATCGGGAACCATTCGGCGACACATCGGAACATGGTACAGCTTGAAAAAGAGGAGATAGAGAAAGAATTAAAAGAGACACATCAGGCAGTAAAAGAATTGACAGGGAAAGAGATAAAGTTCTTCCGACCACCTTATGGTGCATTTAATGATACGGTGATTTTGACAGCAAAAGAAGGGGGCTATCTTACTGTGATGGGAAATATAGACTCTATGGACTGGAAAGATTATGGAGCGAAGACAATCTTACGGACAGTGATGGAAGATAAAGAACTGCAAGGGGGCTCAATCATCCGGCTAAACAGTGAGGCAAAATATACGAAAGAGGCATTGCCAAAGCTCATTGAAAGTCTGGAGAGAGAAGGGTTCCGGTTGGTGACGCTTTCACAGCTGCTGTATCAGGAAGCATATCATTTAGATGTGAAAGGAAGGCAGATCCCAGATGACAGGTGATCAGCCTTCTTTTTTGAGAGGATTTGGACTGTGGACAGTCAGGATTTTTGTAATATGATTTGTCTTGTTGGACCAGTTATGAGGAATGCATGATGGGATGTGGACGGAATCACCGGGATAAAGCTGATAAGTGATACCATCAATATTCATCGTGAGGATTCCTTCTAAAATATAAATGAATTCTTCGCCGGTGTGATTGTAGAGTTCCAGAGTCTCTTTTTCTTCAGGAAGAGGAGGCATGATCTCTACAAGGCGCGGAAGCAGATCGAAACTGGTCAGATGGTCAGTCAATGCATATTCAATGATTTCCGAGTTGACGAGGGTAGTCTCCTTTTCATAGCTTCGCACTACATATTTTGTCTCCTGTGGTGAGGAGAGATCAAAAAAGGACGAGAGTTCAACTTCCAATACCTGGGCAATCTTTTCCAAAGAATCAATCGCAATACTGGTCAGTCCACGCTCAAACTGTGACAAAAAGCCGATGGAAAGACCGGTCTGTTCACTGAGATATTTTAATGTATATTTTTTTTCTGTTCGCAGTTCTTTGATGCGAAATCCGATGACAGCACTTTTATTCACACTGGATGCTCCATTTCTTTTATTTCTGTTTCTATGATAAAGGATTTGCAGGAAAAAATCAATTCACGAGATATGAATTTTATAAAAAGTCAAAAGTTTTTTATGAAAGAAGTAATTAAAAAATGTAAAATAATTTTATGACAAAATAAAAATACTGTGATATAATATGAAAAAATGATAAAAATTTCATTTTTATGAAAATATAAGGATGAATTTTAGCCATAAAAAGAAGAATCCTGACGGAAGAAAAGGTGGAGGGGATTATGAAATATCCTGAGATTATGAATATTCAGAAATATTCCATACATGATGGAGATGGAATTCGAACGACGGTCTTTTTTAAAGGCTGCCATTTAAAGTGTTGGTGGTGTCACAATCCAGAAAGTCAGAAATTTACGCCTCAGCTGATGTTCCATGCGGACCGGTGCGGCGGGTGTCATGCATGTGAACAGATCTGTAGTCACCATGCAGTGACGGTTCGGGATGGAATTGCGTGCACGGACCGGACAAAATGTGAACTTTGCAGAGAATGTCTGGATCATTGTGTGAATAATGCGCGAGAGATTGTGGGGAAGGAATACACGATTTCGGAATTGATGAAAGAAATTGAGAAAGACTGTATGTTCTATGAGGAGTCAGGAGGAGGCGTAACGTTATCTGGCGGTGAGGTCATGGCGCAGGATATGGACTATATCGAGCAGTTATTAAAGAAGCTTAAGAGAAAGGGATACAATGTGGCAATTGACACATGTGGGTATGCACCGCAGGAGAATTATGAGCGCGTGCTGCCTTATGTGGATACATTTCTATATGATATCAAGACAATGGATCCGGAAAAGCATGAAAAATATATGGGGAAAGACAATGAATTAATTTTGTCAAATCTTCGTTTCATCAGTGAACGTGGGGCAAGGATTTATATTCGTATTCCGGTCATCGGTGGAGTCAATGACACGGAAGAAGAAATGGAAGCAATGATTACTTTTCTGAAACAATCTATTTCTGTCAGCCAGATCAATCTGCTCCCGTATCATAATATTGCCGGGGGAAAATATGATAAGCTGGATATCAGATATAAGGGGGAAGCATTTACGATTCCGCCGAAAGAACAGATGGAAGCATTCCAGAGACAATTTATCCAAAATGGATTTGCAAATACAAAAATCGGAGGTTAATTATGAGAAGAGGTATGAACGAAAGAATTCAGAAACTGAGAGAACAGAGTGTCAATGCAGTTCCGCACATTTATATGGAGCGTGCCGATCTGGAGACAGATGCGTACATAAAGTACGAAGGATCTGTCAGTGTACCGGAGATGAGGGCACTGGCATTTAAGCATTTTATGGCAAATAAGACACTTTGTATTAATGAAGGAGAACTGATTGTTGGAGAGAAAGGGGACAGCCCGCAGTCGGCACCGACATTCCCAGAACTTTGCTGTCATACACTGGAAGACATGCATGTGATGAATGACCGGGATCTGATCAGTTTCAAGGTAACAGAGGAAGACTTAAAACTTCAGGAGGAAAAGATCATCCCATACTGGGAGAATCGTTCTATCCGTCATAAGATCCTTCACAATATGAGCATACAGTGGAAAGAGTGCTATGAGGCAGGGATTTTTACAGAGTTTATGGAGCAGAGAGGACCGGGACATACAGTCGGTTCTGAGAAAATCTACAAAAAAGGATTTCTCGATTACAAGCAGGATATTATCGAGAGCAGAAACCGTCTGGATTTCCTCAATGACAAGGAAGCACTTGACAAGCGTGCACAGTTAAATGCGATGGAGATCGCCTGTGACGCGATCATTATCCTTGGAGAACGTTATGCAGCGCTTGCGAGAGAACTTGCAGAGAAAGAGGAAGATGAAGTGAGAAAGCAGGAGCTGCTACAGATCGCGGCAAATTGTGATGTGGTTCCGGCACATGCGCCACAGACATACTGGCAGGCGATCCAGATGTACTGGTTCGTGCATCTTGGTGTGACAACGGAGTTAAATCCATGGGATGCGTATAGTCCGGGAAGACTGGATCAGCATTTGAATCCATTCTATGAAAAAGATACAGAGGCAGGCATTTTAGATGATGAGAAAGCGCTGGAACTTTTAGAATGCCTCTGGGTGAAATTTAACAATCAGCCGGCTCCTCCAAAAGTGGGAATCACATTAAAGGAGAGCAGTACTTACACAGATTTTGCAAATATTAATACCGGAGGGATTACACCGGATGGACAGAATGGAGTCAATGAGGTCAGCTATCTAATCTTAGATTGTATGGATGAAATGAAGCTTTTGCAGCCAAGTTCGAATGTACAGATCAGCAAGAAGACACCGATGAAGTTCCTAAAACGTGCCTGCGAAATTTCTAGAAAAGGATGGGGACAGCCGGCATTTTATAATACGGAAGCGATCATACAGGAATTGCTAAATGCAGGAAAATCTATTGAGGATGCAAGAAGAGGTGGAACGAGTGGATGTGTGGAGACTGGTGCATTCGGAAATGAAGCATATATTCTGACAGGATATTTCAACCTTCCGAAGATTCTCGAGATCACGCTGCACAATGGTTTTGATCCGGTCAGCAAAAAGCAGCTCGGGCTTCAGACTGGGGAGGCAACAGACTTCCATTCTTATGAAGAAGTGTTTGAGGCTTATAAGAAGCAGGTAGAATATTTTGCAGACATCAAAATGGAAGGAAGCAATATTATTGAGAAGATCTATGCAGAATATATGCCGGCGCCATTTCTATCTGTCATCACAAACGACTGCATTTCCAACGGAAAAGATTACAATGCCGGAGGAGCTCGTTATAATATCAACTATTTGCAGGGGGTAGGAATCGGTACGATTACAGACTCTCTGACAGCGATCAAATACAATGTGTTCGATGAGAAGAAATTTACGATGGAAGAGTTAATGGAAGCCATGGAACACAACTTTGAAGGATACGAGAAGATTGCAAATCTTGTACGCAACAAGACACCGAAATATGGAAATGACGATGACTATGCAGACGATGTGATGCAGGCAGTCTTTGACTTCTACTATCATACAGTGGCAGGCAGACCGAACATGAAAGGCGGTACTTATAGGATCAATATGCTTCCGACTACCTGTCATGTGTACTTTGGTGAAGTGATGTTAGCAAGCCCGAACGGAAGACTTGCACATAAGCCTGTATCAGAGGGAATCTCGCCGGAGAAAGGTGCCGATATCTGTGGTCCGACAGCGGTAGTGAAAATCTGCATCTAAAATGGATCATGTACGGACAGGGGGAACGCTTTTGAATCAAAAATTCACACCGAGTGTTGTTGCAGGGGAAGAAGGATTGACGCAGATGGCAAATCTTGTGCGGAGTTATTTTAATATGGATGGACATCATATCCAGTTCAATGTCATCGATAGACAGACGCTGATCGATGCTCAGAACAATCCGGAAGAGTATAAGGATCTGATCGTGCGCGTAGCAGGTTACAGTGATCACTTCCGCAATTTGAGCAAAGCACTTCAGGATGAAATTATTGAACGTACAGAACAGTCATTTAATTAGGAAAGATGCTTTTGAAAGCTTTTGTGAAAGGAGAAAGAAAACATGGAGAAGAAATTAGGGTTTATCGGCGCCGGAAATATGGCAAAAGCGATGATGGGTGGAATTTTGAAGAACGAGATTCTGTTACCGGAGGATGTGATCGCATCCGATCTTTATCAGCCGGGATTGGAGCGGACGAAAGAGGAGCTTGGAATTGCTGTGACAACAGATAATCAAGAAGTGGTAAAGAAAGCAGAGGTAGTCGTTCTGTCTGTGAAACCACAGTTTTATGCAGCTGTGATTGAAGAAATCCGGGAAGTGGTGTCAGAGGGGCAGATTATCGTTACGATCGCGCCGGGACAGACACTGGAACATTTGCAGGAATTATTCGGAAAACCGGTGAAGATTGTTCGCACAATGCCAAACACACCGGCGCTTGTGGGAGAAGGCATTACAGGTGTCTGCAAAAATGAACTGGTGACAGAGGAAGAACTTTCTTATATTTGCAAAATATTTAGTGGATTTGGAAAAGCAGAAGTATTAAGTGAGAAACTGATGGATGTTGTTGTGTCTGTAAGCGGAAGTTCTCCGGCATATGTCTTTTTATTCATCGAGGCGATGGCAGATGCGGCTGTCGCAGATGGAATGCCGAGAGCGCAGGCATATAAATTTGCAGCGCAGGCAGTTTATGGGAGCGCGAAAATGGTGTTGGAGACAGGAAAACATCCAGGAGAATTAAAAGATATGGTATGCTCTCCGGGAGGGACAACCATCGAGGCGGTGCGCGTACTCGAGGAGAAAGGATTCAGAAGCAGCGTCATTGAAGCGATGAAAGCGTGCGTAAAAGTTGCAAAAGAGCTTGGAAAGAAGTAAAATAGAAAAAAAGTGCAGCAAGAAAGGGGTTACGCAGCGATGAAATACCATGCAGATGAAGAGAGATATAATAGGATGAAGTATCACAGATGTGGAAAGAGCGGGCTGAAGCTTCCGGCGGTGTCACTTGGACTTTGGCACAACTTTGGCACAATGGACGATTTTGAGACGATGCGTCAGATGTGTTTTACTGCTTTTAATCTTGGAATCACACATTTTGATCTGGCAAATAATTATGGTCCGCTTCCGGGAAGCGCAGAGACGAATTTTGGAAAGATCCTAAAAGAAGATCTTGGAAGTTACCGTGATGAAATGATCATCAGCACGAAGGCGGGATATGATATGTGGGAGGGCCCTTATGGCAGTGGCGGAAGCAGAAAATATCTGCTGGCAAGTCTAGATCAGAGTCTGCAGCGCATGGGGCTGGAGTATGTAGATATTTTCTATCATCACTGTGTAGACCCAGAGACGCCTGTGGAGGAGAGTATGATGGCGCTTGATGCGGCAGTGAAGCAGGGAAAGGCCTTGTATGCGGGAATTTCGAACTATGATCTGGAACATACGATGCAGGCGATGGAGATTTTAAAGGAATTAAAATGTCCTTTCGTGATCAACCAGATTCGCTATTCGATCCTGGATCGGTGGATTGAGAATGATGGCCTGAAAACATTTGCGAACAAGAGTGGCTGCGGACTGATCGCATTCAGTCCGTTGGCACAGGGACTGCTCTCCGACAGGTACTTGCACGGAATTCCGGAAGACAGCCGCATTCGGAAAAGCGGAAGATTCTTAAAGGAGAGTGCAGTCACAAAAGAACGGTTAGAGCAGCTGGAGGCGTTGAATGAAGTCGCAAAAGAGCGTGGACAGACACTGGCACAGATGGCTCTGTCCTGGGTGCTTCGCGATGGAGATGTGACAAGTGTCCTGATCGGCGCATCCAAGCCGGAACAGATTCGGGAGAATGTAAAAATCGTTGAAAAAACAGAGTTCAGTGAAGAAGAGCTTAGACGAATTGATGAATTGTCAAAAGCAGTCACAAAATAGCGGTGATTTCGTTGACAAATAAAATAGGGATTGTTATGATAAAAAACAGACGAGGGCGTTTTCCGTGCAGGAACGCCCTCTTTCTGGATCGCATAAAAGTAGCAGCAAGAAAATCTCGGGTTTGTACGGGAGGAAGTTATGAGAACATATACGAAGGACGATATTATACAAATTGTGGAAGAGGAGGATGTAGAGTTTATCCGCCTTCAGTTCACAGATATGTTAGGAACATTGAAAAATATAGCAATCACAGCAAGTCAGCTTCCAAAAGCTTTGGAGCACGCATGTACATTTGATGGATCCTGTATGGAAGGATTTATCTGGTTGGAGGAAGAGGATATGTATTTACATCCTGATCCATCTACGTTTGAAATATTTCCATGGCGGCCACAGCAGGGGAAAGTTGCCAGGTTGCTCTGTGATGTCTATAAGTGTGATGGGACACCATTTGAGAGCGATTCCCGCCAGATTTTAAAGCGGACGATCAAGCGGGCGCAAGAGAAGGGATACACGATGGAAGTTGGAAGTGAGTGTGAGTTTTTCCTCTTCCACATGGATGAAGAAGGAAATCCGACGACAGTAACACATGAGTGTGCAGGATATTTTGACATCGATCCGATGGATTTTGGAGAAAATACAAGGAGAGATATCGTACTGACATTGGAGGAGATGGGATTTGTGATTGAGTCTTCCCACCATGAAGTGGCTCCGGCACAGCATGAGATCGTTTTTCGGCACAGTGAGGCACTGTCTGCGGCAGATGATATTCTGACATTTAAGATGGTTGTGCGGACTATTGCGAAAAAGCATGGACTGCATGCAACATTTATGCCGAAGCCGAAAAGTGAGAGCACCGGCTCGGGGATGCACTTGAATTTGACACTTCAGAAGGAGGGAAGGAATCTATTTTTCGATGAGAAGGATCCTTATAGATTAAGCAGAGAAGCCTATTATTTTATCGGAGGATTAATGAAACACATCGGCGCAGTGTCTCTGTTTACCAATCCGATCGTCAATTCGTATAAAAGGCTGATACCGGGATTTGATGCGCCGATTTATGCAAACTGGTCAGTCAAGAAGAAAAGTGCTCTGATTCGCATTCCATTTGAGAAAGAAGAAAAAAATGGATAGAGTTAAGGAGTCCGGATGCATCCGCAAATCCATATTTGGCACTCGCAGTCTGTCTGGCGGCAGGAATGGATGGAATTGAGAGGAAAATCCTTCCGCCATCCTGCATTGACGAACAGGAATACAGGGAACAGAGTCAGAAACTGGAAGAAATATGCAGACTTCCGAAGAGCCTTTTGGAAGCGGTGGAAGCCTTTGAGCAGGATGAACTGATGCAAAGTGTGATCGGGAAAGAATTATCGCAAAAATATATTCAGACGAAGAAGAGAGAATACCGGGAATACTGTGCACAGGTGACTGCGTGGGAGTTGGAACAATATTTGTATCGGATATAGGAAGCTATTCTGTCAAACGAAAAGATGCAGGGAGGGGTGAGCGTGAGCAGGATCATAGTGGCAATTCCGAAAAGGGAGACCGGAATACAGATTCGGAATCTGCTTGTCCGAAATGGATTTGATGTCATCGGAGTCTGCACTTCCGGCGTGCAGATATTAAACTATGCGGATGTTCTGGAGGAGGGGATCGTCATTTGTTCCTGCCAGCTCAAAGATATGGTGTATGGAGAATTACGAGCGGATTTGCCGCAGTCATTTGAGATGCTGGTGCTTACAACAGGAAGGCATCCGGTGGAGGAAACGGCACATATCAGGACGCTTTCTTTGCCTCTGAAAGTGCAGGAATTGTTAGAGCAAGTGCGGGCCATGGAAGAAATATTTGAGTGGCAGAGAAGAAAAAGGCGCGGCAGAAAGAGTGAACGAAATGAGAGACAGAATCAGATTATTTCCAGAGCAAAGGCGCAGCTGATGGAAAAGAAAGAAATATCAGAAGCAGAGGCACACCGATATTTACAAAAATACAGTATGGAGAGTGGGAACAGCCTGACAGAGACAGCGCAGATGATATTAGAGATGATGGATGAGCGTCCATCAGAAAAATAAAAGAGAAAAGAGAGGAACCGCAGATGAAATTTACAAAAATGCAAGGATTAGGAAACGATTATGTCTATGTAAACTGTCTGAAGGAAAAAGTAGAATCTCCTTCGGAAATGGCACGAAGAGTCAGTGACAGACATTTTGGAGTGGGATCGGATGGATTGATTTTAATCTGTCCGTCTGAATGTGCGGATTTTGAGATGAAGATGTATAATGCAGATGGCTCCAGAGGTGAAATGTGTGGAAATGGGATTCGCTGTGTTGGAAAATACGTCTATGATTATGGCCTGACAGATCAGACAGAAATATCTGTAGAGACACTTGGAGGGATCAAACATTTAAGTCTGACGGTAGAAGAGGGGAAAGTTGCACTTGTAAAAGTGGATATGGGATCCCCGATTTTTGTGCCAGAGCAGATTCCGGTAAAAGTAGAAGGGGATCATGCGGTAAATGTTCCGATCAGTGTGGATGGGGACGAGTATCGGATGACCTGTATCTCAATGGGCAATCCGCATGCAGTCGTATATCTGGATGACATCCAAAATATGGAGATCGAAAAAATTGGACCAAAGTTTGAGCATCACCCATGTTTTCCGAATCGAGTGAATACCGAGTTTGCCCGCGTGCTTGATCGCGAGACTGTAGAGATGCGTGTATGGGAACGGGGATCCGGGGAGACGCTGGCATGTGGAACGGGAGCATGTGCGGTGGCTGTGGCAAGTATGGTAAATGGTCTTACAGAGGACTGTGTGACTGTGCAGCTGCTTGGAGGCAATCTGAAGATTGAGTGGGACAGAGAAAAAAAACTGTCGTATATATGACCGGACCGGCGACGGTTGTATTTGATGGAGAACTTTATGAATAGCAATTCGGAGGCGGGATCTTGCAGCACAAGATCCCGGTTATCAAACGGACCTGGAGCTTCGAGTTTTTAGTGGGAAGGGAAAGTGCCAAAATCCGTTGAAAAAG
>ENA-OQAB01001428-OQAB01001428.1-human-gut-metagenome-genome-assembly--contig:-NODE-1428-length-11331-cov-2.430114_pt1 | contig 11331 bp, 11 predicted proteins | sample MGYA00242490_ERZ504517 | MGnify/ENA primary metagenome ERZ504517 (study PRJEB26092, sample SAMD00036298) | human gut metagenome | host: Homo sapiens | study: EMG produced TPA metagenomics assembly of... | reverse complement strand
CATAATGACGAATATTTCGCCTTCATTAATGGAAAGATTCGCATCTTTCACCGCAACTGTACATCCGGTCGCTTTCAATATTTCACTTTTTGTTTTACCTTCTTTCAACATCTTCAAGGCCTTCTGCTTCTCATTGCCAAAAACCAGATAGAGATCTTTAATTTCTATTTTACTCATACAATAAAATGGTTTAGGTTATTAAAATAATATACACAGCAAGACAAGAACAAACGATAACAGGAATCTTTCTTTATATCGTATAAAGTTCTGATTTAAATACGGGACAAATAACAATGAATCCCGAAATAATTAATAAAAATGATTTATTGACAGACTGAGTAATTAAAAAAGGAAATAGAATTTGATAAGATAATCCTTTCAACGAATAGCCAAAAAATAGCATTTTTATGTATAAAAACAAGCCTGTTCCAGTATCTTGCTGGCACAAAGATACAAAAAACGGATTAAACATACAAATTATATTCAAAATCCGGGGCATACAGAGGGCTTTATTTGTAATGATATGGAAAGTTTCCGGGTAATATTCCCCTATCACTCAGCAAAATAGAACAAACCGGCAGATAAATATAAAATAAGTTTGAATATTTCACTTAAACACCGTATATTTGGCGTCAATAACTAAACTAGATTTATATGTTCAACAGGGCTATTACAATTTTCCTGGGGAAGGATAATTGTCATTACACAACAAAAGAAAAACAAACAGGTACTGCCACACTAGACGACAAAAGCCAAGTACAGTTCCTTAGTAAAAAGAACCCCAAAATGCCGTTTTTCTATAGCCGGCGGAATCTCTACATGATAGGTTTCCTGCTCGCTTTTATAGTGACTCTGCTCGAATTTATACGAGGACGGCATCAAAACTTTATGGTCTTCTCGGACGCTACTCAATTCTTCTGGCAAGGCATCAGCCCATACACAACTGAATTTGTAGAAGCTCACGGACGCTACTTCCTTTATTCTCCAGTTTTCACGGTATTGTTCGCTCCGTTTGCGTATCTGCCTGCATGGCTGGGACCTTTCGCGTGGAATCTATTCAATTATTCGCTGTTCTTTATGGCGATCTTCACGCTGCCCCAACAATTCACCCAGCAGCAGAAATGCCGTATGTTCCTTTTTCTGTTACTGATTTTAGGACAAAGTTTACTTTCATTTCAGTATAACATAACGGTAGCCTATTTATTCTTATTCGCCTATACGTTATTGGAAAAAGACCGTGGATTTCTGGCTGTTCTGTTAATCATGATTTCGGGATGTACCAAAGTATATGGAATTTTCGAACTGGCATTGTTGCTGTGCTATCCTCACGTATGGCGTAACTTTGGCTATGCCGTTACAATGGGCATTGTATTGCTTGCATTACCGTTAATCAAAATAGCTCCTGCAGATTTGCTCCCCTATTATGAAGAATGGTGCCATAGTCTTGCTGTTCATCAGTCCACCGGAGCTTATGATTCATTTTTCTATGCCCGCCCCATTGCAGCATGGACATTGCCACACTTCCGTGCACTTCAGATAGGAATGCTCGGCTTGCTGACTCTGCTCTTTTTGGGGAATTTCCGCAAATGGTCGTCTTTTGCCTTCCGTGCCCAGGCTTTGGGCATTCTCATGGGCTGGGTAGTATTACTGAGTGACTCCGCCGAGAAGCATACCTATATTATCGCATTGGCAGGTTTCATGCTCTGGTATTGGAGCAGACCAACACGTACCGCAACAGACAAGATTCTATTTTGGTGCTGTTTTGTGCTGTTATGTATCGTTCCTATCGACATATTCGTCCCTGTACCCATCAGAGATTTCATTACCAGGACCTTATGGCTTCATGTATGGGTTTTCTTTATTGTATGGATACGGATGATATGGCTTACCTTCCTTGCATCCTTCATTCATCCACGTGCCACAAATGTTCTTTCAGATTAACGCATCCGTTAGCTTTGAAAGAAACTTCTTCTGCCAGCAAGAGTTGTTTTTGTTCCACCCAACCGGGCACCAGCCTTCCGGCGGAATTTACAACTCTATGGCAGGGAATGGATAATTCATCCGGCACTTCTTTCAATGCACGTCCCACCATCCGCGAGCATTGGGGTGCCCCCAACAGCAAAGCAATACCTCCATAAGTAGATACTTTTCCCACAGGTATCTGGGATACGACTTCGTACACTTCCTTCCGAAAGGATTCAGAAAAGCTCTCTTTATCTACTTTATAATCTTTCATCACTCAAACATTACTTTATTTCAGTTCCAAAACTAGATAAAAAGAAAAGAATTTGCAAATAATAAAAGCATTTCAAATAAAATATGCAACTTTATTTGCTTTATTTACAAATAATCCCGACCTTTGTACCCATTAAAAGCAACCCTATTATTAACAAAACAAGCACTGCTGTTATGAAAAAGAAGACAATTCTATTCGCTTCTTGTTTATTTGGAGTATTCGCTTTCAGCTCCTGTGAGAAGAACCTTTATGATGAAAGCAAGCAACCTGAAAAAGAAATTCAAGTAAAAGACCTGGATATACCCGCAGGCTTTCAATGGAAATTAACTCAAGTAGCCGCAGGAACAGTAGCTGCTACTACCCCCACTATGGTTTCCTTCTTTTTAGATGAAGCATGTAGTAAAGAAGAGAAAATAGCCGACATTCCTGTAGATACAGAAATTTCAAGTCTCCCTTTGAGCATCCCAACCTACGTAAATACATTGTATGCCCAGTACAAAACCAGCACCAATGAAACAAAAAAAGTAGCCATACCTGTAAATGCAGATAGAAGTTTCTCACTGAACATTGCTAATGATGCCAAATCCAAATCTAACACCACCCGGTCAATCACTCGTGGGCATGATATAGAAGATGACATCCAATTGGCAAAAGGAGTCATTTTTCATCCCAAAGATGGTTGGGGAACAATCATGTTTGAAGACCAATTCCCATCATTAGGAGATTATGACTTTAATGATTTTGTAGTCAATTATAAGGTGCAGTTCCAAGGTATTAAAAAGGTTGACAAAAAATACACTGCGCAGTATATACAAATAGGATTACGTCTAAAAGCTATCGGAGGAATATTCCCTTATTCTCCTTATTTAAGACTGAAAGAAATAGATTCTGACGAAGTGGAAAGTATAGAAGTTTATGAAACTAAAAACGTGATTCCTGCGATCGACGGAGTAGATCTTGTCCCCAATAAACATCTTATCATTGATTACAGCCCTTTAATTAAGAATCTGGCTAAACCTGCAGGCAGCCAATATTATAATACAGAAAAGAATGCTTTGGTAGCAACAAGTGATTTACCGGAGATCAATATTCTGATCACCCTAAAGAAGAGAAAAGAAGTAAAGGAAATATTAGAAGGCGATGAATTCGACTTGTATTTAAAACGTAATGATAGCGGAACAGAAATCCATATGAATGGTATTGAACCGATCACTTACCAATATCCATTCAATGATAAAAATCTGCTACCGGTATATACAAACGGGGACGAAGAAGATGATAATTATTATTTTAGTGCAGGACGCCTGATTTGGGGATTAAGAGTACCAGGCAACGCAGCGCATGCTATTGAAAAAGCTAATTTCTTGGAAGCCTTTAAAGGATTTGCAAAATGGGCGCAAAGTAGTGGCAAAAACGAACAAAACTGGTATAATCAAGGAAACGCAGATAAAAGTTTATTGATTCATAACTAACACATATCAATAAATCCCGGTAAACATTGAAAATTCAAGTTACCGGGATTTATTGTATTCTGACGTGAATAGTTTTGATTCTATCCTTTCCTTTTCAGCAAATCTGTCGGACTTTCGCCAAACTGCTCTCTATAACATTTGGTAAAATAAGAAGGAGAACTAAAACCAACTTCATAACCAATCTCTGCCACTGTCATATCCGACGAAGCAAGCAAGGAAGCAGCTTTCTTTAAACGAGCGATACGAAGCAATTCATTCGGAGAATAATTAGTCAGGGATTTTATTTTGCGATAGAGCTGCACACGACTTAATCCCATATCCTTACCCAAATCTTCTACATTCAAATTTGAGTCTCCCATCTTTGCTTCAATCAAAGCCTTGAATTTTTCCACAAAGTCTTTATCCATATCACAGACATCCTCTTTCGCCAACGTTTGTCCGTCACCAAAGAACTGTTTCAGGCGGCGATGTGAATCTATCAGATTACGAACGCGTGCCAACAGCAATTGCGAACTGAAGGGCTTGGAGATATAAGAATCTGCACCTCCGTCATACCCCTGAATCCGTTGTTCATCCAAAGAACAGGCTGTCAATAAGATGACAGGGATATGACAGGTTTGCAGTTCGCTTTTCAGCCGACGGCAACACTCTATTCCATCAATACCAGGCATCATCACATCAGAGATTATCAAGTCCGGGACATATTTCATTGCTTTGCGGATGCCCTCCGAACCGTCTGCTGCTTCAATTACAGTATAATCGGTATGGAGTAATCCGCGTACATACGAACGGATATCTGCATTATCATCAATTACCAAAACGGAAGGCTTGGAAGAATCATAGCCTTTTTCCAGTTCCTCTTCTTCGACAGCTAAAGTTTCATTCAGGTTGGAAGAGGCGGGAGATCCGGGAAAAGCAGGATTTAAAGGAACTGAAGAGACTGATGACATTAGAGTATCTTCGGCCAGAATAGTTTCACAAGTCTGTACCGGTAAATCAACGGTAAAGACAGTGCCCTGCTTTTCATCACTTTCCACAGAAATTGTACCTTTATGCAATTCAACGAAAGCTTTGACCAATGCAAGTCCGATTCCCGAACCGGCATGGTGCATGTCTATTTTATAAAAACGATCGAAAATGCTCCGAATATGTTCGGCGGAAATCATTGAACCGGTATTGGCAACAGTAAAACGAATCCAGCGAGTATCCTCTTTCGTTAAGGAAGATAAACGAACCGTTATCTTTCCATTTTCCGGTGTGAACTTGAACGCGTTGGAAAGAAGATTAAAATAAATACGTTCCAACTTTTCCATATCCGCCAATGTATGGTAATCCGTATCCGGCATATTATCAAAAGAGAAATGAATGTGTTTCTTCCGGGCCGCTGCAAGGAATGATTCGTTCCAGTCCTCAAAAGAGGAAAGAACATCTACCTGAACAGGTGTATATTCCATCTTACCGTTCTCGTATTTACGGAAATCCAGAATCTGATTGACAAGACGTAAAAGGATATTCACGTTTCGTTGAATCAGCATCAACATTCGATGCTGATCTCCACTTAGTGTATGATCGGCCAATAAATGTTCTACCGGATCGGCAACCAATGTAAGCGGAGTACGGAAATCGTGAGATATATTTGTGAAGAAAACCAGTTTGGCATGCGTTGCCTCTTCCAGTTGATGAGAAAGCTGGATGAGCTGATCCCGTTGCTCTTCCAGTTTGTCCCGCTGTTCTTCTAATTGGTCACGTTGTTCCTCTAACTTGTCCCGTTGTTCTTCCAGCTGTTTCTTCTGCTCGGAAAGTTCCTTATTCAGACGATTTTTAGCACGAAGAGATTTATAGACTACCAATAATAAACCTGCCACCAATAGAAGAATGACCAAACCACCATACATCACCACCTGCTGTGTAGCAACCCGAGACAGATATCCGCCGATACGTCCGTTCAATGTTTCAATCTTCTGATCCAGTTCCGAGATATGAGTTGTCTGAAGTTGCATGACATGCGCATTTGTACGGTCGACCACCGCAGTGTTCATGACCGTTTCCCGGGGATAAGGCTTTTTCTCAAGGATATTCATTGCCAGTTGCATCACTTTGTCGCCATTGGTCGGATAAATAAAAGTAGCATTCAACACACTGTCGAGCACCATTTCCAATCCGTTACCTTTGCCGGGGAGAGCATCGATACCGACAAAAATCATTTCCTTCTCCCGTCCCACTTTCTTTGCAGCCTGATAAGCTCCCGGAGCAATACGGTCATTATGCGCATACACGGCGTCTATCTTCGGATGCCGACGGAGCATACTATCCATTTCCACTTCCGCCGGTTCACGCTCCCACGCAGCATCCGCATTTATCAATCAGTTTGATATCCGGAAAGTTACTGATAGCAGCCATAAATCCTTGATGGCGTTCCATGGCAGGAGTTGAGCCACCCAGTCCGGTAAGTTCCACCACATTCCCCTTTTCCTTTCAAGCTTGACGCAATATAATTGCCTACCGCACGTCCTATTTCATAATTGTCGGCACCGATATAGGCAGTATATTTATCAGAAAGAATCTTCCGGTCTACCAGGATGACAGGTATTCCCTTTTGATAGGCTTCCTCTACAATCGGAGTCATGGGGGCCGCTTCGTTGGCAGAGATAATCAATAAGTCAACCCCTTCATCTATAAAATAATGAACGTCTTCCGCCTGTTTACGATTATCATCCGCAGCCGACCGGATTTCAACCGATACTCCATCATAAAACATTGCTTCGCGGAGAATTTCATCATTCATCTTATGCCGCCAGGAGTCATCGCTGCATTGCGCCACCCCGATACGGAAACGCGGTGCATCCTGCCGACAAGCCGTCATGCCAAGAAGACAGAGCAAGACTGCTATCCACTTCGTATATCCCATCATTCTAATCATTCTCATTTTTTTCGTATTTCTTTCTATGACCTAAATAGACGATTGAGAACAAAAATAAGAAATAAAACTGTGAGTATGCTATCTATCACCCAATTATTCTCATCATTACCCTCCAAAGAAATGCAAAACAGTTCCCAATATTCAATCGGAAATTATTAACAAAAGTATAAAGCGTAAGACAAACACTCAATAAATGTTATAAAACATCTCTTTTTATTTGGATTATTTGCAGATTTAGCAGAAGTCCGTATCTTTGCAATGTGTTTTTCATAGTATTAGATTTAAGGTTAACAAAGGTTGGAGCAAGGCGTTGCTCCTTTTTTTATGCCCCTACCTCTCATATCATACGAATCATGCAAAAAGAACAAGAGGTATATTCCCACGAATGAGATATACCTCTATACTTACTTTCCATCAAACAATTACATTAGTCTGTCTTTCAAAACCTGCGGAAGTTCGGGCATTGCACCGCTTTGCGTGCAGACATAAGCAGAAACTTCAACAGCAAGTTTGTGAGCTTCGGGAACCGGTTTTCCATTCAAAATGGAAGCACAGAAAGCAGCCGTAAAGGAATCACCTGCCCCCACCGTATCGGCAACCGGAACTCTCGGCGTCTCCTGGAAAGAGACAACACCCGGGGTAAACACATAACTGCCATTAATTCCGCAAGTCAGAATCAGCATCTTCAGGTTGTATTTTGCCAACAGAATCCAACATTTATCCTGTAAGTCGATGCCGGGATAGCCAAACATACGGCTGATGGTCACCAGTTCTTCGTCGTTTATCTTCAGAATGTTGCAACGGCGGAAAGATTCGCGCAATACCTCTTTGGTGTAGAAGTCCTGGCGGAGATTAATATCAAAGATTTTACAGTTGTCCGTCTATGTCGGGCATCGTATCCAGAAACGGTTGATAGTGGCACGGCTCACTTCATTACGTTGAGCCAGGGAACCGAAGCAAACGGCACGCGTACTCAATGCCAAACGTTTCAGTTCATCCGTAAAAGGTATGTTATCCCATGCCACGCCTTCTTTGATTTCGTAACAAGGTACACCCTCGTTATCCAGTGTCACTTGTACCGTACCGGTAGGATAATCCACTTGTTCAATCTGCGTTTTCAGTTTCTTCTCGTTGAATACGTTCAGAATCTCATCTCCCAACTCATCCTTGCCCACGGCACTCACCACGCGACTGTCAAAACCAAACTGTGATACATGATAGGCAAAGTTTGCCGGAGCACCACCTATTTTCTTTCCTTCGGGCAACACATCCCAAAGTGCCTCGCCCATTCCTACGATTATATTATTCATGATCTACGGATTTTATTGTTTCCAAAGTTATAAAATTATTTTTAATACGGAACGTATAGAACAAGAGATAAAGCACGCCCACTGTCATTACGGCTACTGCCCCACTCTGTCCCATGGCATCGGATGCTACTCCCATAGCCAACGGAAATACCGTGCCGCCGAACAGTCCCATAATCATCAGACCGGAAACTTCGTTTTTCTTTCCCGGCAGATAAAGCAATGCCTGCGAGAAGACTACGGAGAACACATTGGAGTTACCGAAACCAATCAGACCGATGCATACATAAATCATTGTCTTGTCATGGAATATAAACAAACCTGCCATCGCTATCAGCATCATCACAACACTAATGCCGAAAGAAAGACTTCGGTGACATCTTACGTAAAATGAAAGAACCGAGGAAGCAGCCTGCCGTACGAAAGATAAAATAAAGGCTTGTTGCAAAAGCCGCATCGTCGAGTCCCATGCCGAGACGTTCCATCAAAATCTTGGGGGCAGTGGTGTTTGTACCCACATCAATTCCAACGTGACACATGATACCGATAAAAGAAAGCAGGATAAACGGTTTGCCAAGCAAAGCGAGACATTGTCCGAAAGTAGACGGTTTGCCTTCTTCTTTTTCCTCTTTAATCTGTGTGACATTGAGCAACAGGATAGCAATAACGGCTACAATCATGTAAATCGGGAACAGGATGCGCCAGCCTAAATCGAAAGTCGGAATGGCTTGTGTCGCTCCCCACATGGCAATATAAGGAGCAAGGAAAGAGGCAATGGCTTTCACAAACTGCCCGAAAGTCAGGCTGCTTGCCAAACGGTCGCCACGTACGATGTTAGAAAGCAACGGATTCAGGGAAGTCTGCATCAACGCGTTTCCGATGCCCAGAAGGGAGAAAGAAATCAGCATCAGCATATAACTGTCTCCGAAAACCGGTAATAACAAAGAAGCAAAAGTCACAAGCAAACTAAGCAATACGGTTTTCTTCTGACCGATGCGGCTCATCAACATGCCTGTGGGCACGGAGAAGATGAGGAACCAGAAGAATACCAGTGAAGGGAAGATATTCGCCTGCGAGTCCGACAAACCGAGGTCTGCCTTTACATAATTGGAGGCAATGCCTACCAGGTCAACAAATCCCATGGCGAAGAAGCAAAGCATCACCGGGATTAGTTTGGAAAGGGAAGAGTTTTTACTGTTTTCCATTGTTTTTTTTTATCTAAATATGTTATCATCATTAGTTTATATCATAAATCTAGGCACGGATTAAGCGGATTACACGGCTTCTCGAATGATGGCTGTCAGATAGCAACCGTGTAATCCGCGTAATCCGTGCCTAATAATATAAAATTATATTTTGCATGAGTACTTATTCTATTTATATCATGCAGTTATATGATTCAATTTACAATCTGCTGTTAGTCGTGTGGGTACTACCGTTAGTTATCTGTTCGTCGCCTATATGAATTACGCTCTCCTTATTGCATCAATACCTCAAGCCTACGGTATCTTTATCTTAAACCTACGGCATAGTAACCTTGAAGCTACGGTATTACTAACTTACCACGGCCGTGGTAGGAATTCGTCATGGCTGTGGGAAGATCTTTCCACGGCCATGGTAGGAACTCGTCACGGCCGTGACGAATCAGTAATACCGTAGGTTTAACACAAGTATATCCCTACTATCCACCTACTATCCCTTAAGGAAAGACGTATTCATCCATAGGGAAACATACAAAGAGCGCATAGGGCGAACAAGAGATATTTATGGCTTCAACTTATGGACCACAAACGAATCTACTTTATAAGCTCCTCCTTTACTGTAAAAATCGATATGATTGTAAGGTTCCGAAGGGAATACCTGATTGGTCATCACAAAACGTCCACCATCTCCAAAGGCTTCCACACTGGATTTATCCACAAACAGACGGAGTTTCAATGCCTCTTTGCCGCCTTGTTCCTCGTTTCCACCTTGTTCAATTGCTGTCCAGGTCAACATCGGGAAATTCTCATTGAAGCTGACCTCTCCGCTCTTGCGACGATCCATTGAGAATTTCTTTTCTTTCATGTCATACTGCATATCCACTTCTTCGCCTTTGTCATTGTAGAGACGGAAGCCGATTACGTCTGCATGTTGATTTTCAATCGTCAGTTCTATTTCGTATGCACCGTCATTGCTGGGAATCATTTCTTTAATTGTGCGTGTTCCGTTTACTTTGAACGAGCGTTTCTTGGAAGCATCACGCAAAGCCAGCAGTTCGGGAGAGGGAGCTGATTGGAGGTAAGTCTCACCATCTACGGTAAACAGGCTCAAGTCGCGGGGAACGGAGTTCGGGCTACGGTATTGGGAGGTAGGAACATCGTTGGCGTATTGCCAGTTGCTCATCCATGCGATAGCGATGCGGCGGTTGTCGGGAGCATCACTCCAAGTCACGGTGGCATAATGGTCTTTTCCCCAGTCCATCCATTTGGTTTTGGAGGGTGATTCGTTTACAAACTCTTTTCCGTTGAAGGAGCCTACAAAATATTGAGTAGCACTTCCTCCGAAAGGACCTCCGGGATTCAAATTACAAAGCAGCACCCATTTCTTATCATTGGTACCTTCTACTGGAAGTTCAAACAAATCGGGACATTCCCAAACACCACCATGTGCACCTTGCCCTTCACCGAAACGACTTTCAAAGGTCCAATCTTTCAGATTAGGAGAAGAGAATATCTGCATCTCCTGCCCTACTGCTAATACCATGATCCAGCGTTTGGTGCTTTCATACCAAAATACTTTCGGGTCGCGGAAGTCACGCGCTTCGGACGTCAGTACCGGATTATTCTCATATTTGGTGAAAGTACGTCCGTTGTCAGTACTGTAAGCAATGCTTTGTACTTGTCGGTCACTGTTTTGTGTATAGATGGCGATAATGGCACCTGCACCAAAAACCAGCTGTATTATCAAAATCGACAACTGCCGAGCCACTGAAAATTGTCCCCAATGCATCGGGAGCAATAGCTACAGGAAGATGTTTCCAGTTTACAAGATCTTGGCTGATAGCATGTCCCCAACTCATATTTCCCCATTTGGAACCATAAGGATTGTATTGATAGAAAAGGTGGTATTCACCGTCTTTATATACCATTCCATTAGGATCATTCATCCACCCATAAAGAGGTGAGAAATGATAAGTAGGACGGAACTTTTCACGGTTGCCCGTATCGAACGTGTCGGACAATTTCATTTCCTTGCAACAAACAGCAGAAAGTTTCCCCCGTATAGGATCATTCGAGCCTAATTTAAATTTCAACAGTATGTTTTTACCAGCATAAGCCGAAAGATCCAGCGGAACAAAATAGTCCACTCTGTTCACTGCCAGACGAACATCCGCAACATTCACCTCTTTATTAT
>ENA-OQAB01001427-OQAB01001427.1-human-gut-metagenome-genome-assembly--contig:-NODE-1427-length-11338-cov-2.599679_pt1 | contig 11338 bp, 12 predicted proteins | sample MGYA00242490_ERZ504517 | MGnify/ENA primary metagenome ERZ504517 (study PRJEB26092, sample SAMD00036298) | human gut metagenome | host: Homo sapiens | study: EMG produced TPA metagenomics assembly of... | reverse complement strand
GCATCGAGTTGAGCAGCTCCTCGATATTGTCCAGCGCACTGGTCGCCTCAGGGGTGTTCTCGGCCCGGTAAGCGCCGATGATACCCGAACGGGTCGCAATTTCGAGTCCCAGGTCGTACAGCCCCTTTTCGGCCCGGGCCAACGACAGCCCCCGGACGAGGGCCACGAACTCGGCCACTTTGCGGACGATGGTCTTCTGCACGGGATCCGTCACCGGCTCGGCCGTCAGCGCATCCACCGCTTCCCACATCGACAGATTACGAGCTTTGGCCAGCAAAGCGATCCGCTCTACGGTCGTATCGCCGATACCCCGGGCAGGGTAATTGACGATCCGCTTGAAGGCCTCGTCGTCGCGGGGGTTGATAACCAGCCGGATATAGGCCAGCAGATCCTTGATCTCCTTGTGGTCGTAGAACGAATTGCCCTTGTAAAATACGATAAGGTATTCCTTTGCGGCGCAGCGCGTCTTCGAGCGCCTGGGACTGGTTGTTGGTGCGGTACAGAATCGCTGCCTCGGCCCACTCATCGCCCGCAGCCCGCACCTTGTCGCGCAGGTCGCTGACCACCATTTCGGCCTCCTCGCGGTCGGTATAGGCTCGGAGCACGCGGATCTTTTCGCCCATATCCCCTTCCGAAAAGCACTTCTTCTCCATGCGTTTCGAATTGCGTTCGATCACCGAATTGGCCGCCTCGACGATCGTGCGCGTCGAGCGGTAATTCTGCTCCAGCTTGAAGATCATCGCGTTGGGGAAATCCTTCTTGAACGAAAGGATGTTCTCGATCTTGGCCCCCCGGAACGAATAGATCGACTGGGCGTCGTCGCCCACCACGCAGACCTTCGAATGGAGCTGCGACAGGCGCCGGATGATGACGTACTGGGCATAGTTGGTATCCTGGTACTCATCGACCAGGATGTATTTGAACTGCTCCTGGTAACGGGCCGTCACGTCGGGACAGTCCCGCAGCAGGATGTTGGTCTGCAACAGCAGGTCGTCGAAATCCATCGCCCCGTTCCGCTTGCAGCGGGCGCAATAGATGTTGTAGATGTTGCCGAACTCGGGAATCTGCATCCGCCGGTCTTCGGCTGCGGCACCCGCATTGGCCAGGTAAGCGCCCGGCGTCACCAGGCAGTTCTTGGCGTAGGAGATGCGCGAGGCGAGCATCGCAGGTTTATACTTGGTATCGTCCAGGTTCAACTCCTTGACGATGGTTTTCAGAAGGTTCTTGCAGTCCGACGGCTCGTAAATCGTAAAACTCTGAGGGAAGCCGATCCGTTCGGCGTTGTCGCGCAGAATGCGCGAAAAAACCGAGTGGAAGGTTCCCATGCGGATATAGCGGTGCCGTCCGTCCGGCAGCATCTGGGCGATGCGTTCGCGCATCTGCTCGGCGGCCTTGTTGGTGAAGGTGAGGGCGAGAATGTTGTACGGAGCCACCCCCTGCTCGATCATATAGGCGATGCGCGAAGTAAGAACGCGCGTCTTGCCCGACCCGGCGCCCGCAATGATGAGCGACGGCGAATCGTAGTTCACCACCGCATCCCGCTGGGCCTGATTCAGGCCTTTCAATATTTGAGATTCCATAACGTGCAAATATAGCGATTTCCCGGCAACGACGGAGCGTCCGCAGCCGAATAATACGACGGAGCGCCGCAACCGAAGGCGAACCTGCGGGACCCCCTCCGCCCGATCTTCGCCCCGAAGCGGCGCCCGGGTACGGTTTTTCAACCGGGGCACCGCCCCGCATCAGGGCGAAAAGAGCGGTCGGGATTTTCGATTTTCGAAAAAAATACATATTTTGCAATAATTTTGTAGGGTATGCGTTGCATAAATACCGAAAACAACGAAAAATCGAAAATACACACCGAAAAATGAGTGAAGTCATCAACATCAAGGAACTCAACGAACGGATCGAACGCGAAAGCGTCTTCGTCGATACGCTGCGCAGCGAAATGGGCAAGGTGATTATCGGACAGAATCACCTGATCGACACCCTGCTGATCGGCCTGCTCTCCAACGGGCACATCCTGTTGGAAGGCGTGCCGGGGCTGGCCAAAACGCTGGCCATCACCACGCTGGCCAAGGCGGTCGATGCCGATTTCTCGCGCATTCAGTTCACCCCCGACCTGCTGCCGGCCGACCTGATCGGTACGCTGATCTACTCGCAGAAGAAGGAGGAGTTCCTCGTCCGCAAAGGCCCCGTATTCGCCAACTTCGTCCTCGCGGACGAGATCAACCGCTCGCCGGCCAAGGTGCAGTCGGCTCTGCTCGAAGCCATGCAGGAGCGGCAGGTGACCATCGGCGACGAAACCTATCCGCTGCCCGAGCCCTTCCTGGTGCTGGCGACGCAGAACCCGCTGGAGCAAGAAGGTACTTACCCGCTGCCCGAGGCGCAGGTCGATCGTTTCATGCTGAAAGCCAAGATCTCCTACCCCCAGAAACAGGAGGAGCGCGACATTATGCGTATGAATCTGGCCGGGGAAGGACTCCCGAAGGTCAATAAAGTGACTTCGCCCGAAGACATCGTCAAGGCCCGCCGCGTAGTCGAAGAGGTCTATATGGACGAAAGATCGAAAAATACATCATCGACATCATCTTCGCTACCCGCGAACCGGCCGAATACAACCTCGAAAAACTGCAGCCCCTGATCGCTTACGGCGGCTCGCCCCGTGCGTCGATCTCGCTGGCCAAGGCTGCCCGGGCCTACGCCTTCATCCGCCGCCGGGGTTACGTGATTCCGGAGGACGTGCGGGCCGTCTGCCACGACGTACTGTGTCACCGCATCGGACTCACCTACGAAGCCGAGGCCGAGAACATCACCACAGAGCAGATCATCACCGACATCCTGAACAACGTAATCGTACCCTAATTGAAAATGCAATAATGCAGGAGACCGAAAACGATATCCTGAAACGAGTCCGCAAGATCGAGATCAAAACCCGGGGGCTTTCCAACGAAATCTTCGCCGGAAAGTATCACACGGCCTTCCGGGGACGCGGCATGTCGTTTTCCGAAGTGCGCGAATACCGCGCCGGCGACGACGTGCGCGACATCGACTGGAACGTCACGGCCCGCTCGCGCACGCCCCACATCAAGGTCTACGAAGAGGAGCGCGAGCTGACGATGATGCTCCTGGTGGATGTCAGCGGCTCCCGGATGTTCGGCACCACGGACCGCCTGAAGAAAAACCTGCAAACCGAAATCGCCGCCGTGCTGGCCTTCTCGGCCTCGGAGAACAACGACAAGGTGGGCTGCATCTTCTTCTCCGACCGGATCGAGAAATTCATCCCCCCGAAAAAGGGGCGCAGCCATATCCTGGCCATCATCCGCGAACTGGTCGGCTTCGAGCCGCAATCGCGGGGGACCCGTATTTCGGAAGCGCTGCGTTTCCTGACCAACGTCACCAAAAAACACTGCACGGCCTTCCTGCTCTCGGACTTTCTCGATCCCGGCAAGGACCGTACGGCGCTCGAGGACGCGCTCAAGATCGCTTCCGGAAAACACGACCTGGTGGGAATCCGCGTCAGCGACCCCCGCGAAGCCGAACTGCCCGACGTAGGGATCGTCGAAATGAAAGACGCCGAAACGGGCCGAAAAGCGTGGGTGGACACCTCCTCGGCCCGGGTGCGGGAGCACTACGCCCGCGTCTGGCAGGAGCGGAGCGCCGCCATCCTCTCGGCGCTCAAACACCACCGCATCGACACGGCCGAGGTATCGACCGACGGGGATTACGTCGTGGAACTCATCAAACTATTCAAACAGCGATGAAGTCGATCCCAAATAACCCGGCATCAACCTGCTCTCCGTTCGCACGCAACGGCGGTATTCAACCGTCCGCCGCCGCAGAGCGGCAAAATGCCGCGCAAACACCTCCTTCGGAAGCGGTGCCCGTCGGCCTGCGGTCTTCGGGTCGTCCGAAAGCCGGTCGGACATCCATCACGAAAAGAGTAAAAACAGCTCTGGCGACAGCTCTTCTGACGGGGCTGACGACCGTTCTGTACGCCGCACCGCCGACGATCACCGCCCGCGTCGAACCCGACAGCATCGGAATCGGCGACCGCTTCGACGTGGTGATCGACGTCGATCGTGATTTGGTGCAGGTCGTGGAATTTCCCACCTTCAACCCGCCTCCGCAGAGCGGACTGGAGGTCGTCGAATCGCATCCGGTGGACACCCTCCGGCGCGACGGACGTCACCTGAGCCTGCGCAAACGCTACACGCTGGCGGCGTTCGAGGAGGGCAACCTCGGCCTGGGACGCGCACAAGTGCTCTATCTGGACAAGAACATCACCGACACGCTCTATACCGCCGACACCCTGCGGCTGCAGGTGGGAACCTTTCAGATCGACTCCACGTCGCACACGATCTACGACATCAAAGCCCAGCGCACGCTGCCCTTCCGCTACGGCGAAATCAGCGGCTACGTCCTCTGGAGCCTGCTGGGTTTGATCGTCCTGGGCGGCGCGATCTACGCAGGCCGCCGCCTGATGGCCCGCTACGCCCGCAAGGTACGCGACATCTTCCGTCCCGCACCGCCCCTGCCGCCCCACATCGCGGCCATCCAAGCGCTCGAAACGCTCCACAACCAGAAACTCTGGCAGAGCGGACGCCACAAACAGTATTACTCGGGCCTGACGGACATCCTGCGCACTTATCTGGCCGGACGATACGGCTTCGGCGCGATGGAGATGACCTCTGACGAAATTCTCGCGGCAGTCCGCCGTTACGACCTGCCGCAGAAATGCGTCATGGACCTGCAGGCGATCCTCCGGGACGCCGACCTGGCGAAATTCGCCAAAGCCCAGTCCGAAGGGACGACCAACGAAGACAACTACCTGAACGCCTACTATTTCGTCGAGGAGACCAAGCCTGCGGAAATCGCGGAGGAGGGCACCGAACAGGACGACACCCAATAGCATCCGACACGCCATGCCAAACAGAATCCTACTGATATTCATCACCCTGTTGCTCGGAATCGGCAGCGCCTCGGCCCAGAAATACCCCGAGCGCAGCCTCGTGCGCAAGGGCAACCGGGATTTCGCGAAGGAGCGGTACGACCGCAGCATCGAACGCTACACGCAGGCGCTCGAAGCGGCCCCCGAAAACTTCGAGGCCGCCTACAACCTGGGGGGCGCCCTCTACCGTACCGAAAAATACGAGGAGGCGGCCAAGATGCTCGAACGCATCGCCGCAGACTCCACCCGCACCGACCAGGAACGGGCCGAGGCTTTCTACAACCTCGGCAACGCCCAATTCAAACAGGAAAAATACCCGGAAGCGCTCGAAAGCTACAAGAACTCCCTGCGGATGAATCCTGCCGACCAGGAGGCCAAGTACAACTACGCCTACACCAAGCGACTGCTGCAAAAACAGCAGAACGAGGATCAAAACAAAGATCAGAACAAGGACCAGCAGAACAGCGGCGGTCAGGATCAGAATCAAGACAAAAACAAGGATAATAATTCGGACAAAGACCGGCAGCAGGACAAGGGCGGCGAGCAACAGGATCAACAAGACCGGCAGAACGGTCAGAATGATCCCGACAAGAACGGACAAAATCCCGACGAACAGCCGCAGGATTCCGACAAGCCGGACAGCGACGACCGGCAGCCCGGCCAACCCCGCGAAAACGGCATCTCCCCGGAAGAACAGGAACGGATGCTGGATGCGATCCAGACCCAGGAGGACAAGACCCAGGAGAAACTCAAGGAGAAAGCCGGGGTCGTGGTACGCGGCAATAAAAACTGGTAACGAATCAATTCTGAAACGGCTATGCAATTCGCCTCTCCATACTTTTTGTGGCTGCTCGCGGTCATTCCGCTCATGGTGGTCTATTACGTCTGGCGGACCCGTCAGGGCGGCGCTTCGATCCAAGTATCGACCATCGACGGTGTCGCCGAAGCACCGCGCACCGTACGTTATTACCTGCGGCATCTGCCTTTCGCGCTGCGCTGCGCGGCCGTCGCGCTCCTCATCGTAGCGCTGGCCCGCCCCCAATCGGTCGATGAAGGCTCGACGAGCAACACCGAAGGCATCGACATCGTGCTGGCGATCGATATTTCGACCTCGATGCTGGCCCAGGACCTCCAGCCCGACCGCATCCAGGCAGCCAAGCAGGTCGCCGGCAACTTCATCACCGACCGCCCCGGAGACCGCATCGGACTGGTGGCCTTCGCGGGCGAAGCCTTCACCCAAAGCCCGCTGACGACCGATCAGGGAACGCTGCAAACCCTGCTGGGACGCCTGCGCAGCGGCGTGGTGGAGGACGGCACGGCCATCGGCAACGGACTGGCGACGGCAATCAACCGCCTGCGCGAGAGCAACGCCAAGAGCAAGGTCATCATCCTGCTGACCGACGGAGAGAACAACCGGGGCGAAATCGCTCCCCTCACGGCTGCGGAGATCGCCCGTGACCAGGGCATCCGCGTCTATACGATCGGTGTCGGCACACGCGGCACGGCCCCCTATCCGACGGTGGACTTCTTCGGGAACCCGACCGTCGTGCAGGCCAAGGTGCAGATCGACGAAAAGATACTCGGCGAGATCGCCGATCTCACGGGCGGCCGCTACTTCCGCGCCACGGACAACGCCAAACTACAGTCCATCTACGACGAAATCAACCAGCTCGAAAAGAGCAAGGTCGAAATATCGCAATACACCACCTACACCGAGGAGTACCTCCGCTGGGCAGCGGCGGCTCTGGCCCTGCTGCTCGTGGAATTTCTGTTGCGTACCCTCTGGTTAAAATCCCTGCCGTAATGTTCAGATTCGCATATCCCGAATACCTCTGGCTGCTGTGGCTCCTCCCGTTGCTCGTCGCCGTATGGACGGCCGCCGGACAGCTCGCACGCCGGCGCCTCAGCCGTTTCGGCCGGCTCGAAACCATCCGTCCGCTCATGCCCGACGCTTCTACGGGGCGCCGGCGTCTGAAATTCATCCTGTACCTCACGGCATTCGCCCTGCTCACCCTGGCGCTCGCACGGCCGCAGCTGGGTTCGAAACTCCGCGAGGTGGAGAGCCGGGGTATCGAGATGATGCTCGTGGTCGATGTTTCGAACTCGATGCTCGCCGAGGATTTCCAGCCCAACCGCCTCGAACGCACCAAATACGCCATCGACAAGCTCTTCGACGGACTCAAGCAGGATCGCGTGGGACTGGTCGTCTTCGCGGGCGACGCCGTAGTGCAACTGCCGATCACCTCGGACTACCGCATGGCCAAAGCCTTTGCCCGCAGAATATCCCCTTCGATGGTTTCGGTGCAGGGCACCGACATCGGTCAGGCCCTCTCGCTGGCCACCATGTCCTTTTCGGAAAAGGGAGATAACCCCGCAGGACGCGTCATCGTGCTCATCACCGACGGCGAAGGGCACGACTCCGGCGCCATCGAAGCGGCCGAACGGGCCGCCGAACAGGGCATCCGCATCTTCACCATCGGCATCGGCACGCCGGAAGGCGCTCCGATCCAGATCGGCGGCGAGTTCATCAAGGACGACAAGGGAGAGATGGTCGTATCGAAACTGGGCGAACCCCTGCTCGAAAAGATCGCACAGGCGACCGACGGAGCCTACATCCGCTCGACCAACCAGTCGATCGGGCTGGACGAAATCGTACGCACGATCAACAATATGGAAAAAGGCGACCTGGCGGCCCTCCGCTTCGAGGAGTTCAACGAACAGTTCCAATACCTGATCGGAGCGGCCCTCGTCCTGCTCTTGCTGGAGTTCCTGCTGCTCGACCGCCGCAACCCGCTGCTCCGGCGTTTCAACATTTTCGGTACGGACACCGAAAAATAAAAAACAGCGATTCACCTCTGACGCCGAATCGCCGGGCCTTTTGCAGGTTCCGGCGACTCGGCGTTAGAGAAACAACGGGGCGTATCACCCCGCGATCGGATGGCTCTGCGCTATCTCCCAATGATTAGCGGCCAACAGCACCATCATCACGGCAACGAAAAGCAACAACCAGTCCACCTCCCGGTTGCGGTATATTCGGGCCAGGAACAACCCCAAGGTCCCGAGTGCAAGCAAACCGTCACCACACATCGCTACCCAAACCGATACTTCCCAAGAGATGACCTGGGAAACAAGCAGCTCGATTCCGATCACAACCGCCAAAGCCCACAGCAGCCTCTCGGAAGTGAATATCCGCCCGGGAACCGGATCGCATCGCACGATCCGACAGCGGTCTCCCAGAAAATGTCTCCAATTCGAATCTCTATTTTGCATACTTCACACAAATATCAAAAGTTCGGGCAGCACCATCCATGCAACTCTTCAAAGCAACGGTATTTCCAACGAGGGATACCGCAGCAGCCGGTGCAGCGCTTCCTCCGGATAAGACCGAAACGGCAGTCACCACAGCCATAGTTATATGATAATCCCTTTTACAGCGTTTTATATCACTATTATATTGATCGTAACATTGATCAACTCCCCCTCGGCTTTCAAATTCCACCAAAGAATTTTGTACCAATGGATAAACAACAGCTATTGCAACCTGTTCATTCGGCAACAAAATAGTGTTTGCAAGAATTTGATTTAAATCATCATCAAATTCTTCATCAACCAGCCAACGATAAATAATTTGGTAAAAACCAGAAGTAGCATTTTTTTCAATCCAATTCAAATAATCATAAAAATCTGGTTCATAATCAGAACGAGTATAAATATCTCCACAATAATCAAAATTATTTTGAAAATCATATCGAGTAGACAACTCTTTTAACCAATTATCTAAAATTACAGCATCTTCTTCAGACAGATACCCTCCAACTTTTGATTGAGACAATACAAAATCACTTAAGCGACCAACCTCCTGCAAAAAATTATCTTTCTTTTCTGTACCATTTTGGACATCTGCAACTTGACATGATGATAATATCAAAATAGATATCAAATACATATATTTTCTCATAGAATCAATCTTTATATATAAAACATATTAAATGAATATGTATAAATCCTATTATTTTATGCCATTCACCGCTTGATTAACTACTTATATTATCTATGGTATCAGATGATGGCAAGTCACTATTGACACCGTTACGATAATCATTATTCAGAACTTTTACTATACTTATAAATAAACTTCGCATTTTTCGTCCTAATAGCGGTGACCCGACATATACAACCTCGTTATTTGAATCCAACAAAAAGGCATTATATTCCTTATTTATAGGTAAAAGATTATTTTCTTCAAACTCCCCCTCCTTATCGCATAATACAGGAAATATAAAATGCTCTGAATTTAAACTATGAAAAAACAAAGAGTCGTATCTATTCGCCTTAATAATAAAGACTATTTCAAGTGAGGGTCCCACTAATTCTACACTATCTATTATTTTCCCCCAATGATGCAAGCCTTTTAATGAACATGGCGCACATGTTCCACTACTATAATATACAACAAGTTTAGGTGCTAAATTTTCTATGTTTATTACCGTATCACGACCTTCTATTTTCCATGTCGCATGACCAGGTAAAATAAGATTTTGGCCATAAATATCTCTTAAATTTTTTGTTTTTCTATTTTTCAAATCACATGAAAAACCAACAAAAAGCAATAAAAATACAACTAATATATTCCTTATCATCTTCCAATCTACTTGATTTATACAAAATAACCCAATACAATTATAATAATTTTCACATAAACAAACAATAAATACATTATTTTTTATTATAAAATAATTACAATCTGAAGGAAAACCTCTTTCCCGCACGACAAGCCGCAACCTGCACCAAATCGGATAGCCTTGTCGCCGGCAGCCGATCAAAAGCGGCAGACGTATTCCCTGCAAAATTTTCCCTTGTCCCGACTGCGTCCCGAATATTTTCGCGTGATAAAACATGAATAAATTTACTTTTATCCCCGACTTATTCATACCTTTGCCCCGCAGGTCCGCTCCATCGCCGCCTGGCAACAGGGGGAGGAAAGTCCGGGCAACGCAGAGCGCCACGCAAGCTAACGGCTTGATATCCGTGAGGGTATAGCAAGTGTAACAGAAAATAACCGCCCCGCAGGGGTAAGGGTGAAAAGGCGGGGTAAGAGCCCACCGCGAAGGTAGCGATACGCTTCGGACAGTACATCTCGTGGGTTGCAAGACCATGTATACCGGCAATCAAGGGTTGCTCGTCCAATGCCGGGGGGTAGGTTGCTTGAGGCGCCGGGAGACCGGCGTCCTAGATAAATGATGGGGACTCCGGGCAACCGGAGCACAGAACCCGGCTTACAGGGCCTGCAAAATCGAAAGGCTGCCCGTCAATGGGCAGCCTTTTCGCAATCACTCTCCCGCGACAATCCTCCACGATAAAAAAGATACGCAAGCCGCCATACTCGTCCGGGGGCGCACTCGGCTTTCACCGCAACGGCCCGACGATGCGCGGCCGGGCACTCGACTGCTGCCGCAACCGGGGCCGAGCCGGTACAAATCCCGGAACCCCGGAACGCCCATCAGAAACAGGGACGGCGGCATTGCGGACCGGACAAGCCATAACGCTATACTTTTTCCCGGCAGCGACCTTCATCGACCACCCGGCTGTTTCCGGGACACCCCGCACCCCGCTCCAGCGGTTCTCTGGGACCGCTTTTTATTCCGCCCATTTTTCCGGCCGTTTTATTGTTATTTGATAACAAATGATTATATTTAACCACCCGATCCCGAAAGAAGCTCCGTTTCCGGGATATTTTTCGGCAGGCAGGAGCGAACAAACCTGAAAAATCAAACTCTAAACGACCGGAAAACATGGCAAAAATAAACACTCCGGAGGAATTGCGCCTCATGCGCGAAAAACTGCGTGCCGACCTCGAGATCCGGGAAAACAGCAACACACCCGATGAGCTGCCCCAGATCCGGGTTTCGATGGACGAATGCGGCATCGCCGCCGGAGCCAAAGCGGTCCTCGCAACATTCGTCGAAGAACTGGCCGCCCGTCGCATCCGGGGCATCGTAACCCAGACCGGCTGCGCCGGACACTGCAAGGACGAACCCACCGTCGAAATCACGCTGCCGGGCCGCAGGCCGGTTCTTTACGGCCATGTCACTGCCGAGCGCGTCGCGGAGCTCGTCGAGCGGCAAATCGTCCGGGGCGAAACGGCCGAAGGCCTGATCGAAGCATAAACTGCGTCCGGCAATCCGAGAATTTTCGGAAAGAGGCGACAGGTCCGACCGTCGAGCCGGGCATCTGAAACGAAGGAAAACGATCCGAATCTTTAACAAGCATCCAACCCGATGGCAAAAATCAATAACTACATCCTGGTATGCGGCGGCACGGGATGCCGGGCATCGCGGAGCGAGGAGATCATCGCGGCCCTGCGCCGGGCGCTCGACCGAACGGGAG
>ENA-OQAB01001426-OQAB01001426.1-human-gut-metagenome-genome-assembly--contig:-NODE-1426-length-11343-cov-4.101106_pt1 | contig 11343 bp, 9 predicted proteins | sample MGYA00242490_ERZ504517 | MGnify/ENA primary metagenome ERZ504517 (study PRJEB26092, sample SAMD00036298) | human gut metagenome | host: Homo sapiens | study: EMG produced TPA metagenomics assembly of... | reverse complement strand
GGACGACGTACTGCCTCGATCGGTTTTATGAATGGCCAGGCGGGCATCGATACGCTCTTTTAATTCCGGCACATGGGAAATGATACCGACCAGACGTCCGCCGCTCTTAAGCGACGCCAAAGTCTTTAAGGCATAGTCCAAGGTCTCGCTGTCGAGGGTACCAAAGCCTTCGTCGATAAAGATGGCATCGAGGTGAATACCGCCGGAATAGGCTTGAACGACGTCGGCCAGACCCAAGGCCAGGGACAGGGAGGACAAGAAGGTTTCGCCGCCGGACAGGGTATTGGCCGGCCGGGCATAGCCCGTATAGTTGTCGTAGACTTCGATGTCGAGGCCGATCTGCTTGACCCGTTTATCGTCCCAGCTTTGAGACCGCTGCAGGGTATAGCGCTGGCGGCTCATGGCTTGGAGCCGTTCATTAGCCGCGGCTAAGACGTCGTCGAGGAGGGCTCCTAAGACGTAGCGTTCGAAGTTGATGCCCGTCTGTTTGCCGGCAATGAGATCGTAGACGGCGCCGACAGTCTTATAGGCTTCGACGAGATCGGCTTCGTCCTTACCGAGGGCTAAGAGCTTCTTCTTTTCCTGCTGCCACTGGGAAAAAGTCGCCGACAGGCGGCCCTTTTCTTCGGCAAGGTCGCGGCTCGTCTTTTCAGCTTCGGCCAAGATTTTCTCCAGAGCGGGGACATCGGGACGGGGCTTACCGTCGATGGCAGCTTTTTCCTGTTCGAGCTGGCCTCGTACCTGCTGAAGCTTGGTTTCATATTGACGGACTTCGCCTTCCAGGACGGGAATATCCTTTACTGACGGCTGCATATCCCGGCAGGCACGAACGGAGGCAAAGCCTGCTGCTAATACCCGTTGGCCAAGCTCGTTATAGTCCTGTTTAAATCGACTGCGCAGGGTCAGGACCTGTTGGGTCAGACTTCTGGCTTCTTCCTGGCGCTGAGCCCCTTGGCGCTCACAGCTTACCAGGTGGTCGCGGCTTTTCTGAAGGTCTTCTTCGTAGGCCTTCATATGTCGGGTCAGTTCGTTCAGGCGATGGCTTAGGGCCTTGGGATCGCGATAGGCCTCAGGGAGTTCTGCTTCTAAATGAGCCTGGGTTTCGCCGGCTTTGACGGCCTTTGTCTTCGCTTCTTCCATCGCCTTGCGGGCCTCTTCTTCGCGGCCTTCCCATTGACGGAGTTTCGCTTCAGCATCGGCGGCATCCTTACGAAGGCGATCCCCCTCGGAAAGAACCTTTTCAAGATCCGCCTTTTGTTTCAAGGCCGATTTCAATTGAGATTCCAAGTCTTCCAAGGAAGATGTTTGCGGATACTGCTGACGGAGGCGGGCGTATTGACCTTCTAAGGCTTTATAAGCCGTTTCGGCAGCCTTGGTATCAACCTCCAGCTTTTGCCGCTCCTGTTCGCTCGTTTCGGCTGCTTTTTGCCGCCGTTCGACGTCGTCCCGCGTCGGCAAATCCTCAAGAGGAAGGGCCGGCATAGGATGATCGGTTGCCCCGCAGACCGGGCACGGCGTCCCGTCTGTAAGGTCCGCCGCTAAAATCGCAGCCTGCCCCTGTAAGAACGCGGCCCGGACGCTTTCATAGTCTACGCGGTCGTTCTTTGCCCTCTGAGCAGCTTTTTCTAAGGCCGACTGAAGGTGCTGCCACTGTTTCAGGCTCTCCCCTTTTTGAAGAGACAGGGATGCGGCTTCTTTTTCCTGAGAAACGTGATCCGTCAATGACCGGCACTGCTGTTTTACCTGCTCGGCCAACAGGGCTTTGTCAGCCAGCGTCGAAAGAGCTTCCCTGGCTTTCTCTAAGGCCGCCTTTTCCCTTTCTTTTTGGACTCTGGCCTTGGTCCATTCCTGTTCGGAGGAAGCCGCTTCCGCATTCAGCTTCTTAACCATCAGGCAGTGATCGTAATAGGAATCGGCTTTGTCTTTGAGGCCTGTCAGCCGAACCTGTTCTTCACCGGCCGCCTTATAGGCGCCCTCCTGTTTGGATAAGGCCTCCATCTTCTCTTTAGCGGCCTTCAGGTCGACAGCCGCCTGCTGTGCCGCTTCATTGGCTTTATCGGCGGCCTTGGCGGCCGCCTTCCCTTCCCGTTCCAGCTCATCGAGGTGGCGGCAGGGTTCGGCTAAGACCTCGGCTTTTCTCAAGACGTCAATCCTATTTCGCTTATCCTGAAAAACCTCGGCTTGGCCATCGAGATTTCCTGCTTCCTGCCGTTTCTGCTCCCAGAGTTTCCAGTGGGCTTCCAAGGCCTGGGCTGCCTGAAAGTCTTTCTGCCGAGCACTGCGCTCAGCCTCGGCTTTGTGCCACTTTTCGGACACGGAAGCTTCCTGATTCCGAAATTCCTGCTCTCGTTCCGAAAGTTTCCCTTCATCGTCGACGCCGAGATTGAGCAAACATTGTTCCCGATCGCGGGCCACCTGTTCATGGCGGCTTTCCAGTTCGTCATGGCGTTCTTTAGCCAAGGCCTGAAGTTTAGCATACTGCTGCGTATGAAATAAGGTCTGCATGATCTGCTGACGCTCGCCGGAGTTGGCCAAGAGGAGTTTTCGAAAGTCCCCCTGCGGCAAGAGGACGACCTGTCGGAATTGATCGGCTTTAAAGCCCAAGAGGCCTTCGACGGCAGCATTGACATTTTTAGCCGCTAAGAGTTTTTCATCGGCCCCGTCGGCATCGGTTTCATACAAAGCAGCCTGAGCCGAGGCCTTCTTCAAGCCGTCGCCTCTTTTTTTGGCAATCTGCTGTTCCGGACTGCGGTCGATGCGGTAATATTTACGGCCGATGGCAAAGCGGAACGAGACCGACGTCGGCTCGTCCGGCGTGGCATATTCGCTTCGCATATAGGAGCCGGTACGGATGTCACCGCTGGTACTGCCGTAGAGGGCATAACAGATGGCGTCGAGAATCGTCGTCTTACCGGACCCGGTCGGTCCGTAGATAAGAAATAATTTATGATCCTTTAACCGGCGAAAGTCGACGATTTCCGTCCCGGCATAGGGGCCAAAGGCCTTCATTTCTAAGTAAATGGGAATCATGATAAGCCCCCTTGTTCACGTTTTTCCAGCTCTTCCCACAATTGGCGGACACATTCTTCTTCAGCTTCGGTCAAGGGCTGATCGGGCCGCATGGCCTTGGAGAAACTGTCAAAGAGTTCCTGTCCCGTCGACTGTCTGAGGTTAAAATCCCGCTGTCCGCCGCCTTCCGTATTGCGGTTAGGCATTTCAAGGGCCATGGCGTTGGGATATTTGCGCCGTAGTTTGGCCATGCCGTCGAGGATCGGCTGATCGTCCGACAGCCTTGCCAGGATGAAATCATCGGTCCGGTCGTCGGGAGCGGCCATGATGTCCGCAAAAGAACCGCTGACGATGCGCACGTCATGACGGGGCGTAAATTCATGGAAGACGGGATCGGCCTTGCCGGCCCCATCGAGGTCGGCGACGACAGCGCCTTTTTTTCTGCCGGGCTTCACCGAAGGAATATTTCAGCAGGCTTCCGGCATAGCGGATGGTCGGCACCGTAATCTGCTGCGGTCCGTGGAGATGGCCCAGAGCCGTATAGGAAAAAGCGGTGAACAAGTCGCTTCCGACCTGGTCACTGCCGCCAATGGACAAGGGACGCTCTGAGCGCGCAGCCGCCGGCTACAAAAGCATGGGCTGCGCAAACGGTCCGCATGCCGCGGGGAATCTTTTCCTGCTGCCACGAAAGAAGGGCGCAAAGGGCCTCCTCATGGCTGCGAAGGTTGTCATTGCCCAAAAAATGGCGGACGACGGCCGGTTCCGCATAAGGGGCCAATAAAAAGGCGACGGGGCCGTATTGATCATCTAACACTACGGGGTCCGTCATGCGTTCTAATTCGCCGGCGATATAAAGGCCCCGGGAGGCCAGAAGGCGGCTGGCAAAGGACAGGCGTGCGGCACTGTCATGATTGCCGCTGATGACGAGAAACGGAACCTTCATTTCGGCCGTAATCTTGGTCGCGATTTCATCAAAGAGGGCGACCGCCTCCGTCGGCGGAAGACTTCGGTCATAGACGTCACCGGAAAGGACGACGGCGTCGATTCCTTCGTCTTTAATAAGAGGCAGGAGCTGAGTTTTTAATACATAGTCCTGTTCTTCCGTCAGGTACGATCCATAAAATAGTTTTCCTAAATGCCAGTCGGCAGTATGTAGTATACGCATAAAAAGTCCCCTTTATCTACGTTTATTACGATCGTTGTAAGGAGCGAAGCAGTGCAATTTCCCGAGCGTAGCCGTCGAGTTCATTGGGCGTCTCTAAATAAAACGGCAGGGACCGCAGGGCCGGATGATTGACGATGGCATCAAAGGCGGCCAGGCCGATATGGCCCTCACCGATTTTCTCGTGGCGGTCTTTATGGCTGGCCAGTTCGTTCTTACTGTCGTTAATGTGAACGGCCTTCAGCCGATCGAGGCCGATGACCTTATCGAAGGTCAAGAGGACGTCGTCGAGCTCATGGACGATGTCGTAGCCGCCGTCAAAGACGTGGCATGTATCGAGGCAGACGCCGATTTTATCATTCATAACGGCCTTATCGATGATGGCCGCCAATTCTTCAAAGGTCCGCCCGACTTCCGTCCCCTTGCCGGCCATGGTTTCTAAGAGGACCGTCGTCTTCTGACCGGCAAACATGCAGGCATTGAGCATGTCGGCAATAAGATTTATGCCCTTTTCCGGCCCTTGGCCGACGTGGCTGCCGGGATGGAAATTATAACGGCAGTTATCGAGGTACTCCAGGCGGCGCAGGTCATCGGCCATGGCCTGACGGGCAAATTCCCGTGTCTTTTCGGTCTGGGAACAGCCGTTTAAGGTATAGGGAGCGTGAGCTAAGATCGGAGCAAAATGGTGTTTCTTCATGAGTTCATTCAAGGCTTCCATATCATCGATATCGAGCTTTCGCACCTTGCTTCCCCGCGGATTGCGCGAAAAAAATTGGAACGTATCGGCTCCTATAGATAAAGCTTCGTCACCCATATGCAAAAATCCTTGTGACACCGACAGATGACAACCAATATGCAGCATAACATTTCCTTTCTTCTCGTTGAGACGTATACTATCATTATATAAAAATACTGCCGCACAAAACCGACAGGTCTCGTGCGACAGCAGCGAAAACAGACGTTACAACCTATTACGATTTTTCCCGACATTTCGGGCACACACCGACAAACGAAACACTTACACCATTGACCGTAAAACCAGTCTGTTCGGCAGCCAACTGACTCAGATGCTTCTGATCCAAGTCGATATCCATGACGCGGTTGCACTTCTCACAGCGAATGTGAGCGTGAGGGTTCGTGTTATAATCATAACGATGGGCATCTTCTGCACATTGCAAGACTTGTACGACACCTATTTTAGCAAAAATTTCCATGGTTTTATATACCGTGGCCATACTCATAGACGGGTAGTTCGGCTGTAAGGTTTTGTAAATAGCTTCGGCATTGGGATGCATCGGGTTGTGAATGATCGCATCATAGACAGCCAGCCGCTGCGGTGTGACTTTATAACCGTTTTTTTCGCAAAACTTCAGCAATTTCCATTTTCATCCCCCTTTCTTTGAAAAGTATGGTATAATAAGACATTCTATCCTTATTCTACATGTATCTGTATGAATAAAAAAATAAAATATCCTATATTATATTGTAACAGTTATTAAGAGAAAATTCAATGACTTATGTAAAGTTTCTCTTACAAAATAAGCAATCTTAACTATACTTCATGGAGGGAATGAATTCATGACTGACGAAACGATGATTATTGAAATTGCCCGTACCCTCGGCATTCGTCCTCAGCAGGTGCAGGCTGCGCTCTCCCTTCTCGACGAAGGAAATACGATTCCCTTCATCGCCCGGTATCGCAAAGAAGCAACGGGAACACTGGATGAAGTCCAACTGCGCTGTATCCAAGAACAGTACGCCTATGAACAGGCTCTGGCCAGCCGCAAAGAAACGGTCCGCCAATCGATTGAAGACCAGGGCTGCTGGAATGCCGAACTGGAAATGGCCCTTAACAAAGCCCGTCAGCTCCAGGAAGTCGAAGATATCTATCTCCCCTATAAACCGAAGAAGCGTACCAAGGCATCCATGGCTTGTGACGCCGGCCTTGAACCTTTAGCTCTTCTCTTTGCCGCTCAAAATCCAAAGGGCCCGTCGCCGGAAGAAGCGGCAAAGTCCTTTCTCAACGAAGACGTCACCACTATCGAAGACGCCATCCAGGGCGCGGCCAATATCTTAGCCGAACGGTTCTCCGAACGAGCTGACTTTCGTCAAAAACTGCGCCGCAGCCTCTGGCAGGAGGCCCGCTTAACCTGCAGCCTCCAAGTCGAAGAAAAAGACGCCGGCCCCATGCTGACCTATGCCGATTTCAGCGAATGCATCACCCGTCTTCCGAGCTATCGCATCTTGGCCATCAACCGCGGCGAAAATGAAAAGAAATTAAAGGTCACCCTCAAGGAACCGTCCGACCGGCACATCGATATGCTGTGCCGATTAGTCATTGAGCGCCATTCGCCGTACGAAGACATCATCCGCAACGCCGCTTCTGACAGTTACAAGCGCTTGATTTTCCCGCAAATGGATCGGGAAATCCGCAATGAACTGACGGCCCAAGCCGAAAAACAGGCCATCGACGTCTTTGCCGAAAATCTCCGCCATCTCCTCTTGCAGCCGCCCTTTGAAGGACAGATTATCTTAGGCCTCGACCCCGGTTATCGCACGGGCTGCAAGGCCGCTGTCATCAGTGCCACCGGCCGGGTCCTCGACTACGGAACGTATTACCTGACTCATTCAGAAGCGCAGAAGAAAAAGAGCGCCAAGGATTTGGCCAACATGATCCGCCGCCACGGCGTCACCCTCATTTCCATCGGCAACGGGACGGCCTCTTATGAAACGGAACAATTCGTCTCTCAGCTCATCGAAAACTACAACTTGAGCTGCCGCTACGTCATCACCAATGAAGCCGGCGCTTCGGTCTACTCGGCATCAGAACTGGCTCGGGAAGAACTGCCAGACCTGGACGTTACCATCCGCGGCGCCGTCTCCATCGCCCGCCGCATCCAAGATCCCTTAGCCGAATCGGTCAAAATCGATCCCTCTTCGATCGGCGTCGGTCAGTATCAGCATGACGTCAACCAAAAAGATCTGTCGACGGCCCTCGATCAGACCGTCACGTCCGTCGTCAACTACGTCGGCGTCGATTTGAATACGGCCTCAGCCGCCCTCCTCCAGCACATCGCCGGACTTACGGCTTCGACAGCCGGCAACATCGTCACCTACCGCAACGAAAAGGGCCCCTTTAAAAACCGTCAGGAACTCCTAAACGTTCCCCCGCCTGGGACCGGCTACCTTTACCCAATGCGCCGGCTTCCTGCGCATCAAAGACGGCGAAGAGCCCCTCGACAATACGTCGGTCCATCCCGAATCGTATGACCTGGCCGCTCAAATTGCCGGCCAGTACGGCCTGACCGCCGACGATTTGAAGGAACCGGAAAAAATGGCAGGCCTGCGCGATAAGATTCAGTGCAACGCCGCCCCGAAACTGGCACGCCTCCTCGCGCCGGCGAGCCGACCATCAAGGATATCCTCGAACGAACTCCGTAAGCCCGGCCGCGACGTCCGCAGCGAATTCCCGAAACCCCTTACCCGACAGCACGTCATGTCCCTCGCTGATCTCAAAGTAGGGACCGTCGTCCGCGGCACGGTCCAGAACGTCGTCGATTTCGGCGCCTTCGTCGACTTCGGTATCAAGACGCCGGGTCTGGTCCACCGGTCCCAGCTCAGCAACCATCCCTTCCGTCATCCCACGGACATCGTCCACACCGGCGACATCGTCAACGCCGAAATCATCAGTGTCGATGCCGACCGCGGCCGTATCGGACTTTCGATGAAAAAAGTAAAACAATAAAAAAGGAATCAAAAAGAGGTTCAGCGATCATCGTGTCGCTGAACCTCTTTGGTTATGGAAAAAGTTTCTTACAGGCTGTTCCACTCGCTGTTCAATTTGTCATAGCGATCGGTTGCCGCTTGGCCGCGCTGGAAGCCCGGGCGGTAGTCTTCGCCCTTCTGACTGGAGCTGACACCGTCATAGAGGCCGCGAAGCCGATCCTGCTGGGCCTTAAACAAGGCATCGAGCTTGTACTTCATGGCCGTATTTTCGATAGACGAGTCATTTTCCAACTGGCTGCGAGTCTTGGAAATCTGGAGATACAAGGTATTGGCCCGGTTGTTGAATTCCCGGCTGTCTTTGAAATCCTTGTGATCCTTCAAATAGTTGTTGATATCATCGGCAAGCTTATTGATATCGTCGTTGAACAAGTCCTTACTGCTGGCGTAGGAAGAGAGAATCTGCTTGTCCGGATTTTCCTTTGCCTTTTTTTCTTCCTCATCCTTCTTTACTTTTGCCACGTATTTTTCGAGGTACGAAACGGCAGCATCGTCGTCGACGGCGGCTGTAAAGTCAGCTCCCGGAATTTGGATGGTGCGGGCGATTTTCTTGGCATTCTGGGACTGGGTGAGCATATCATTCAGCTTGTCGTTAACGGCGGCATCGGTCGGCGCCTTGGCGATGGCAATGGCCTTATCGTAGAGCGCCATCTGATTTCGCATGACTTCGCGGATGGCCTGGTCATCGCTGGCATATTGGTCGGGAATCTTTTGAGGATTGTAATTCTTGGCTATTTTTTCCACATTGGACCGACTCGTTTCCAGCGTCTTGATCAGCGACTCGGAACCATTCCCCTGGCCCTGCTGACTGAGGAGTTTAGCGGCATCGGTTACGGACTCATTTTCTGTCGTCAACTGCTGCGAGAGGGCGACGGCGTCTTTCGTATAGTCATCTTGATGAGCCCCGTAAAAATACATACCGATGGCTCCGGCAATGACCACGACGAAGGCAATGATGACGCCCACAATGGCTTTGCCGTGGCGAGCAAAAAATGACTTTTCCTGGAACGGCGGCGGTGTCGGTCGGACAGGCGGCACCACAGGCGGCAGGTCCCCGTCAGCCGACATTTCCGGATGTTCGACGGCTTCTACCCGATCGTGATCAAAGGTTTCGGTCCCCGTCTCTTCGTCGATCAGCGGTTCCTCCGGGGCTACCCGTTCGTGATCAAAGGTCTCCGTCCCCGTTTCTTCATCGATAACCGGTTCATCCGGGTCCATTGCCGGGAGTTTAGCTCCACAAAAAGGACAAAAATCCCCTTCCACGTCGACCCATTTACCACATTCCGGGCAAAGGCGTTTTTTCATAATGGCACTTCCTTTCCGTATACACAAGCAGACTTTTTTAGTTCTATTATAAGCAATTCCTTTCAATCATGCAAAAACTTTGCCATGCGCTTATAGGTATCGTCGATTTCCTCGCAGCAAATCTTTTCAAAGTTGAGATACGAATGAACCATATTGTCGTAATTATAGGTCTCGGCCCGAACGCCGAGGTCCCTGAGACGGCGGATGTAGTCCAACCCTTCGTCATGAAAGGGACAAAAAGACGTCGTAACGACAAAGGTCTCCGGCATGGACGGCGTCAACTCGCCAAAAAGGGGCGACGCAGCCCTTTTTTTCGTCACGGCCCCGGAAAAACTGGTCGAAATACCACTTCATTTTCTCCGCAGAAAATCCCGTTTCGTCGCAGCAGTTTTCCTGACACGAGGGAAAGGAACCGGTAAAGTCGAGGAGCGGATAGATTAAAATCTGATGGCTTAAGGGAAAGTCTCTATCGTGCTGTAGTTTTTGGCTGACAAAGGCGGCCATGCAGCCGCCGGCACTGTCGCCGCACAAGGTCACATCCCTTTCGTAGGCAATGTTCTTGGCCTCCAAAAAAGAAAGAGACTGCCGGGCCACGGCTAAGGCATCGTCGTAAGCGGCGGGATAGGGATTTTCCGGAGCCAAGCGATATTCCGGAGAGATGACGATATGGTCCGTCGCCTTGGCAATCCGTCGGCAAACGGGATCATAGACCGAGACGGTATCGATGACAAAACCGCCGCCGTGGTAATAGATCAAAACCGGCAGGGGGCGACTCGTATGGGGAATGTAAACGCGAACCGGCACCGGATAGGCCGGGCACCCGTCAAGGACGCCGTCGACGACGGCCGCCATCTCAACTTTGGGCAGCATCTGTTCCTGCGCCGTCCGGATCGAGCTTTCACGCATCGTCACGGGCGTCATTATAAAATCCTCCACTTGATGGGCAGCGATAAAAGCTGCCACTTCCCTTTTGATAGCACTCATCATAAGCCTTCTTTCCCTCTGTTATGGTTCATTATTTTATCATAAAAGAATCGGCCTGTGAACCGCATTTGCCGGTATCCTTTCTTTTTTAGGCAACAAAAAAAGACTGTCCATGAAAAAAGTTCATGTGACAGTCTCTTATGGCGTCGTATGGCGGAGAGCGTGGGATTTGAACCCACGATAGAGCGTTCGCCCTATACATGATTTCCAATCATGCTCCTTCAGCCGCTCGGACAGCTCTCCGCGTCTACATACCCTTTGCTGTATCTTCGGGATAAATACGGATATGTAAAATATGGTCGGGGCGACAGGATTTGAACCTGCGACCTCTTAGTCCCGAACCAAGCGCGCTACCAAACTGCGCTACGCCCCGTTGACCCGACTTGTTTATTGTACCATATCCCACAAAAAAGTCAAGAAAATCGGGGCATCCATCCGACTTGGCCGCACCAGTAACATGAATCAAAGGCCCTAGGCCAGTTTCTTCTGGCGAATGAAATCGACGACCATGACTGCCGTATCGGCCATCAAGGTTTCGCAGGACACGGGACCGCCATTGGCCGGACTCTTTAACACACGACAGCACGTCGCTTTGAAGCGGTCGCTCCAAATGTTCTGAAATTCCCGAACGGGCTGATTGATTTCAGCCTTTGTCTTTTCCTCGGGCTGCGTCCGGCCGACGAGACTGCCTAAGACGAGACAAGCGCCGTTCAAGGCCCCGCAGAGACAGCCGGAGCCGGCGACACCACCGCCGAGGATGGATACCATGCGCAGCGTTTCATCGGGCAGATGCAAGGCCAGGCTGTCATTACAGACCTTGACCACCGTTTCTGCACAGTTATTGCCGGCCTGATGATAGGCTACGGCCAGTGTTCTTATATCTTCCATCATACGTCCTCCTTGCGCTTTCTTATAGATTCATCTATATTGTACCTGTTTCCCTGCAAGATGGCCAGACTTTACGACAGAAATTAGGCTCTTTGTCAAATGTTGGGGTGCCAACTAAATCATCCACCGCGAATGGACGTGAGTGAGTTTTTCTCGCTCTCGTCCATTTCTTTTTTTATTCTTTTAAAGATGCCCAGAGGATTCTGGCGCGA
>ENA-OQAB01001425-OQAB01001425.1-human-gut-metagenome-genome-assembly--contig:-NODE-1425-length-11344-cov-4.426050_pt1 | contig 11344 bp, 14 predicted proteins | sample MGYA00242490_ERZ504517 | MGnify/ENA primary metagenome ERZ504517 (study PRJEB26092, sample SAMD00036298) | human gut metagenome | host: Homo sapiens | study: EMG produced TPA metagenomics assembly of... | reverse complement strand
CTGTGATCACAAGATTCTCCATAAGAGAAATACTTTCATAAGCGCTCATTGATTTTCATCTCTCCTTTAAATGTTCAGCATAAAAGCAAGATATTAAAAATAAGTTATTTATACCGAAAATGGATGATTATAAGAAAAATAGACAGGGTTCAGAGACTGCGCTGTTTGTTAGTAAATGGACAAATAGCAGCTGCCTTTGAACCCAACGTATATAAATTTATACTATTTTATGAGAAGAGAGATGTCAAGAAAAATAGGGAATTAAATTCTATAAAAAATGATTTTGTGGCATATTTTCAAAGAAATAGAGAATGAAATACCCTAAAAATTTTTTGCCTTTTCCGCAAAAGTTGTTGTGACAAGATCTTTGTAAGGAACACGGGGTTTTTTAGTTCGCCGGAATCTTCCAGGATATCTTGAAGAAGTTCAAAGCTTTCTTCCTCAAAAACGAGATTGTTTTTCCAGGTATCCTGATCATAGTATCTTGTTACGATTGCTGTAATCGTATCGAGATCCGTTTCTTTGAATTGGGGAGCGATGACTTCGGCGATTTCTTTTTGGAGAGTGAGCACGCACAAAATTCATTCCTTTTTGAAGGGCATTTGTAAATTTTTGAATGGTCTCAGGATTCTTTTTGAGATAGCTTTGTTTGGCACAGAACGCAGTGTATGGAACATAGCCGCTGTCAGTTCCGAGAGAAGCTACCACGTGTCCTTTTCCACCAGTTTCCAGAGAAGTAGCATGAGGTTCAAATTCTACAGTGAAATCTGAATCATCCTCAGAAAAAGCTGCTGCAGTAGAGCCAAAGTCAATATTCTGATTGATCTCTAGATCTTTGGCAGGGTCAATGCCATTCTGGCGGAGAATATACTCAAATACCATCTCCGGCATACCACCTGTTGGCACCATATCCATGTAAATCATGGTCATATGCTGGGTTTGTTGTGTTATCAGCAAGGTTTTCACAGAAGAAGTTATTCATAATCTCCTGTAAATCTTCCTTGCTTTTCACAATCGTGTATGGTTTTAATGAGTTATCGCTTGGCTCTACGATTCCCATATCTATCATTAATCCGATATAAGGCAATACACTCTTCTTGGATTTAGGATATCCCAAATCAGTAAGTGCCTTCGATAAATATTTTGCAGAGGTGTAACTTCGTTCTTCTTCGTAAATCAGTCGCATGGTGTGGTAAATGATTTCGTTTTCACGACGATTCATTTCCTGTGCAGGACTATACTGAATCAATCCAGATAACCCATATTTTAATTCGATTTCTGGAAGTCCTCCTTCATCCACTTCGATACGCTCGATTAAGATTTCGATATCTTTACGATCAAGAACTCCTTTTTCGATGATTTTATTAACTACCTGCAATGCGTTTTCCATTTTTTCTTTTACATCTTCATTTTCCAGACTGGTATCATTTAATTCTTTTAACTGCATTTCCAATCCATGAATCTGTGAAAGAATATCCTGCTGCAGAGCATCGTAAGTTTCGTTTACGATATCTTCATTGTCATGAGCATTGGATAAATCTCTGACTTTCTGTGTAAAAAGAACTTTTAATTGTTTTTTGCGTTCTAAAATATTGTTTTGAATCTCAGTACGTTTTTCTTCAACAGTTCTTTTTTCAGAGTCAAAATCTTTCATATCATAGGTTGCAATGACTTCTGATAAGGCATTACGACACAGTTTAATATAAGTTACAACGTCTTCCATTAAATCATCTTCTTCAATCAGATGAGCTTTGGAGCAATAGCGCTTACCTTTGGTGTTGTAAGTGGTACAGATATAATACTTACGTTCTCTGCTGGAAGTGGTTCTCTTAATTGGAGTTAAACGACTTCCACAGTCTTTGCAGAACAGACAACTTCCAAATGGATTTGGTATTTCAGAACCAATCCATTGTCCACGACTTCCACGATAATTATTCTTCACACGTTTTTCTTTCATGTCCTGAATCAGATTAAAAGAGGCTTTATCAATGATTGCAGGATGATTGTCTTCAAAAACATATTGTTCATCCTTTGGTACACGCTTGTCTTTTCCGTGAACAGTAGAGCGTGCACGTTTTCGCAAACGGAGTGTACCAATATAAAAATCATTTCCAAGCATATCCTTTACCATAGAATCAGACCATTCGGTAGCAATCTGACGTTTCGTAACCTTTCCTTCTTCCAGTTCTCGTTCGTGACGGACCATGGAAGGAGTCGGAACTTTCTTTTCTGTCAGATGGTTGGCAATCATACGATAGCCGGAACCTTTTAAGTATAGGTCATAGACCATTTTTACGTATTCGGCTTCTTTCGGTACGATTTCTATGATGGATTTGTCTTTTTCATTTCGTTTATATCCAAATGGTGGCTGAGTCATGAGTGTTCCCTCTTTTTGACGAGCTCCAAGAGCACGTTTTATTTTTTTACTGGTATCTTTTACATATCTCTCATTATACCATGTTTTGATACCTATCGTATCATCATCTGCTTGCATAGAATCATAATTATCATCTATGACAATCAGTTGTTTTCCTCGTTCCTGAAAATCATCAAGAAGAAGTAACACTTTGGCATTATGACGCCCGAGACGGGAAAAATCTTTGACAAATACTCGATCTACATCCTTGTCTAAATCTTCCATTAACTGATTGAAGCCTGGTCGGTCAAATTTATATCCAGACACGCCATCATCCTCATACCAGCGGTCGATAACCATGTTACTTTCTGCCGCAAATTGGTTAATTATTAATTTCTGATTTTCGATAGAAACGTAGTTTCGTTTGTCATCATCTCTTGATAGACGTACATATCCAGCGTTCATAGACTCACTTCCTTTCCATATATGAAATATATTAACATGAATAATGTAAATATGGAATATATTTTGAAAGAATATTTGTCAACTGCTGATATTGCAATAGTGATTCTTAATAACCGCCTTTAATCCATCGTGAATATTCTTATCATTCTGTCCATCCAGATATGTGACAACTCGAAATCCCAGTTTCCTATATTTATCCTTTGCTGTTTCATATTCTTCTGTTGATGAAAAATCGTTTTTCCAAAGATAATAGGTTGGTTTACTCAAGTGTTATCACATCCCCTCTGCCTTATCGTTATTTTATGAAGTCCTGTTCCTATTGTTGCAAGTCCCATTTGCAGCTTTATCGATTGAGCCGAGATTCCGGTTTCTTTGGTGAACGGTTTTTCACGTTCCTCTTATGGATGAATCCATAACTCGCCGTTGGTTGCCGAGCCACCCCAAGGAGTTTCACCTATTAGATGTGAGTGTCATTATACAGTGCAGTGATTTCACTTGCTTGCAAGAGTGAAATCACAAACGCCGACAACGAAAACTTGTTTTCGTTGTATGTTACCGCTGATTCCGGTTTCTCTAATTGTCAAGGTGCGAGAGCAATTTCTGCTCTTTTGATAAGGCGAGGATAACACGAATTTTTAAAGTACCCTGGATATTCACGGCGATTGCAATTTGGCAATGGGTATAGGATGAGAAATTGCAAATTTGCAATTGTAGAGTATGAACGGATGAGCTATAATCAAGGAAAAGAACAAGGGGAGATTATACGATGTTAGAAACAAATAGATTGATATTGCGTCATTGGGTAGAATCTGATGCAGAAAGTTTGTATGAATATGCGAAAGACCCTGAGGTTGGTCCGATCGCCGGATGGCCGCCACACAAAGATATTAATGAAAGTTTAAGTGTTATAAAGAATGTTTTTACTGGTGCTGAGTGCTATGCCATCTGCGAAAAAGGGAGTGATAGAGCGATTGGCGCAGTTGAACTTAAATTGAACGGACACACAGATATGACTGAAAGAGATGATGAATGTGAACTGGGCTATTGGCTTGGGAAGCCATTCTGGGGAAGAGGTTATATGCCAGAAGCGGTAAAAACTCTTTTGCGTCATGGTTTTGAAACTCTTGGTATGACAACGATTTGGTGCGGCTACTATGATGGAAATAACAAATCAAAACGTGTTCAGGAGAAAGTGGGTTTTGTTTATCATCATACTTGCAATGAAGTTCCAGTACCTTTGATGAATGAAATCAGGGTTGGCCATACGAATTTTATGACGAAAGAAAGTTGGGAGAGCAAATATGGCGTTTGATTTTAAGAAAGAATATAAAGAATTTTATATGCCGAAGAACAAACCAGCAATTGTAAATGTACCAAAAGCTAACTATATTGCTGTCAGAGGTAAAGGAAATCCGAATGAAGAAGGTGGAGCATATCAAAAGGCAATTAGCGTGTTATATGCTGTTGCATACACATTAAAAATGAGTTACAAGACAGATTATAAGATTGAAGAATTTTTTGAATATGTTGTACCGCCACTGGAAGGTTTCTGGTGGCAAGACGATGTCCATGGTGTGGATTATGCAAATAAAGATGCTTTCAACTGGATTTCGGTTATTCGATTACCAGATTTTGTTACGAAAGAGAATTTTGATTGGGCAGTTGAAACAGCAACGAAAAAGAAAAAATTGGATTGTTCAGCAGCGGAATATCTTACGATTGATGAGGGATTGTGTGTTCAGATTATGCACTTTGGACCGTTTGATGATGAACCGGCAACTGTTGCATTAATGGATGATTATGTGGAACAGAATGGCTATGTAAACGATATGAGCGAGGAACGGTTGCACCATGAGATTTACATGTCTGATGCAAGAAAGGTTGCTCCGGAAAAATGGAAAACGGTTATAAGACATCCGATAAGGAAAGCATAAAATTGAATATGGATTTTTAAGCGAGGTGAAAGAGGTTGAATTATATAGAATACGGAAAAGAAAATAGTGATGTAATTGTCCTCTTGCACGGAGGCGGTTTGTCATGGTGGAATTATAAAGAAGCTGCTGAAAGATTGCAAATGGATTATCATGTAATTATACCTATAATAGATGGTCATGCAGGCTGTGATAAACCATTTACAACGATAGAGAATAATGCTTCGGAAATTATAGAATTTATAAATAATAAATTAGGTGGTTCAGTTCTATTGATTGGAGGATTATCACTTGGAGGGCAGATTTTGCTTGAGATTTTATCTCAACATAAGAATATATGTAAGTATGCAATCGTGGAAAGTGCACTTGTGATACCTTCAAAATTTACATATTCTATGATTAAACCGGCGTTTGGCAGTTGTTATAACTTGATAAAGTATAAGTGGTTTTCAAAATTACAATTCAAATCATTGCGAATAAAATCGAATTTGTTTGATGAGTATTACAAAGATACTTGTGCAATTACAAAGAGTGATATGATTTCATTTTTGCAGGAAAACTCTGTATATTCTTTAAAAGATGGTATTAGGGATTGCGAAGCAATTGTCTGGATTTTTGTGGGAGAGAAGGAAAATAACTCAATAAAAAAATCTGCTAAGCTTATTCATGAAAAATTACAGGGTAGTTTTATACAAATTCTGCCTAATATGTATCATGGAGAGTTTTCAATAAATTATGCAGACAGGTATGTAAGCAAACTATTGGAAATAATAAAGCAATGAAACTTTGAGTTGTGGAATCATAATTACAACAATGTATAAGTTTGGAAAGGATGAATCTATGAAATCATTACCAGCAGATAATATCCATCAACGTCTGAGTGATCTCCGTAATGGCACCGGGAAATCGCAGAAAGAAGTTGCAGATGAATTGAATATACAAGCATCCGTGTTAAGTCGTATTGAACGTGGAGAAACAAAATCAGTCAGCCATGATTTGGTTATAAAATTTGCAGAATACTATAATGTTTCGACGGATTATTTGCTTTGCATATCGGATATTCGCATCAGAAGGAATGTGGAACTGGAAGAATTGGGATTGACCAATAAGGCGCTGCTCCAGTTGTTACAAGGGAACGTGAATGGAGATATTTTGAGTAGATTGTTGGAGCACCGTTACTTCCCGCAACTTCTTGATACGATTAATTCCTATTTTACGGAAGAACATAATTCTGGATTCGCAAACAGAAATGCTGTCATAGATATGGGTACAGCAAGTTTAAGGGAACTTATCAAAGAAAATCCGGATTGCAAAATTGAAACCCAACATGGGATTCGTGAAATCAATGCTCAAAAGATTACCGGAACAGAGGCGGACATAGAGAAAATAAAAAGTATTTTCCTCGTAATTCTAAAGGACATCAAAAAAGAATTTGATATACCATTTTCGGATGTTAGTTCGGAAGAATTGCAAAAGCAACTGGCTAATATGCGAAAACAGGCATTGTTTCAGAAAAAAAAGAATCCAAAGTTTAATGAAACGAATATGGCAAAACTTGTCATGAATATGTTTCAAAATATGGGAATGGATTTGGATGAGTATGAACAGGAATTGTTCCAGAAAATGATGGTGCATATGTTTCAACGTAAACGATAATCAGAATACGTCAGTAAAAAATGAATATAATATATAATACCCTACAAAAAAATACCGTTGACATTTCTGTGTCATTTTTGTATATTATTTGTAGTGGTTGTGCTGTGGAATCTCGAGATGCCCACAGCCCAGGGAGCTCATGCGTGGGCTCCCTTTTTGCAACTAAAGACAAGATTGGAGAAATGCGGCTATGCCGAAGACGTTCTTTACATACGAGCAACAATTGAATAAATTGCAGAATGAAAAGCAGCTTACGATAACAAATCTGGCATATGCTGAAGAAGTTCTTGAAAAGCTAAGCTATTATTCTCTGATCGGTGGATACAAAAATCTTTTTAAGCATCCGGCATCAGGTAATTATATTTACGGAGTTACATTTGAAGAAATCGTTGCATTCTATTATTTTGATGAAGAACTCCGAACATTGTTTTTGAAATATATCCTCCATGTGGAGCGTCATATAAAATCCATGATTTCATACTATTTTTGCGAAAAATATGGAGAGAATCAATCAGCATATTTAGACGAACATAATTACAATCTTTCAAAGAAAAATGCACATGAAGTAAAGCGACTTGTGAATTCGCTTTCAAAATCAATATCTGTTCCAAGCAGCTATGCGTACATAACACATCATGTAAATACATATGGAAACGTACCACTTTGGGTAGCAATGAATGCCATTACCTTTGGACAAGTATCTAAAATGTATCAATATGCACCTACAGATATCAGAACGAAAATCAGTAAACGTTTTGGTGGATTGACAGAAAAACAATTGCATCAGTTGATTACGATTGTAGCCAGATGCCGTAATGTGTGCGCACATGGAGAACGTCTGTATTCATTCAGAATCCGTGAAACAATTCCAGATATGCCACTTCACGACAAACTTAAGATTGTCAAGAAAAAAGGACAGTTTGTAAGTGGTAAAAGTGATTTGTTTGCAGTCGTTATTGCATTGAGATATTTAATAGGGAATGAAGATTTTAAGAAATTTAAAAGGGATTTACTTCGCCTGATAAATGATACATTGAAAAAGTGTCCACACATTTCTAAAGAACAGCTGTTAAAAAATATGGGATTTCCAGAGAACTGGGATAAAATACTAAGATATAAAAAGTAAGCTTTTACTATTTTCTTGATTATGATAAAATGAATAGCAATTGGGGTATGTGTTTGCGGACGCATACTTGGAGGAGTCGGAGAAATCTGGCTCCTCTTTTAATTTTGTTAAAAATGAAAGCCAGAGCTAACAACTCTGGCTTTATTGGGATGAGCATTACATTATTTTGTTTAAAATCAATCTGGAAATAAATAAGCAAATGGCAAATCCGGCAAGAGTAACGAGTATTGTGTTCATTACTACTACGTTTACAGCGCCTGCAAATAAAAGTGCAATGTAGAGAAGAATAAACATTGCATAACCGGCATAAGACCAGCATTTTAAACCTATCATTCTGTTTCGCTCGTCGGATTCATATATTTCTCTTTGTTTTAAAGCTTCTTTGTTTTTCAAAAGTCGTAAGTTTTTGATGATTGTGATAATCGCTGCAGCGATCAGACCACATCCCAATCCCACATAGTAACCAGATGAATAGTCAGCATTGCCGGATGCAAGCGGAATGCAAGTGCCGACATATAACGAAACGCCGCCCAATATTAAGAGTATGATACTATAAAGAATTCGAAATTTAATTTTCTGTTCTATGGATTTTCCAAGTTTTACATTATTAATCAACATATTTTAATCCTCCTCAAATAAAAATATTTCTTCGATTGTTTTCCCAAAATATACAGCGATATCATGGGCAAGAATCAGGGATGCGTTATATTTGCCGTTTTCTAAAGAAATAATGGTTTGCCGTGTTACGTTTACTGCAGTTGCTAATTCTTCTTGTGATATGCGGTGTTCTTTGCGTAATTCTTTTATTCTGTTTTTCATTATTCACCTCCAAAAGTAAAGCTTGCCTTACAATTAAAGTATAGTTGACTTTACATTAAATGTCAAGTTTGTTTTACATTTAGATTTGTCATTGACTGTAGTAATAAAATAGAGTATGATTATTCATACAAATCATACCTTTGGAGGCGCTTATGGAAGTGAACAATGGAAAATACGCATGGATGGTTAAAATTGGAGAAAAAGGACAGTTTGTTATCCCGAAAGAGGCAAGAAATTTATTTGATCTTCAGCCGGGAATGGAAATTTTAGTTTTAGGTGACGAAAAAAGAGGTTTGGCAATTTTGCCAAAGGAAATGCAAAAAGAATATATTGCAAGGATTTTTTCAGAAATGGATTCCTAAAGGATGGTGAATTGATATGAGTAAAATCGTTTTCTTTTGTATTCCGGCACACGGGCATACCAATCCAACGTTGGGAGTTGTGCGTGAATTGATCAGTAGAGGGCATCAGGTTTTTTATTATTCCTACAATATGATGCGTGAAAAGATTGAAGCTACAGGAGCAACTTTTGTTTCTTGTGATGAATATGATCAGGAACAGCGATTGGATGCGAAAGATGCAGTTCGTGTAGGGAAAGATTGGGCTTTTTCCACACAGATATTGGTGGATACTACATTGGCTTTGGATGATACGGTGTGCGAACACATGAGAGAATTAAATCCAGACTGTATTGTTGCAGATTCCATGGCTGTATGGGGAAAGGCTGTAGCGTTAAAACTTGGAATTCCTTTTGTGTCTTCAACAACAACCTTTGCTTTTAATCAATATTCAGCAAAAATAATGAAACAAAGTCTGAGTACAGATGTTTGGTATGATTTTTTCAATGACGAAAATCAATAAAACATCAAATCGTCTGCAAGAGAAAGGTTATCCTGTAAAAAGTGTTCTTGATATTATTCAGAACGATAATAATACAGATACGATTGTATATACCTCTCCGGAATTTCAACCATGCTCTGAAACATTTTCAGATAAATATGTCTTTGTAGGTCCGTCCATACGGCCTATTGAAAATATATTTGAGAAGAAGTCGGATAAATTAATCTATATATCAATGGGAACTGTAATCAATGATTCAACAGAGTTTTATAAAAAATGTATAGAAGCATTGGCTAATAAGAAATACCAGGTAATCATGTCAGTTGGTAATTTGATAAATATTGAAGACTTAGGTGCTGTACCGTATAATATTACGATTTCGAGATTTGTAGATCAGATAGCTGTGTTAAGTCAGGCGGATGTATTCCTTACCCACTGTGGTATGAACAGTGTCAATGAAAGTTTATATTATAAGGTTCCTCTTGTAATGTACCCACAAACATCGGAACAGGATGGCGTGGCCACCAGAGTAGAGCAACTTGGTGCTGGTATCCGATTGAAGTATGTAAATGCAAAATCGATTAAAGAGACCATTGAAAATGTGCTACATACCAAAACTTATTATGAACAGGCAGCAAAAAATTTCTGAGGGATTCCATAAATGTACTGGTGTAAAAGGTGCTGCAGATAAAATTGAACAGATGTGTAAATAAGTAATCAAATAAGCAAGCAGATTGAAGTTTCTCAAAATGCTTGCTTATTCTATGATGATTTATAACCCCTGCGAATGATAATTCTCTCGATTCACTGATTTTGGGTTTGACTTTTCGTTTATTTCGGTCTTTTTACGATTTAATTTATCCAAAACAGAAGCTCGTGCTTTGATCTTAATCTGCTCCGTTCCAGCCCTTTTCACTTCCGGCTGCATAAGTTTATTCTGGATTTTCAGAAAAGCACTCTGCATAGTATTTTTAATTTTTGCAATCACTCCATCCAATCGTTTGGCTGCATACTCACGTTCTTTTTTAGAGGCTTTTCGTTCCGGAGAGAGCACCCAGTTTTTCGATTCTTCTACCAATCGGATATCTTCCAAGTGGGTTTCTTTTTTGACAGTAGCAGTAACAACTTCAACTGCTTTGTCATAGGCAACATCGGAAACTTCATCAATCAAATTTTCCACGTCTTCGATTTTCATAACTAATTCTTCAAGTTTTTCTGCTTGCAAAGCCAACTGTTCTTTCTGTTTGGCAAGAATGTAATCCTGCTTTTCTAAATATTTACGTCCACCATACTCTGGTTCCTCTTCTAATTGTAATCCATAACTTTTGGCAATATCAAAAAGTAATGCACGACAGGCAGAATCAAATACCATCTTACGATTATTGTTTCGTCCTGCAGGTTTTTCAGGATTTGGTAAATCAAAACCAAGCTTTTCTAACGCTTTTTCCTGTTGTGGAAATAATTCTCCATATTGATTTTCGCAATCAAACACATGACGTTCATGAATGTGAGGCGTACTCTCATCCAGATGAAGTGCCCAATCCAATATGTGAACATGAGTACCAAATCGTTCGGTAATTTCAACCATAAAATCCATAACTACCTGTAATAATATATCTGGTGAAACGTGATTGTCTAAAGTGCCAATTTGATAGATGGTTTCTTCCGGGCAGGTTTTCTTATGTTTTAAGATATCTGATGTGGTGCGATTACGTTCCGGGTGACGATTCTTAATATTACGTTCATTTTGTCCTTCAATAAATCCTTTGTAATGAATAGAATAATAAAGTTCTTCCGCTTCTTCAAATGTGTTTGCCAGTTCACATTCATTTCCCTTATCATAAAAAGTACGATATCCATTGAAGCAATCCCAGTAAATATTTCCTTTTGCCCGTTCTTCATCGATGTGCTCACTATTATTAATATTAAAACTGCGGTCATTGTGCTTGGGATTGTAAGCACCATTTTTCCCGGCACGACCATTGTGTCTTGTTAATTTCATTATGATGTTCCTCCATTCTTTGAAAAATAATCTCTCGGAATCTCTAAGCCAGTAAATATAAGGCTTTCAGATTCCTTTTTTATTAAAATCCCCCACTTTTTTTGCCAAAAACACTTGACAAATCCATCGAAAAATGCGGCGCTTCGCGC
>ENA-OQAB01001423-OQAB01001423.1-human-gut-metagenome-genome-assembly--contig:-NODE-1423-length-11348-cov-2.208359_pt1 | contig 11348 bp, 14 predicted proteins | sample MGYA00242490_ERZ504517 | MGnify/ENA primary metagenome ERZ504517 (study PRJEB26092, sample SAMD00036298) | human gut metagenome | host: Homo sapiens | study: EMG produced TPA metagenomics assembly of... | reverse complement strand
TTAAATCGCTTTTTACGCAAATAAGCCAAATCAACAAAAGGTAAACCACGAAGCAGAAACATCAGAATAAACAGTTCCTTCGTACGACGTAAATCTGAAGGAATTGTGGATGATTTCGACAAACGACTAAAAACTTTTCGCATATCTTCATCTTCCAGCGCACGCTTCCTGTCTGCACGTGTTCCTGTGTAAACAGAACGGAATAAATGCGGGATATATTCCGCTTTACGAAGATCAACTGCACGATTATAAACCGCACGCAACACACGAAGATAAGTGGAAACAGTATTCCAACTGGAACCACGACTGCGAAGATAGACTTCAAAATCTTTCAACTATTCGGAATTTACCTGATGAAAATCAAGATATTTACTCCCATGAAAGGTTGTCACAATGTTCAAAGTACTTCGATACACATGGGCAGTCCCAAAGTTTCCCTCTGCCCGTAGCCCATCGGCTACTTTCTTAAAAATGAAATTAAATTCCCCTTGCATAAACTATTAGATATACACTATAATATAAATACACTTCCTATTATTATAATAGGAGCGAACGGTCAAAAAAACAAAGACCTCTTGATAAAAGTTTGGAGGCAAAGAAACGAATTTTAATTGGATCAGCATCAAAAACACGTATTTTGTTGATTTCTGTTGCTTTTACGCATTATACCACAAGTTTTCAAACAAAGGTTTCACCCTTCACCTTTTCTTTGAAAACCTTTATTCATCAGTGATAGTGGGTGAAGGGAGGTACCTTCACCTCTTTCTTCAGACAAGTCAGATACAATCAATAAGATGTTTAAAACAAACATTGAGAAGAAAAAAATAATCTATTAGCATCTTTCCATTAGGTTATAGCTAATGCAAATATCATTATAGCAAAAATAAATTAGCTTATAGCAAAAGGAATGATACTTTCATGAACGAATGTCATTCTCAGTTCAAAGGGTGAATAACTAGTCCTTCACCCGATATCGCCGATAAATAAAGGATTTCGAAGGTAAAGTGAAGGTGAAGATAATATTTATAACATCTCCCGTATGGCAACTTAAAGCTATGCTTTAGCAACCATAAAGCATAGCTTTTGGATATCCAAAGCATTGCTTTTATGAAAGCGAAGAATATTATAAACGAAGCTAAATGGCAGAAAGACTTTACCAACTAATTTTAAATACTTAGTTTCCTCCTTTTTCTACAACCCATTTCTCTATATTTCGTGTCTTGGCACTGAAATTCACTCCAATTTTGAACAACTCCCAATCATTGGATTCGAAAGGCTGAGCGTAATGTTTCTCATTTATCTGTAGCAATGCTTCCTCCGCTGTACCATCCAATTTAAACTCCATGATATAAACGAATTTATCTGTCTGGAGAACAAGATCAATACGTCCTTCACTAGTATGATATTCTGCTTTAACATAGAATCCGATTAACTTGAAAACAATAAAAAGAACATTTTGATAATGTAATTCCAAATCACGAATCAACTCATAAGGTGTATCAGCAAAGAAATTTTGTAAACGTCGAAAGAAAGAATCATAATCTCCGGCTTCTATCTCACGAACAAATTTCTGAATTTCAAAAGAAGATTCCACTGCATTAGTATTAGCATAGAAAGGAAGCAAGAATTTAACAAACCCTTCTTCTACTTCACGGTTAGGAAATCCAAGACGATAAATACCAAAACGCTCATCATATCCTTTTATAGTGAGATAACCACTCTGATAAATGACAGGTATCGGATTGTCGGAAGTAGAATCAACACTATTCAAGACTTCAGCACTCGTTTCTTCGTGCGCCATTCTCTGAAGATCATAATGATGTTTTTTTAATAATTCTACTAGATAGGTAGGTGTACCGGTTTCGAACCAATAGCTGCCAAATTCATTACGTAAGAATGCATTGAGAAGACTAAACGGATTATACATGCCAATGGAATTATGAGTAAAATGGTAACCATCATAGTATTCACGCAATGCAACACATATTTCATTATATGTCATTCCACGAGCATCTGCAAATTCAGAAAGTTCAACCTCCAGATTATCATGCAATTCTTGATCACTGACTCCACATATATCTATATATTGATTCCACATGGAGATATCGTTGAGATTATTCAAATCGCTGAATACACTAACCTTACCAAACTTCGTTACACCTGTCAGCATGGCAAATTAATATAGCCATCCATCGACTTCATCACACCGTAGAAGGCTTTCAATGTATTCCGGTATTCTTCCTGCAACTCATCTCTACCAATGGCTTGCAACATCGGTTTGTCATACTCGTCGACAAGAATCACCACCCGCTGCCCTGTTTTTTCTGCGGCCAGTCTAATTAAAGTAACCAAACGGTCATCGATCGTTTCATCACTGGAACATGAACCGTATTGAGCTTCGTAAACAAGAAGTTGTCGATCTATCAGACGGATAAGGTCATTTTCAGTATCAAACTTTTTAGCATTCAGATCCAAATGAATAACCGGATATTCAATCCAGTCCTTCTCCAGACTCTCCATCGCCAATCCTTCGAAAAGTTCTTTTCTTCCTTTAAAATAAGCTTCAAGAGTAGATAACAGCAAACTTTTTCCAAAACGACGGGGACGACTTAGAAAATAATAACTGCCAGTCTTTACCAATTTATAAATCAACGCAGTTTTATCAATGTAAAAGTAACCATCTTTTCGAATCTTTTCAAAGTTCTGTATACCAATAGGATAAATTTTACTACTCATATTCTCAGGGATTTTTGATTTGCAATACACAAAGATACTTCTTTCCAAACAAATAACGCCAAGTTACACACAAAAGTTTCTATCACAAAGCTGCGCAAAAAAAGACCGCCTCCCCCACAGGGAAGCGGTTCCATACCTTATTTTATGTCCGAAAAGGAAGAATTACATCATTCCGCCCATGCCGCCCATTCCCGGAGCGCCCATCGGCATTTCTGGTTTATCTTCTTTCTTTTCCACGATCACACATTCTGTAGTCAGGAACATACCTGCGATAGAAGCTGCATTTTCAAGAGCCACACGAGCTACTTTAGCAGGATCTACTACACCGGCAGCATGCAGATTTTCGTAAACATCCGTGCGGGCATTATAACCGAAGTCACCTTTACCTTCACGTACTTTCTGAACAACTACCGCACCTTCCTTGCCTGCATTGGCAACAATTTCGCGAAGCGGTTCTTCGATAGCACGTTTGATGATACCGATACCTGTTGTTTCATCCGCATTGTCCCCCTTCATGCCTTCAAGAGAATCGATAGCACGGATGTAAGCAACGCCACCACCCGGAATGATACCTTCTTCGATAGCAGCACGAGTTGTCACGCAATGCATCGTCTACACGGTCTTTCTTTTCTTTCATTTCTACTTCAGAAGCAGCACCTACATAGAGAACAGCTACACCACCTGACAATTTAGCCAGACGTTCCTGCAATTTCTCACGGTCATAGTCAGACTTAGTTGCTACAATTTGTGCTTTGATCTGTTCGCAACGTTCCTTGATGCTATCTTTGTTACCTGCACCGTTTACAACAGTTGTATAGTCTTTAGTAACTGTAACTTTGTCAGCAGTACCCAACATTTCGATAGTAGCCTGTTCCAGCTTCAAACCTTTTTCTTCGCTGATAACAACACCACCTGTCAGGATAGCGATATCTTCCAGCATTTCTTTACGACGGTCACCGAAGCCCGGAGCCTTCACTGCACAAATCTTCAACTGAGAACGCAGACGGTTTACTACCAATGTAGTCAACGCTTCGCTATCTACATCTTCTGCAATTACCAACAGCGGACGGCCAGTCTGTACAGCAGGTTCGAGGATAGGCAAGAAATCTTTCAGGTTAGAAATCTTCTTGTCATAGATCAGGATGTAAGGTTTCTCCATCTCACATTCCATCTTTTCCGTATTTGTCACGAAGTAAGCAGACAAATAACCACGGTCGAACTGCATACCTTCTACTACACCGATAGTAGTGTCTGTTCCTTTTGCTTCTTCGATAGTAATCACACCGTCTTTAGAAACTTTACGCATAGCGTCAGCAATCAATTTACCGATTACCGGATCATTGTTTGCAGATACAGTGGCAACCTGTTCGATCTTGTCATAGTTGTCACCTACAGTTTCAGCCTGATCCTTGATTGATTCTACCACTTTGGCAACGGCCTTGTCGATACCACGTTTGATATCCATCGGGCTAGCACCGGCAGTTACGTTCTTCAAACCTTCAGCTACGATAGCTTGTGCAAGAACGGTTGCAGTAGTTGTACCGTCACCGGCATCGTCACCTGTCTTAGAAGCAACTTCTTTTACCAACTGTGCACCAGTGTTCTGGTAAGCATCTGCCAATTCGATTTCTTTTGCTACTGTCACACCGTCTTTTGTGATGTGCGGAGCACCGAATTTCTTCTCAATGATAACGTTACGTCCTTTCGGGCCCAGAGTTACTTTTACTGCATTTGCCAAAGCATCGACACCTTTTTTCAATTGGTCACGGGCATCGATATTGAATAATATTTCTTTTGCCATCTCTTTATTTACTATTTAAAGATTTACTATTTACTATTATTAATTAACCCAAACAGCGAGAACATCGCTCTGACGCATAATCAGATATTTAGTACCTTCAACGTCAAGTTCTGTTCCGGCATATTTACCATAAAGAACTGTATCGCCTACTTTCAATACCATTTCTTCGTCTTTCGTACCGTGACCTATTGCCACAACTTCACCTTTCAAAGGGTTTTTCTTTTGCTGTATCAGGGATAATGATACCACCAATTGTTTTTTCTTCTGCAGGTGCAGGGAGGATAAGCACTCTGTCTGCTAATGGTTTAATGTTCATAGTTACTTGTTATATTTTAGTTATACATTTAATAGTAGATGTTACCCGCCATTTTTCAGGCGGAACGCTAAAGTTATTGCGAAAAGCGTGCCAAAGTAAATAAATGATTCTTTGTCAGAAATAGACTGACAAAATGACTGACAACTTGCATTGTATGGCAAAAAAGTATATTTGTCACCTACTTTTTAAACAAAACAAAAGGATTATTCCTTATAATGACGTATATTCGTAAACGAACCATCAAATGCACTGTATAAATAATATGAATGGAATAGCATCCGGCCTCATCATCGCCTCTTGCGTCTTCTACTCCTGCACTTCGCGTACAGGAGAGATTTCTCCTGTACACGAACAACAAACAGACTCGCTGTCACAGGATACAATAGTTCAACCCGAGGTTAAACCTGTTAATAAAAAACTCACGGCAGAGCAGATAGAAATCTCCAAAGATTTATTGTATGATCAATACACATTGGAAGACACCTATCCTTATAAAGACACTACCCGGCAGTTTCAGTGGGATAAAATCAAAGAACAGCTGGCCTTGCTCGAAAATATACAGTTGCAGCCTTCCACCTGGGCTATTCTCCAGAATTACAAAAACAGAAATGGAGAAGCACCACTTGTGAGAAGTTTCAAAAGAAACGCTTACGGACGAGTGGCAGATACTCTTGGCATAGAACGTTACCAATCCGTTCCGCTTTATCTATTGACTGACACATTAGTACCCGAACGTTACGGACAGGATGGGGAATTAACCCGTTTTATCGAAGATGGAGAGAAATTCATAAAAGCAGAGCCAATGTTTACCGGAGATGAATGGATGATTCCTAAAAAATATGTCAAAGTAATCGGAGATACGATTGTTTTACAAACAAGTTGTTCGTAGACCGCCACAATCAGAATATCGCTTCTCTTGAACGTAGCGGAAAAGGGCAATGGGTGGTTCGCAGTATGAATCCTTCCACTACGGGACGTCATCTGCCCCCGTATGCACAGGAAACTCCTTTAGGAATGTTTGTTTTACAGGAAAAGAAAGTAAAAATGGTATTTCTAAAAGACGGCTCGAAAGAAACGGGAGGTTATGCTCCTTATGCGAGTCGTTTCACGGACGGGGCCTATATTCACGGAGTACCGGTCAATGCTCCCCGCAAGACGCAGATAGAATATAGTCCGTCGTTGGGAACTACTCCACGCTCACACATGTGCGTGCGGAATGCAACTTCCCATGCCAAGTTTATCTATGACTGGGCCCCCGTAAATGAAACTATTATTTTGTATTGGAATAACCGTTGAACAAATCAGCATCGCCATTCCCTGATTCTTATTATCTATCTTATGAAATATGGTTAGAAAACATATTCTCTATAAGGAGGAAACTTACTTTCTTCCTTGGGAAAAGTTGCTTTTCCCTTATCCCAAACTATAACTGCAAGTTCCGGTTATAAAACTGCAACTTTCAGTTATGTAATCAAAAGTTTCAGTTATATAATCAGAACTTATGGTTATAGTTTATCTTATACTCTAAACAAGTTTTCTCCCTATGCAAAAGAAGTTGGCATAGGATGAAAAGAAACTTACCTATACGTACTTGAGAGAGAAAACAAAGAGGTCCGAACTCTTCAGTCCAGACCTCCAATTATAAAAAGGGGATTTCTTTATCCCAGATGATCTCTTATCAATCAAATATCTTCTCTCTTTTATTTTCTCCGGTTTCACTCAACCCATACTTTGCCCTCGTTATATTCTGAATTATCTCTCTCTGTACACTTTCCAATGCACTTCATTTCTTTTTGGTAATAACTCCAAGGCAGAACCTTTCTGCAATAAATAAGACCGTTCAGTATATTTTATATAAGAAGTCGGAATCTCCTGCTTCTTTTCTTTATAATAGGCAATCGCATATCGCAAAGCTTCTGATCTATATTTGCAGACAGCCTTTCGTTCGGCATAGTACAAATCTTTATAAGCATTCTCTTCACTTCTCAACTTTTTCCAGAATGCAGAAAAGGCTGTTGATACAGCATCTTTCTCTTCCTTGGTTACCGCTTCTTTTTGCTTCTTCACCAGATCTTTATATTCTTTGTATGTATTTAAAAACTTATCCAGTTCCTCTTTATTGGCTTTATGTTCCAGACGATAAGTCTCCAAAGAAGCAGGACGCTCATATTCGACAACCTGTTGCAGATAAGGCAAATCATTCCAACTTATATATTTATTGTTTGCTTCACAATAATCTGCGTAAGCAGCTGCAAGCTGCCAACTATATTCTTTTGTCTTTTGACTCAATTCCTCGTTGATGGCGGACAAGTTCTTTTCCATCTCTTTCAAGTCCTGTGCTAATACCGCTTGCATACTTCCCCATCCGGAGAGAAACAAACAAAGCATACTCCATAAAACTGTTTTCATAATAAGATGATTTAAATTTTCTCCAAAGTTATTGTTTCTCTACAGAATTCCAAACACAATTACAGATTTGCGATATATTTCCATAATGGAGCAGCATTCAGCGCTTGCATAATTTCGTTCTTATCGAGCAGACTTCTCACCTCTTCCAATGTGAGCAGATGGACGGTGATATCTTCAGTAGCTTCCAGATGCTGATGGTCTATCAGTTCCACGTCTGTGGCAAGAAAGCAGTAAGTCAGATTGGTATGAGTGCTCGGATTAGCGGAAATCACCATATACTCTTGCCAGTTTCCTTTTCCGTAGCCCCGTTTCTTCCCACAATTCACGCTGGGCGGACACCAACGGCGAAGCATCTTCCTTCTCGCAGACACCGGCACAGAGTTCATAACAAGTTCGTTCGATTCCCGGACGGTACTGGCGGACAAAAACGAATTGACCATCTTTAGTAATGGCAATGGTATTTACCCAGTCGGGATACTCAAGGATATAATACTCGGGGATATGATTCCCATTGGGAAGTAACATATCTTCGCAACGCACAGTCAGCCATGGACGGCGAAATAGATATTTGCTACTTACCGTTTTCCAGGCTTTATTCTTCTCTTCCATAAGATTTGTTTTTCTCCCGGCAAAAATACGAATTCCTCCGGATTATCCTACCTTTCGGTTGCTTGTTTTTATTCGTCTGTGTCGATACAAGTGATCTCTATCTCATGTATCTGCTCCAAGTATTTTTTGGTAGAGCTTACCAAAGAACTTCCCATGTAGAATAAAAACATCAGGCTGATAATAACCATCAATGCACCAATCATGGCAAAACGACTGCGCTGTTCAAAAATACTGCTATTCATAACTCTGCCTCCTCTTATTTTTTGTCCACTACAAAGATAACACGCGAGGGCTACAAAAAAGTTACAAGAATGTTTCAAAAAACTTAAATATTGAAATTCTGTTCGTATCTTTGCACCAACTAACTAACAACCTCTTTATTACAATATGGCATTTACGAATAATATTATGATTGTCCGGCATAAACTGCTGGCAGACCTTGTTAGACTCTGGAAAAACGACGAATTAGTGGAAAAGATAGACCGGCTTCCGATTGAGTTGAGTCCACGAAAATCGAAACCCCTAGGACGGTGTTGCGTACATAAAGAACGCGCAGTGTGGAGATACAAGACTTTTCCCCTGATGGGACTGGATATGACAGACGAACACGACGAAGTTACCCCACTTTCCGAATATGCACGATTGGCATTGAGTCGTCCCGAACCAGACAAGGAAAATATTATGTGCGTCATCGACGAGGCCTGTTCTTCCTGTGTACAGATCAATTATGAAATAACCAACCTTTGTCGAGGATGCGTGGCACGTAGTTGTTACATGAACTGCCCTAAAGATGCGATACGTTTCAAGAAAAACGGTCAGGCAATGATTGACCATGACACATGTGTCAGTTGCGGTATTTGTCACAAGAGTTGTCCTTATCACGCTATTGTATATATTCCCGTACCTTGTGAAGAGTCTTGTCCGGTAAAAGCTATCAGCAAAGATGAACACGGCATAGAGCACATTGATGAAAGCAAGTGTATCTACTGTGGAAAATGCATGAATGCTTGTCCGTTCGGGGCTATCTTCGAAATCTCGCAAACATTCGATGTATTGCAGCGCATCCGTAAAGGGGAAAAGATGGTCGCCATCATCGCCCCGTCTATTTTGGGACAGTTTAAAACTTCTATCGGACAAGTGTACGGTGCTTTCAAGGAAATTGGATTTACTGATGTGATCGAAGTGGCCGAAGGTGCTATGGCAACCACCAGTAATGAAGCACACGAGTTACTGGAGAAACTGGAAGAGGGACAGAAGTTTATGACTACTTCCTGTTGTCCTTCTTATATCGAATTGGTAGAGAAACATATTCCGGATATGAAACCTTATGTTTCTACCACCGGATCACCGATGTACTACGCTGCACGGATTGCCAAAGAGAAGCATCCGGATGCTAAGGTTGTATTTGTCGGTCCTTGTGTAGCTAAACGAAAAGAAGTACGTCGTGATGAAGCGGTGGATTATATTCTGACGTTCGAAGAAATCGGTTCGATTCTTGACGGGCTGGGTATTCAGCTGGAACAAATGCAGGAGTTCTCCGTATTACATACTTCCGTTCGCGAAGCACATGGATTTGCACAGGCAGGTGGTGTGATGGGAGCTGTCAAAGCTTATCTGAAAGAGGAAGCGGATAAAATCAATGCAATACAAGTGTCTGACATCAATAAAAAAGAATATCGCTCTGTTGCGTGCCTGCGCCAAAACAGGAAAGGCTGCGGGACAGTTTATTGAAGTAATGGCATGCGAAGGTGGATGTATCACCGGACCAAGTACGCATAATGATATTGTTTCGGGACGTCGCCAATTGGCACAAGAGCTGCTCAAACGAAAAGAGAGCTATGAAACAATGGATCGATAGACTACGGCAGGAAAGAACACTTAGACCGGAAGAGCTCCGGCAACTGTTGACCGGATGTGACGCAGAAACCCTGCGTTACATCAATAAACAGGCGCAGGAAGTCGCTCTCCGCCACTTCGGAAATAAGATTTATATCCGTGGACTGATTGAAGTCAGCAATTGCTGCCGGAACAACTGTTATTACTGTGGTATCCGAAAAGGAAATCCCAATATCGAACGTTACCGATTGAACCTGGAAAGTATACTGGATTGTTGCCGGCAAGGATATAAATTAGGTTTCCGCACTTTCGTGCTGCAAGGAGGAGAAGATCCCGCACTGACAGACGATCGGATAGAAATGACTGTTGCCCGTATCAGGCAGAATTATCCGGATTGTGCCATTACACTGTCGCTCGGAGAAAAATCGCGTGATGCATACGAACGTTTCTTCCGTGCCGGAGCCAACCGTTATCTGTTACGTCACGAAACATATAATGAGTCGCATTACCGGCAACTGCATCCGGCAGAAATGTCCGGCAAACAGCGCCTGCAATGTTTAGCGGATTTGAAAGACATCGGCTATCAGACAGGAACCGGAATTATGGTCGGCAGCCCAGGGCAAACAGTAGAACATATCATCGAGGATATCTTGTTCATTGAAAAGCTACAGCCGGAAATGATTGGCATCGGTCCTTTCCTACCCCATCATGATACGCCTTTTGCCCAATATCCCAGTGGAACGGTGGAACGGACGATTCTTCTATTATCGATCTTCCGTTTGATGCATCCATCCGCATTGATTCCGGCAACAACGGCTCTCGCCACTCTTATCCCTGATGGCAGAGAGCGGGGTATATTGGCAGGTGCAAATGTGGTTATGCCCAACCTGTCTCCCCGGGAGGAACGGAGAAAATATGAATTATACAATGACAAAGCTTCACTCGGAGCGGAATCTGCCGAAGGACTGGCTACCTTACAAAAGCAGTTGAATGCCATCGGCTACGAGATATCTACCGAAAGAGGCGACTTTAAGCGCACCACAGATTACACGGATTCACACAGATTTATTTCGAATTAAATTTTAATCTGTGTGAATCCGTGTAATCTGTGGTGAAAAAACAAAGAATATTATGATATACCAAAAAGATTCATCCAAAGCAGAAGAGTTTATCCATCACGAAGAAATTTTGGATACGCTGGAATATGCACAGAACAATAAGGATAATCGTGTCCTGATTGAACAACTGATTGAAAAGGCAGCGTTGTGCAAAGGGACTGACACACCGGGAAAGCGGCCATTCTGCTGGAGTGTAACCAACCTGACCTGATAGAACGTATCTTTCATCTCGCCAAAGAAATCAAACAGAAGTTTTACGGCAACCGTATCGTCATGTTCGCACCGCTTTATTTATCTAATCATTGCGTAAACGGTTGTGTATATTGTCCGTATCATGCCAAAAACAAGACTATTGCAACGCAAGAAACTGACACAGGAAGAAAATCCGCCGGGAGGTAATTGCTTTGCAGGATATGGGACATAAGCGACTGGCTCTTGAAGCCGGTGAGCATGCCGTCAACTGAACCCGATAGAATATATTCTGGAATCTATTCAGACGATTTATAGTATCAAGCATAAAAAA
>ENA-OQAB01001422-OQAB01001422.1-human-gut-metagenome-genome-assembly--contig:-NODE-1422-length-11348-cov-2.737635_pt1 | contig 11348 bp, 12 predicted proteins | sample MGYA00242490_ERZ504517 | MGnify/ENA primary metagenome ERZ504517 (study PRJEB26092, sample SAMD00036298) | human gut metagenome | host: Homo sapiens | study: EMG produced TPA metagenomics assembly of... | reverse complement strand
CTTTTATCCTGGGTGCAGGAACAGGAAAAATCGTCACACGGATTGAAAAGCTCCCCAAGCATGTACCGTCAATAGCATCATCCTCTATAAATTCCAGTTCCTCTGCCATCTCCTCAGAATCCACAAACTGGGGTCTTGGTTTTGACGAAGAAGGGAAGCGTCCTACCGGTAACGCATCAATCGAACAATTAAAAAAATATAATGCTTACTATGCTCAAAATACAGACTCAAAAATTCTGTATCTTACTTTCGATGCCGGATATGAAAACGGAAATACCCCAGCTATTTTAGATGCATTAAAAAAACACAAACTGTCCTGCCACATTCTTTGTAGTCGGAAATTTTATAGCCGATAATCCCAAACTTATTCAACGCATGATTTCAGAAGGACATACGGTCGGAAATCACACAATGACTCATCCGGATATGTCCAAAATTTCTTCTGTACAAGCTTTTCAAAATGAGCTTTCCTCGGTCGAACAACTGTACAAGAACATAACCGATCAAGATATGCCTAAACTTTATCGTCCTCCTCGCGGAATTTACAGTACGGAAAATCTAACTATGGCCAAAAACCTCGGATACTCAACTTTTTTCTGGAGCCTTGCTTATGTAGACTGGATTCAGGATCAGCAACCTTCAAAAGAAGAAGCCTTTGACAAATTGCTTTCCCGCATACATCCTGGTGCCATCGTTCTTCTTCATAATACATCTTCAACAAATGCAGAAATTCTTGACGAACTTCTTAGCAAATGGGAAGAAATGGGATACCGATTTGGTTCTTTAAACGAATTGACCGGGATATAATCCCGGTCAATTCGTTCACTTTCATATATCCTTTTTAGAGTGAAGTTCCTCTTTAATCTGACTGCTGGAAATTTCAGGTGTCCGTGGTAAATAAACAACTTCGCATCCTTCTTCCTTTAAAAAATCAAATTTTCCAAGCCAGTCATCCCCCATAACAAAAGTATCTACATGGTACTCTTTTACATCTTTACGTTTCTGTGCCCAACTTTCCTCTGGAATCACCAAATCCACATATCGTATTGCCTCTAACAACTGTTTACGTTTTTCGTAGGAAAAATAACATTTTTTTGTTTTTCTCTCCAGTTAAATTCATCAGTCGATAAGGCCACAATCAAATAATCTCCCATCTGTCTCGCACGGCGCAACAGATTGATGTGCCCATAATGAAGCAAATCGAAAGTTCCATAAGTGATTACACGTTTCATTTTATTTACCTCTCTCAGCCAAAGAGCATTATACTCCAAGCTCCTTTTCGCACATGTCCAAAGCAGATGCAATTACAGCATCCATATCATAATATCTGTACTCTCCAAGTCGTCCGCCAAATACAACTTTATCTTCTTTATCAGCCATTTTTTTATATTCAGAATAGAGAGAGCTGTTTTTCTCATCATTTACAGGATAATATGGTTCATCACCCGGTTTCCATTCAGAACTATATTCACGGCTGATAACTGTTTTCGGTAAATCGTTTCCCTGTTCGTCTTTTCCAAATTCAAACCATTTATGTTCAATGATTCTGGTCCACGGTGTTTCTACGTCCGTATAATTCACTGCCGCATTCCCCTGATAATTTGGCTTATCTAAAACTTCTGTGTCAAATCGTACAGAACGGTATTCCAAATGACCAATAGCAAAATTAAAATATGCATCGATTGCACCTGTATAAATTACTCTGTCTGCTATTGAATCATATTCATCCTTCTGCTGAAGATAATCCTCCCCAAGTCGAACTTCTATTCCTTTTAACATATTATCAACCATTTTGGTATATCCACCAATCGGAATGCCCTGATAAAGCGCATTAAAATAATTATTATCATATGTCAGGCGAACCGGAAGACGCTTGATAATAAAAGCCGGAAGTTCCCGACAACTGCGTCCCCACTGTTTTTCTGTATATCCTTTAATAAGCTTTTCAAAAATATCCTTGCCTACAAGAGAAATTGCCTGCTCTTCAAGATTTTCAGGATTTGTAATACCTGCCTCTTTTTTCTGTTCCTCAATTTTAGCAACTGCCTCTTCCGGAGTTACCACTCCCCACATCTTATTAAAAGTATACATATTAAACGGAAGAGAGTATAACTCGCCGTGATAATTGGCTACAGGACTGTTTGTAAAACGATTAAATTCAGCAAATTGATTGACATACTCCCATACTTTTTTGTTATTTGTGTGGAAAATATGCGCTCCATATTTATGAACATGAATTCCTTCTATTTTTTCAGTGTATACATTTCCTGCAATATTGTCTCTCTTATCAATCACTAAAACTGTTTACCGGCTTTTTTTGCTTCATGAGCAAAGACAGCTCCATATAATCCGGCTCCAACTACTAAATAATCATATTTATTCTGCATGATCTGCCACTTGTCCTTTCTACAGACAGTAAAAATATCTGAATTATTTTTTACCCATTCTTCTGATAAATTTTTTGATCTTAATAGGAATGTACATTACTATACGCCCTACTTTCATTGTGGTAGAATTTTCCAGTTCAGCAACACGTCTTTCCAGATTTGTTGTTCCACTAACACATTCCAAATGATAGAAAGCTTCCGGATTTGCCATCAGCATATCAAGACGTTTTCGGTTCATGTCACTAAACAGGCTTTTATCCAATTCATGATCTGATTCTGCCTGCCTCATTTCCTGACTAATATCAAGAATATACTGATGTTTAAATTTAACGTTTATTCTGTTTAATGTAAACATATAGTTATTGAATTTTTTCCATGTATAGTAATACTTAAATCTATTCCACAATTCAGTATTTCCTGACAGTATTTCTTTAATATACTTATATTCTTCATTCATACAGTAAACCTTTTCCGGACTATTTACTGAAGAATTTGGATTATCTCTTCTGTTCATATAATATGGTATATCTAAGATCATAGCACGTTTTGCATAACAGAACGTCTGAATCCAAAAACCATTATCCTGAAAAGACGCACCCGGGGTTTCATGGTGACGTATATGGTTTTCTCTTAAAAACTCATTTTTATATATTCCACTCCAGGTATTCATAACATATGTCAATGCTTCAGGCTCCATACTGGGATTAAAAACAACATTATATTTTTCTTTCATTCCGGTTAAATGATTGTAGGTCAGCTGCATATTTCCATTTGCAGCAGTAACAAAGCGATAAAAATCAGCCTTTACAAAGTCAAGTTCATATTCTTTGGCTTTTAAATAAAGATCTTCAAACATATTTAACGGTACATAATCGTCAGGTTCTACTATACCCACATATTCACCGGTAGCTTTGTCCAGACCAATATTCATCCCAATACCATATCCCTCATTTTTTTTATCAACAACAATAATCCGGGCATCTGCGGCTGCATATGTTTTAAGAATTTCCATTGATCTGTCTGTTGATCCATCATTAATACATATAATTTCAATATCTTCCAAAGTCTGTCTGACCACACTCTCCAGACATTCTTCCAGATAGTCTTCAACGTTATAAATAGGAACCACGATCGACACTTTGGGAATATCAGATTTCACCTGAAGATACTTGTTTTGTAAAAATTGTCTCTTTTCCATTCTGGATCCGTTTTTAATCATAAACTCGTCAAAATCACTCATACTAATCTCCCGAAAAATTTTATAGTTATTCTTATTGTAATTATAAAAATATTCCTCGTTTTTCCCTTCAATTCCCAGCTTTTTAAATCCGTCTTTTTTCAGTTCATCAAAAACAGCTTTTTTTGCCTGCACATCTCCTATTGAATTCATATTATAAATACAACCTGCTAAAGCTTTATTCACATAACTGCGTTCAACAGCAGAATAAAAATTATTTTTTTCAAGAAAATCTTTTACCGCATAAAATGCCGTCAAAAAATCCAATGGGAATTTATAGTTTGTTGCCTGACAATTATTTGACATTCCAATCCGATAATAAACCAATTTCTTTTCTAAAAGAGTAATCCTGTCCGCAAGCATCATGCAGGATGCCACAAAAAGGAAATCATTTGTTCTGAAAATCTCCTGAAATTTAATATGATATTTCTTTACAAGCTCATGACTAATCAGCTTATTCCATGCCCAGTTTTGAAATGAATCTAATATATGATCCGGCATATCCTTATAACAAAATACATCTTTTCTGGGTGCATTCTCTTTCTTAAATGAGCCCTTGTCATATATGGTTTCTTTTGTTTTTTCATTATAGCGCAGAACCTGATAAACACAAATCTGCGCTTTCTTCTCAACACATCTTCGATAAGCTTCCTCCAACATTCCGGAAGCAAAAAAATCATCGGAATCTAAAAATGATAAATATTCGCCCTTTGCAATAGCAAGTCCTTTATTTCTTGCAGCGCCTGCGCCTTTATTCTCCTGAGTCAGTACAATAACTCTTTTATCCTTTTTTTCATATTCTCGCAAAATCTCCAGAGAACGGTCTGTTGACCCATCGTCAACACAAATCACTTCTATTTCCTGTAATGTCTGATTTAATATAGAATCCAAACATTCTTTCAAATATTTTTCAACATTATATACAGGTAATATCACAGATACTTTTACAGTCATTTTTCTTTCCTCTCATAAAATTGTTCCAATTTCAGCTATGTACATTTTAACATAGAACATTCCTGTTGCCAACACTTTCATCGAAACACATAATACTATGCTTTTTTAATTTCCTTTCTTTCTCAATATTCTTCTAGCCATAATCCATATATTCCTAGCTGTAATATATATAATATTATTTTTAGTATCCTGTTCTGCTTTCCTTGCCCTCTCCATCCAATATTGATTTTCTTTTTTCAATTCTTTTATCCTGTAAAATAAATATTCTTTTTCACCGGATGCTTTTAACTGAAGATATTGCTCATAGTACTTCTCATTCCAGGAATTAATCTCTTCTTTTTTAACTCTTCCATACCTAATTCTTTAAAAATCTCTTTTTTATTTTTCATATACCATAGAAAATACCTGAGCATTTCCCATTGATTCCAAATTATAAAAACTGACATCAAGAACATAATTTTTATAACTGTACTCAACATCTTCATAAATTCCCAGTTCCATTAATTTTGTCCTTACCGCTTTCAATGCTTCATACCAGTCCCACGGACTGTTGGCATTATTAGCCTGCAAGCTTCCTGATGATTTTCGATAATTAACCAGTTTTTCTTCAAGAATCGTAACTCGTTTTGCCATTGCCAGTGATATGCATACAAAATAAAGATCATTTGAACGATGTGTTTCCATAAATTGTAAATTATTTTCTTTTATAAAATTTTTCCGATATAATTTAGTCCACGGACAGCCTGTACTGATATTGAAAATATAAGGAAAGCTTTTGCCTTCAAACGGAATCTTCTGAGGAACATACTCCTTTTTTAACATGTGCCCTGCATCTATAAAATTGCCAGATTTCTCATAATACAAGCGTGCATCAAAAAGGCATATATCGCTTTTATCTTCCCTGATTCTTTTTAATGTATCTCCAACTAATTCAGGTTCAAAAAAATTCATCTCCATCAAGAAAAAGGCAGTATTCTCCCTCTGCCTTTTCTATTCCCAGGTTTCTCATAATACCGGCTTTACCACAATGCGGTAATTCATATAATCGAATTCTTTTATTCAACCGCATATATTTTTTAATTATAAAAACCGTCTGATCATCAGAACCATCATCTACACAGATTATCTCAAAAATTTTTTATATTTCTGAGCGAATAAACTTTTCAAACACTGTTCAATATATTTCTCCACGTTATATGTAGGAATAATAATTGAAACATCCGGTATTTCTTTTTCATGCTGCACTATCTATTTTCCTCCCAGTAAAATTTCTGAATATTACATTTTATATGGCTTCATTAAAATCTTTTTCGTAACACGCCCAATTCCCTGCTTTACTGCAGAAATAATTTCTCCAATCAGCATGGATGCAACTGCTCCAACAATCAAATATACAATCCACCAGCCGTTCGTGGTTTTATATGGTGGATAATTTTCAAAAAGTTGTACGAAAGGAATCCCAAACAACTTAAATTGTACTGCCTCAATAATCCAAAAAACAACAAATTGCCAGATTACAATTGAAATACTGTTTTCCCCCATTACAATCAATGCTTTTTTTATCCATATGGTTCTTTTTTGCAAAATTTCCGAAACATAAATAACCACATATGATGCAAGCAATGCCCCTATCGCAAATAAAAACGGATAAGTATATGTATTCTTCGCCATATTGATGGCATTATAATGGCCAATTATGGCAAACAATATAATTGAAAAACAAACCAAAATACCTGAATGATATACATATATTACTTCTTTGTACTCTTTAGCTGCCCGTCCGATTGCAAAATAAAAAGAAAGAATCAATGTCCTGCTCAATAAATATGGAAAATTAATTGAAAAACCAGTTGCTGCAACACATCCAAATAAAATCACAAGAAATATACTTTTCCCTTTTACCGATGGCATATAATAATCCATTAATTTATACACTACTGATACAACAAATAAAGCTCCCAAGAACCAGGTCGCTCCCATAAATTTGCCGTCCTTGTCTAATGTAAGAATAATTTTAAGTATTTTTTTTAACAAATGGATATCTGAAAACTCCTGTATATGAAGAGCTGTTGTAATCAGAAGAGAGCAAAGATTCCAAAATACAAAAGGAATATATAAAGATCTGACCTTTTTGCCAAGAAACTGAGCCGGAGTATTTCTGCTGTTAAAAAGGAAACCTGAAATCAAAAAAAATAACGGCATATGAAATTGATACATATACGGCGTAAAAGGACCTTTTGCATGAGACCACACTACAAATAATATCCCTAACCCTTTTGCAATATCAATTGTTTCAATCCTTCCGCCTTTTTTCATACAATTTTCTGCTTGTGGTATATAATTCATATCAATCCTCTGTATTACATTTTTTCGTAAGTATAACATGATACAATCATAATATCAAGTTTAACTACAAACCAATGTAACATTTTTGTTACAAACAGTTTTTATTTCTCACAATAATAAAACAATCTTATTATCTATTAATTAATTTTCATTCACATTCACGTAATTATCATGAATCTTTTGCAGCATCATGCTATGATATACAAAAGACTACAAACATTTATTTTATGAGGGAATTTTATGAAAATAAAAAAATATCTCCGGCGCTTTGTCCCGGTCAGCAGAACCTATGTTGACGCAAAAATTAAAGACCTTGAAAGTACTTATACAAATCAAATTGAAAAGCAATCTGCTCTATTCAACCAATTAACCAACTATCAGAGTGCATCTTTTGACGAAATCATACAGCAACTCTCCTCTCTGGAAACACATATAACAAAGCAACAACAAAATAATATTCAAAATCTCCTGCACCATATCACAACCGAACATAATCGTATTGCATCAACCATAAATGATCATCTTGACTGGGAACTTAAGCGCCGGGATAGATGGAAGACAATGTCGGCTGAAAATAAACGTTCTGCTGGCGGGCGTCCAATCTGGGTAATCAAATGTCCTGCTCCAGAAGGTAAAGATAAAGTACTGTGGGGTGATTATCCCTATGCATTAGCTCTGAAAAAGTACCTGGAGCGTCTGAATTGTTTTGTTATTATTGATACACGAGAAGACTGGGGATGTGAAGAAGGCGCTGATGTTGTTCTTGTTTTAAGAGGAACCTATTTCTACCGCCCTGACCGCCGTAACAAAACAGCGCTCTATATCATGTGGAACATCAGTCATCCAGATAAGATTACAATTGATGAATACAATCTTTATGATGTCGTATGTATTGCTTCTGATTACTATGCTGAGATAATCAGAAATCAGGTAAAAGTACCTGTTTTTCCCCTTTTACAATGTACTGATACAGAGCTGTTTTTTCCAGCAGATAAACATCAGGAAAAAAATTGGGACTATATTTTTATCGGGAATTCCAGAGGTGTAGCCCGTAATTGTGTTATGTGGGCCATTGATGAAAATATTCCGCTTCGTATGTGGGGAAGTGGCTGGAATACTATACTCAAAGATCATATGGATCTTTTTGAATCGCCTTCTGTAGAAAATTATGAACTTCCCAATATCTACCGTTCAGCCAAAGTAACATTAAATGATCATTGGGACGATATGCTGCAAAAGCAATTTATTAATAATCGGATTTTTGATGCGCTGGCCTGTGGACTTCCAGTTATTTCCGATGAATGCGATGAATTAAAAAAAATATTCCCAACCGCTATCCTGTATTATCATACCAGACAAGATTTCAAAAACTGCATTCATAACATAGAAAATAACTATTCCCAGATATCTCAAACAGTCCTTGAACAACAAACTCTGATACATGAAAAATTTTCTTTCGAAGCAAGAGCCCACCAATTGGTAGAAATTGCATCTAAATTTACAAACAGCAGGAAAAATTTAATTTTTTCCCGCTGTTTGCATCGGTCTTTCCACCAGATAATAAATACCTGCGCCAAAAAGAATGGTCAGGACAACAGACAGTCCCAGTGCAGCTGCCGGACATCGCTTTAAAAATCCTGCATTTTTCCACAGTGTATGGCTGAGAATATAAAAAGCAGCTTCCTGCATTACATATATGGAATAGGAATATTTTCCCAGTCTGCAGAAACCTGTCCTGCTGATGATTCTGGATAAAAGCCCCTTTTCTGTGAGCATACAGAGGAAAAATATACAGAAGAAGACCACTACAGAAAACTGATTTTTCCCTGCATTTTTTCCTGCAAAAAAATCTGTCAGAAGAAACAAAAAGCTTCCCAGCTCTATGAAAGAGATCATTATGGTCCTCTTTTTTTCGTGCAAAAGATCTCCTTCTGGTTTTTCCCATTTTTCTTTTACGGAATCATAAAAAACTCCCAGAAGATAGCCTGTTCCTATGCCGGCAACCGCCCTTGCCATAGCAAGGCTGAATACTCCGTAAACAACTTTTCTGCCAAAGCCGCCGTCTGTAGTCATAATATTCAACGTATAGCCAAAATACGCGATTACGCATATCAAAAGCTTCATTCCCGCTGAGTTTTCATTGCTTTATGTAAAAGAAATAAAAACCTCTGCAAAAAGAAGGCGGAAACATACCAGTTCAGACCGGTCCACCCTGTTGTAAGCCCTGTAGACTGCAAAAAGAAGAGATTTAAAATCCCCTCGCTTGCCGGAACTTCAAGAAATACAACTGAAAAAACCGTAGAAACTGCCAGTACCGGCCACAGACGGACAATTTTTTTCCATAAAAAATCAGTTGTTTTCTGTTCAGGCCGGGACAGTAAAGAGCGGTACAGAAAATATCCTGATATAATAAAAAAACATTCCACAATATATTTTGCGTACTTTGACTGTTCTGCAAGATTCTGATAAATCACCGATTCTCCCGTATAAGGCATCATAAAAGAATGAAGAAGATGAAAATATATAATTGCTGCTGCAAAAAAGAATCTGATAAACTCTATATTATTTAATTTTCCTTTTACCTTCTGTGTTCCCACTATTTCAGCATCCCCCGGACTTCGTCAAATATTTTTATTTCTGCCGGATTATCTGAATGGACTCCAATATGCTTTTCCATCCAGACCATATTGTACCAGCGTCCGAATTTACAGGCGCATTTATGAAACTCCGCCACTTTACGATAATCCATATGCTCATGAAATCTTACGCTGTCTCCGGTAAGATATTCGTCCTCTTTTTCCGGCCAGGCAATACAGGCATTGACACTGAGGATATTCTGCTCTTTCAAGATCTTTTCCAGCGTATCATAAAGCAGCTTTCCAATACCCAGATGTTTTTTATCCCTTTTTACATAAATAGAAGTTTCCACAGACCAGGCATAAGCAGCTCTTGGATGAAGCGGGCCCGCATAGGCATACCCGACCACCTCCCCATCCTTTTCTGCTTTTAAATACGGGTATTTTTCCAGCGTATGAATGATCCGCTGTCTGAATTCCTCCGGAGAAGGAACAGTATATTCAAAGGATACTGCTTGTATCCCTCACATAAAGGAGCATAGATTTCCAGTAATTCTTTCGGTCATCCTGTGGTACCTGCTACGCTTGATTTTTATCTCACTCATGAATTTTTCCTCTCTTGCATTTTTTCAGATATTATAAGGTGTTCTTCCGAAGAAAGTCAATCCTCTGCACAGTGGAAATGTTTCCTTCTACTGTTTCCTGCTTCTGTCAAAACAATTGATTTTGCATATTTGATATGATATCATAAATTCACAGATTAAAGTATACATACACCTTATTACCTCTCACCAAAGATTAAATTTGACAAATTACAAAAGCCGGTACAATTCATAAATGGGAGGGATTTTTATGTACAAAAATAATATCAGAACTAAAAAAAAGAAAGAACTGTTTTGGATACCTCACGCCAAGCTAATAACAAGTTTTTTATTTGTAGCAACGGTAATATTCTTAATACTCATGTATATAAATTACAGAAAAATCATAGATCTGATTTTTCCGTCTACCCTTTGTTTCTTTTCCTTATATTTTTAGTAATATTTTTAATCTATTCTCTTATTATGGCTGTTTTAGAATTTATGTCTGTTATGGCCGAAAAATAGATTATTATGAAAAAGCGGCACCTCTGTGGATGCCGCTTTTAATATACTGATAACATTGTATTAATAATGTATAAGCATTGTATTAATACTCAGTTTTCAACGTTTTTTATTGATGTTCAACCATCTTCAAAAACCTTGATTTTAAGCCATTTCTTAGAATTTGCCCTCTTTAGCAGCTTCCTCGATGGAAACGGCAACAGCAACAGTCATACCAACCATCGGGTTGTTTCCTGCGCCGATCAGACCCATCATCTCTACGTGAGCCGGTACGGAAGAGGAACCTGCAAACTGAGCGTCAGAATGCATACGTCCAAGTGTATCTGTCATACCGTAGGAAGCAGGACCTGCTGCCATGTTGTCCGGATGAAGAGTACGTCCTGTACCACCGCCGGAAGCAACGGAGAAGTATTTTTTGCCTTTTTCCAGGCACTCTTTTTTGTAGGTACCTGCAACCGGATGCTGGAAACGTGTCGGGTTGGTGGAGTTACCTGTAATGGAAACATCTACTCCCTCTTTCCACATGATGGCAACGCCTTCCGTCACATCATTCGCTCCGTAACAGTTAACTTTTGCCCTCAGTCCTTCGGAGTAAGATTTTCTCCAGAGTTCTTTAACCTCGCCTGTGTAATAATCCATCTCTGTCTCAACATAGGTGAATCCGTTAATACGGGAGATAATCTGTGCGGCATCTTTTCCTAAACCGTTTAAGATAACGCGAAGAGGTTTCTGACGCACTTTGTTG
>ENA-OQAB01001421-OQAB01001421.1-human-gut-metagenome-genome-assembly--contig:-NODE-1421-length-11349-cov-2.703083_pt1 | contig 11349 bp, 11 predicted proteins | sample MGYA00242490_ERZ504517 | MGnify/ENA primary metagenome ERZ504517 (study PRJEB26092, sample SAMD00036298) | human gut metagenome | host: Homo sapiens | study: EMG produced TPA metagenomics assembly of... | reverse complement strand
AGCCACCGGTGCGTACAGGGCAATGATATCCTCGCAATCACTGTCGATCTTCAGCTCGAATGCATTCACGCGGCGTTCACGGCTGAGCACTTTGTAGGCCAGTTCCTTGTCTCCGGTCAGCATCGCTTCACCGGCATTGTATATCTGCTGGTGGACGAGTGCCCACATCTCGTTGATCGTATTCTTTAACGCCGCTATTTCTTGTTCAATAACCTTCATGTTTTGATTTGTGATTTATGATTTATGATTTATAATTTATGATTTATGGATTATGAATTATGATTTATATATCAATGATAAATCATAATTCATAAATCATAAATCTTCTCACCCGAATCTCCCTGTGATATAATTCTGGGTCGATTCTTTTTCCGGATTGGTGAAGATCTTACGCGTTTCACCATATTCGACCAGTTCACCCAAATAAAAATATCCTGTCTTGTCGCTTACACGCGCAGCTTGCTGCATGTTGTGTGTGACGATCACGATTGTATATTCCTTTTTCAGTTCATGGATCAAATCCTCGATCTTGCTTGTAGAGATCGGGTCGAGGGCAGAAGTGGGCTCGTCCATCAGCAGGATGGAAGGTGAGATGGCCAATGCCCGTGCGATACAAAGGCGTTGCTGCTGGCCGCCGGAAAGAGCGAAAGCCGAATCTTTCAGCTTGTCCTTGACTTCGTCCCAGAGAACGACCTGTTTCAAGCTTTTGACTACGGTTTCTTCGATGTATCCGTTATCCTTAATGCCGTTTACGCGTAGACCGTAAGCCACATTTTCAAAAATTGTCTTCGGGAACGGGTTCGGTTTCTGAAACACCATCCCGACGTTTTTACGGAGCGTATCGACTTTTTCCCCTTTGCTGTATATGTCCCGCCCGTCGATGAATATCTTACCCTCCAGACGTGTGTCGGGGATCAGGTCATTCATGCGGTTGAACAAACGGAGGAAGGTAGATTTGCCACAACCCGACGGGCCGATAAAGGCTACCGAGGTGTTGGCTTCTATCTGCATCGAAATGTTCTTCAGCGCATGAAAGTCTCCGTAATGGAAATCTACGTTTTGAGCATCAATCTTTATCATAAATAATTTTCAATTAATTCATTTTTACTTTCTTAGCGAAATAATTACGCAATAGATTTGCCAGCAGGTTGACAACCAAGACGATGGCAATCAACACCAAAGCCGTTCCGTATGCCATGCCGCGGGAGGCTTCTATATCCGTTCCGCTCGTGGATATTACATACAAGTGGTAAGGCAGTGCCATGCACTGGTCGAAGATGCTTCCCGGCAATTGGGGAAGGAAATAGGCTGCCACGGTGAACAGGATTGGCGCTGTTTCGCCCGATACGCGTCCGACAGACAAGATCAGGCCGGTGATGATATTCGGGAAAGCCATCGGGAGCACGACACGGCGGATGGTCTGTAACTTCGTTGCGCCCAAAGCCAGGCTACCGTGCCGGAACGAGTCGTCGATACTTTTCAGAGCCTCTTCCGTCGTGCGGATAATCAGGGGAAGCGACATCAATGCCAGCGTAAACGAACCGGCTATGATCGAATCTCCCCAACCCAGTGCATTGACGAACAGCGACATACCGAACAAACCGAATACGACTGACGGGACTCCGCTCAGGTTATTTGTCATGATACGGATGAAGCGGACCACTTTGCCGTTTGTCGCATATTCATTCATGTAGATGCCGCTCATGATCCCGATCGGGAAACTGATGATACTGCTTCCGACGATCAGGTAGAAGGTTCCGACGATCGCCGGGAAGATTCCTCCTTTCGTCATTCCCTCTTCCGGCGCTTTTGTCAGGAAGTCCCAGCTTATCACGCTGCCTCCTTTGATGATGATGAAGCCTAAGATCACGAATAGGATCGCTACGACCAGATAACTCAACAGGGTGAAGAAACCGAATGCAAACTTTTGGGAGGTTCGTTTCTTTAAATCTATATTTCCTAACTTTTGTACAGGTGCCATAATGCTAATCAGATTTTTCTTTTAGATGAAATATACTCGACGGAGATACTCAATATCAACGTGATCAAGAAGAGGACGGCGCCGAGCAGGAACAAGGCTTCGTAGTGTGCGCCTCCGGCTGGAGCCTCTCCCAGTTCGGCGGCGATCGTCGCGGGAATAGTCCGCACCGGCTCGAAGAAGGAGGTCGGGATGACGGCCGCATTGCCGGTTACCATCAGGACTGCCATCGTCTCGCCTATCGCACGTCCAATACCCAGCACGACTGCGGATGTAATGCCGGAAATGGAATATGGGATGATTACTTTATATATTGTCTGCCATTGGGTCGCACCCAAGGCGAGGCTTGCCTCCTTCATGGCGCGGGGTGTTGTCCGCATGGCATCTTCCGCAACGGTGATAATCGTTGGGAGCGCCATGATCGCCAAGACCACGCTGCCGGCAAAAGCCGTTTCGCCGACAGGCAGGTCGAATGTCTTCTGTATGAGCGGCACGATTACCACCAAGCCGAAGAAACCATAGACGACAGACGGAATGCCCGCGAGCAGTTCGATGATAGGTTTCAAGAGGTCGCGTGTTCGCTTGTTCGCTATTTCCGCCATGTAGATGGCAACCGCAATTCCGAAAGGAAGTGAAAGTACGATTGCGCCGATACTGACCAGTAATGTGCCCAACAACAAAGGAATCAATCCGAATATAGGGGCCGGTGTCGAGGTCGGATACCATTTCGTCCCTCCGAAGAACTCCCCTAATGTGATCTTCTCTTCCGGCAGTACCTTTCCTTGGAAACCGTTTTCCAGTAAATACTGTTTGGGGAAGAAAGCGATGATACCGGGTTCTTTCGCCACCAGTTCGCTGATCTTTTGCGGGACGTATTGAAATTCGTCGCCCAGTTCCTCCTCCGTATAATAGTTGGTCAGATCGGAGAAACGGAATATCAGGATATCCTGATCCATCCCGCTGATATCTTTCCAGTTGGTTATATTACCGTCGAAAATGTCCATGATCTTCTCCGGTGATAATTTTCCGACATCGTTGCTTTTATTTACGGCAAGAACATAGCCTTCTTCTATGGCCGGAGTATTGAAAAGGCCGCCGGCCTCTTTGAACAGAAAGAACACGATCAGCAAAATCGTAAAGCTGCTGACGCTTCCGCTGATGAGTAACCCCCCTTCTACAATCTTTTCGAAAAACTTTCTCACTTTGTTTACCTTTTTATTCTACCTGCAAAGGAACGAAACAAATATTACGAAGCGGTTACATGGGATTGAATGAGATGTTACGATATTGTTACGTTTGTATTTCAAGAAATAGTCTGTATTTAAGAAAAAACGGAACCGGTTAAATGCAGGTTTGACAGTGAAAGTGGCTTCACTGCTTAATGTTTGCCTTCATCAGAGATCAAGTCGGCCCCGGATGGTTCTGTTTAAGCGACAATAGCTATGGTTTCTGTTGTCAAACAGCCCGGTCATAGACCTTTTGCCTTTAGTCGAATACGTTTTCGCCCTTGGTCAAAAGCCCTTTCTACACAGGTCAAAAACCTTTTTGACTAAGGGCGAAAACGTAAGGAGTGGTAGTGATGGCAGTAAATACTTGTGTATTTGTTTATTAGTTATTATTGTAGCCTTCTTATTTTTCACTTGAAAATATATATAGGTGGATGTGAAACCAGGGGGGGAAAGGCCAACCAAGATCAGGATACGACACAAGCCCCGGAGATGAAATGACATTTTCGGGGCTTCGTTATGTATACCAATCGCTTTTCTATCGTAATACGCAGTAATTTGTAAACTTATCCCTATATTTGTCCAAAATCTTTCTAATTATTCGATTATGAACAAACTTTTAAGTTTATCTGTGTTAGCGACCACACTGCTGTTGTCGTCTTGTAGTAATGCCCCGCAGGAGGAACCTCTTGCGAAAGTGATTGACCGCGGTTTGAAAGCCTCGACCGAACAGGCGCTGCTTATGGCCAAAGAGCTGGAACAACAGGATGGCCGGCTGCCTAAGAGCATTAAGGATGGCAAACTGGAAACCAGCGACTGCTATTGGTGGTGCAGCGGTTTCTTCCCCGGTGAACTCTGGTATCTGTATGAAAACGATCCTACTCCCGAATTGAAGAAGTATGCCGGACTTTTTACCGGACGCTTGGAAAAAGTACAGCATGTGACGGATAACCACGACGTAGGCTTCATGCTTTATTGTAGCTATGGCAACGGTTACCGGCTGACACAAAATCCCGCTTACAAGGATGTGCTGGTGACAGGCGCCGGCTCGCTTAGTACCCGATTCAACCCTATGATCAAGGCGATCCGTTCCTGGGACTTTACCAATAATGGTAAATGGCAGTATCCGGTTATCATCGATAATATGATGAACCTCGAACTGCTGCGTGGGGCAAGCAAGACTACCGGCGATAACCGTTTCCATGATATCGCGGTTACGCATGCCAATACGACGATGGAAAACATTTCCGCGATGACTATAGCTGCTATCATGTCGTTTCTTATGACACCATCACCGGAAAACCCCATATCAAAATGACGCATCAAGGCTATGCCGACGAATCGGCTTGGGCACGCGGACAGGCATGGGCAATCTATGGCTATACGATGATGGCTCGTGAAACCGGCAGTCCCGAATATCTGGCACAGGCCAAGCATATTGCCCGTTTCCTGATGAACCATCCGAATATGCCTGCCGATAAAATCCCGTATTGGGATTTCGACGCTCCTAATATCCCGAATGCTCCGCGTGATGCCTCTGCTGCCGCTATCATGGCTTCGGCCTTGATCGAATTGAGCCAGTTGGATAAGTCGGATGAGGCAAAAGGCTATCTGGACTTTGCCGAACAGCAGGTGCGCTCTTTATCATCACCTGAATATTTGGCGGAAAAGGGAACAAACTGTAACTTTGTACTCAAGCATTCGACCGGCCATCTGCCTGGAAACAGCGAGGTGGACGTGCCGCTTAGCTATGCCGATTACTATTATGTAGAAGCATTGATGAGACTGAAAAAATTAATTTGAATATAAACCATGAGAAATTCATTGAAAATCGCCGTACTAATTCTATGTACGATTTGCCTGCCTTTTACAGGCAACGCCCAGCAAACAACAGGTAAAGAAGATCGTGCGTTTTGGGTGGAAAATCTGACACGCATTGCTGATCCCGTACTTGTCAATCTGAGCAATAATACGTTGAAGAAGAATATGCCTTACGAATCGTTGGGCAACCGTCATCGTTTCTCGCATTTGGAGGCGGTGGGCCGTCTGGTCTGCGGTATCGCTCCTTGGCTGGAACTGGGACCGGACAATACGCCTGAAGGCAAGCTCCGTGAGAAATATATCAACCTGACGGTAAAAGGCTTGAAGAATGCTGTTAATCCGGAGGCTCCCGACTATCTGGTTTTCGGTGAACCGTCGCAACCTTTGGTAGATGCTGCTTTTTTGGCTCAGGGATTATTGCGTGCTCCGAAACAACTTTGGGGAAATCTTGATCCGCAGGCAAAAGAATGGATGATTACCGAATTGAAGCGGAGCCGTAACATCAAGCCTTTTGAAAGCAACTGGTTGCTTTTTGCTTCGACCGTCGAAGCCGCTTTGTTGGAGTTTACAGGAGAATGTGACATGGAACGGATGCTGTATGGAGTGAAAAAATTCCGTGACGAATGGTATAAAGGTGATGCTATGTATGGTGATGGGGTTGATTTTCACATGGACTATTATAATAGTTTCGTAATCCATCCGATGCTGACGGACGTGCTGGTCGTGATGAAGAAACATAATATCGAGGGAGCTGATTTCTTGGATACACAGTTGAAACGTCATGCTCGTTATGCCGAGATACTGGAACGTTTTATTTCTCCCGAAGGTTCCTTTCCGGTTGTCGGTCGTTCCATCTGCTACCGTTTCGGTGCTTTCCATGCGTTAGGACAAGCTGCTTTGATGCATATTTTGCCCGAACGGGTGAAACCGGCGCAGGTGCGTTGCGCATTGACTTCCGTTATCCGTCGCCAGTTGAAGTCTCCGGCGAATTTCGATAAGAACGGCTGGTTGCGCGTAGGCTTTACAGGTGAACAAATCGAGATCTCCGAGTCTTATATTAATACGGGGAGCGTCTACCTTTGTGCTTTTGGCTTGGTCCCTCTGGGTATTGCCGGAGACGGATGAATTCTGGTCTGCCCCTTGATACGGGAACTGGACGAATGTGAAAGCCTGGAACGGGGAGAGGTGCAGGCTGACCATGCGATCAAGTGATTGAAATTAAGGAATTAAAATTAAAAAGTAATACAACTATAAGAGATGAAAACAAATTATGAATTGCGTTATGCTGCGCATCCGGAAGATGCAAAGCAATATGATACGAAACGTATCCGTCGTGACTTTCTGATTGAAAAGGTGTTTACTCCGAATGAAGTGAATATGGTCTATTCGATGTACGACCGTATGATCGTCGGTGGCGCTATGCCGGCTGGCGAGGTATTGGTTCTGGAAGCAATCGATCCGTTGAAAGCTCCTTTCTTTCTGACCCGTCGTGAAATGGGGATCTTCAATGTGGGCGGACCAGGTGTTGTAAAAGCTGGAGATGCTGTCTTCGAACTCGATTTTAAGGAGGCTCTTTATCTGGGTTCCGGTGACCGTGAAGTGACATTTGAAAGCAAGGATGCCAAGAATCCGGCTAAATTCTATTTTAACTCTACGACTGCACATCGCAACTATCCGGATAAAAAAGTAACGAAGGCTGACGCTGTGGTTGCCGCTATGGGCTCTTTGGAAATGTCCAACGACCGCAACATCAACAAGATGATCGTCAATCAGGTCCTTCCTACCTGCCAGTTGCAAATGGGTATGACGGAATTGAAACCGGGCAGCGTATGGAACACGATGCCGGCGCACGTGCACAGCCGTCGTATGGAAGCTTATTTCTATTTCGATATTCCTGAAGACCAGGCTATCTGCCATTTCATGGGCGAAGTGGATGAAACCCGTCATATCTGGATGAAAGGCGACCAGGCTGTTTTGTCTCCCGAATGGTCTATCCATAGTGCTGCTGTCCACTCACAACTATACTTTCATTTGGGGTATGGGAGGTGAAAACCTGGATTACGGAGATCAGGATTTCTCTTTGATCTCTGACTTGAAGTAATGAATTTCGGACATTAATATATTATTATTATGGTAAATTTTTCATTGGAAGGTAAGGTTGCACTTGTAACAGGTGCTTCTTACGGTATCGGGTTTGCGATTGCGACTGCGTTCGCTAAAGCCGGTGCTACTATCGTGTTTAACGATATCAAACAGGAATTGGTGGATAAGGGTCTCGCTGCCTATGAAGCTGAAGGTATCAAAGCTCACGGTTATGTTTGCGACGTGACAAATGAAGAACAAGTGAATGCTTTCGTTGCACAAGTCGAAAAGGAAGTAGGCGTAATCGATATCCTCGTGAACAACGCCGGTATCATCAAACGTATCCCGATGGTGGAAATGACGGCTGCCGAATTCTGCCAGGTGATCGATATCGACTTGAACGGCCCGTTTATCGTCTCTAAAGCAGTTATCCCTTCCATGATCAAGAAAGGACACGGAAAGATCATCAATATCTGCTCTATGATGAGCGAACTCGGCCGTGAGACCGTATCGGCTTATGCTGCCGCCAAAGGTGGTTTGAAGATGTTGACTCGCAACATCGCTTCCGAATATGGCGAATATAACATCCAATGTAACGGTATCGGTCCGGGTTATATCGCAACTCCGCAAACCGCTCCTTTGCGTGAAAGACAAGCTGACGGTTCACGCCATCCGTTCGATGCCTTTATCGTTGCCAAGACTCCGGCTGCCCGTTGGGGAACTCCTGAAGATTTGATGGGACCTGCCGTATTCCTGGCCTCCGACGCTTCCAACTTCGTAAACGGCCATGTGCTGTATGTCGATGGCGGTATTTTAGCTTATATCGGTAAACAACCTTGATAAGGTCGCACTGGCTCTTATTGCCTTTCTGTGTTAAAAAGAGTCCTTTCGGGAGAAATTCAGATTTCTTTCGAAAGGACTTTTTTTAGGGTAGGACTCTAAATCGGAATCTGATTACGTTATGATGATTATTATAAGATAATAATTATCTTTGCGTAAAAAGAAAACAACATGACATTGTTAAATAATCCATTCGTTACAAGTGGTTACATCGCTCCCGAATATTTCTGTGATCGGGAGAAGGAGACCGAAGAGTTGCTTCGTTGGCTGGTCAATGAAAACAATGTAGCCATCATCTCTACCCGCCGTATGGGAAAAACCGGGTTAATCCAGCATTGTTTCCATTTGAAAGAAATAAAGGAAAATTATTATACCTTCCTGATTGATATTTATGCGACCAAGACACTCCGAGAGTTCGTTTTTCAGTTAGGAAAAGTAATTTTGGCGACTTTAAAAACCGAAAGGACAAAAGGCTTGGGAGTTGTTTGTTAATAGTTTGGTCTCTTTAAAGGCCGGTTTTTCATTGGATATGTCGGGAATGCCGCAATGGAATTTGGAATTGGGCGATATCAAGTCGCCGGAAACGACTTTGGATGAAATTTTTCATTATTTGGCTGTATCTGATAAGCCTTGTATTATTGCTATCGATGAGTTTCAACAGGTTGCACAATATCCGGAAAAGAATACGGAGGCTTTGTTGCGTACTTATGTCCAGCATTGCGACAAGGCTCATTTTATATTTGCCGGTTCACAACGTCATTTGATGGGTGAAATGTTTATTAGTCCTGCCCGTCCTTTTTATCAGAGTGTATCTATCCTGCATTTATCGGCAATCGATAAACAGAAATACATGGAGTTTGTACAACATCATTTCAGGATGGCGCAAAAGAATATTGATATTACAGTCTTTGACTCTTTGTATAATCGTTTTGAAGGAATCACTTGGTATCTGCAAAAGATATTGAATATTCTTTTTGCAATGACTCCGAAAGGAGAGGTGTGCGGTGGCGAGATGATTGAACAGGCAGTGGACTTCATTTTGGATTCTTATTCCTTTACCTATTCTGAGTTGCTTTATCAATTGCCGGAAAAGCAGAAAGAGCTGATGATTGCCATTTGTAAAGAAGGGAAAGCAACGGCACTGACTTCCGGAAAATTTATCCATAAATACAGCTTGCCGTCAAGCAGTTCGGTTCAATCGGCTTTAAGAGGGCTGTTGGAAAAGGACTTCATAACAAAAGAAGGAAACTTTTACATGGTTTACGATCGCTTTTTCTCTTTGTGGTTGAGGCGGAACTTCTAAAGAAAAGGGCCATGTCAAAACGGAGTTTTGACACAGCCCTTTTCTGTATATATGATACAACGATTATTTGTTGTATTTACTCCAGTCAACATTGTGCATGTCGCCGCTGGCTGCCAGTTCTTCGTGGAAAGCGAAGCAACATTTCAGGTTCTGGGGGGGTGTGTCCTTTGATACCCATTGCCAGGTATTCTTCCAGTAACGGTTTGTAATCCGGATGGACACAGTTGTCGATGATGCAACGTGCACGCTGGATCGGAGATTTGCCGCGCAAGTCGGCAACGCCATATTCCGTGATGATGACTTTGACGGAGTGTTCGCTGTGATCCAGGTGGGAAACCATCGGTACGAATGCGCTGATCTTGCCTTCCTTCGCCGTAGACGGAGTCGTGAAGATGGACAACATGGCCGAACGGGTGAAGTCGCCGGAACCGCCGATACCGTTCATCATTCTTGTACCGGATACGTGAGTGGAGTTGATGTTACCGAATATATCGGCTTCCAAAGCCGTATTGATGGCCACCAGGCCGAGACGGCGGGCTACTTCCGGATTGTTGGAGATTTCCTGCGGGCGAAGCAGAATCTTATCTTTGAAGAAATCCAAGTTCGCGTAGATGTCGCGGATTACTTCGTTGCTGACAGACAGTGAACAACCGCTGGCAAACTTGACGCGTCCCTCTTTCATCAAAGCAATAACGGCATCCTGGATAACTTCCGTATAAACGTTGAATGCCGGAATATCCTTGTTTTCGCCCATGCAACCCAAAACGGCATTGGCAACATTGCCTACGCCACTCTGCAGCGGAACGAATTCTTTCGGCAGACGGCCGGCTTTGATTTCGCCAACCAGGAAGTTGGCAACATTCTGGCCGATAGCCATTGTCACGTCATCCAGCGGAGAGAACTTGCCGCCTTCGTTCGGTTCGTCGGTCTTGACAACACCGACGATCTTAGCCGGATCGACTTTCACACAGTCGCTACCGATACGGTCGGACGGAGTGTAGATGGGGATTTCGCGGCGGTAAGGAGGATCAGCCGGTTCATAGATATCATGCATCCCGCGGATTTCTTTCGGGTGGCGGCAGTTCAACTCGATGATGATACGATCGGCCATGCGGCAGATTGTCGGCAGGATACCGACACCGCTTGTCGGAACGATTTCGCCGTCTTCCGTCACATCGGCTGCTTCGACGATGGCTACGTCGATCTTGCCTAAGAAGCCATAACGCAGGCTTTGTGCCAGTTCAGACAAGTGCATGTCGTAATACTGTGCACCGTGGGAATTCAGCAGGGCACGCAGGTCCTTGTTGGACTGATACGGAGTACGGAATTTGATTGCATTGGCACGAGCCAGTTCGCCGTCCAGCTTGTCGCCTGTCGAAGCGCCGGTAAACATACCGATCTGAAACGGGTTTCCTTTTTCATGTTCGGCAATTGCTTTTTTTGCAATGGCGCCCGGCACAACTTTAGGACATCCTGCAGGAGTAAATCCGCTAAAGCCTACATTGTCGTCGTGATGTACGAATGAAGCTGCTTCTTCAGCTGTAATAAATTTTAAAGCCATGATATTATTAATTTAGTAATACTTTATTCAGTTAACAGTGCGGCGCAAAGGTATTAAAAAAGACTATAGATTAATACTTGCGATTAAGTATTTCAGTGTAAATAACAGCTTTTTACTCAGTTCGGCGGCATTGTCGAACTCGATATCCGTAAGTGGGATTTCCTCTTCGGTTGAGGGAACGACAAGGCGATTTCCGGCAGGAGATTGTTTGTCTGTCACTTTTTCGGCGGCAAGAAATGGTGAGGGGTCTGCAACTTGTTGTTGTTTCTTTTTTCTTTTAGGAGTGGATACAGGTTGCTTTGCCGGTTTCGGATTTTGCATTTCTTCCAGAATCTCCCAAAAGCCTTTGTCGGGAACATTATCTTCGTTTGTGACGATTTCCCTGTCCGGTTGCCCCAATATCTGTTTCGGACGTTTTTTCTTGTTCTTGGAACCGAACAAACTGCTGATCCCTGCAATTATCAGGAACACAATATATAGCCAATCACCTGCGTTATCCATAAACTTTGATTATTTTTGCACTCCAAATGTAGGAAAT
>ENA-OQAB01001419-OQAB01001419.1-human-gut-metagenome-genome-assembly--contig:-NODE-1419-length-11353-cov-2.875557_pt1 | contig 11353 bp, 8 predicted proteins | sample MGYA00242490_ERZ504517 | MGnify/ENA primary metagenome ERZ504517 (study PRJEB26092, sample SAMD00036298) | human gut metagenome | host: Homo sapiens | study: EMG produced TPA metagenomics assembly of... | reverse complement strand
TGAAAGTCAAGATGATTGATTATTCTTATCTTTATGAAGATGGAAAAAATAAAGATTTATAATTTAAAAACAATTACAAGCAATTGGGAGTCATCAACCTGTGAAGTTAACTGATAATAATGAAGAAAGTTTTTCAAAAAGGAGATGTCTTATTAGTTGAGAATACAGTTATTACATATAGTTTAGATGCTCAATATTTATTAATGAATGATATTGTATTGGATAATGAGAATATATGGAGTTTACCAGATAACTTTACTGGTTCTTTTACATCATTAGAAACTCAAAATAATAAAACACTCTATGATCAACAAATAGATACAATCTATATTTATAATAAATTATCAATTAAAGATTCTCTTATCAGATAATGCCTCAAAAGAACCAGTTATGACACAAGACTATCATGCGAGTGAATTTGGTATGGGTCAAATGATATATCCACAAGATAGTCAAGATTACCTAACATATAATCATTCTCATCACTATGTCTTATCACAATTCTTTACAAGTGATATGCCTGAACTTATTTCTCAACAAATGAAAGCAACACAAGCTGAAACAAAAGAAACGTCTGATGGTCGTCAATTTGCTGGTCAAGTTATTTGGACAGATCCAACGAATCAAAAAGAATATATTTTAATTGGTAATAAAGAACAGTTAGCAGCGATTGGAAGTAATCAAATCGTGAGAACAGCTATTTATTCATTAGTTGGAAAAATGCAATATGGAGGGGATGCTGATTTATTAAAATCACAAAATGGTTCTGATGATTATAATTTTCCATCATCATCGGCTGTTTTTATTGGAAATGGAGTAGATCAACAGACTGGAGAAAAAAGTACTAAAATTGTGGGTGGTAATAGTGGTCATAAATATAGTCGTTCAGAAAACTATATTATTTTTAGAGATATTGATTTAAACAATGAAACATGGACACCTTTAATGTTCTCAGGGACAATGGAAGGTCGTTTGAATATGGTATCTGATGCAAATGTAACAATATCTCATATTAATGTTAAACAATCTGAAGATTTAGATATGAAAAAGAATTTAGGAATTGGATTTTTTGGAACAATTTCTAGTGAAAGAGATGATAGTTATGTTAAATCTAAAGGACAAGTTTCTGTATCTCATTTAACGTTAGAAAATGTTTCCGTTGATAATCAGAGTGATAAAGTTCAAGATAGTACGTCATTAGTTGAAGGAATTATAAAGGGATTAAGTTTAGCTGTAACTACACTTCTAGAAACTTTACTTAAAATATTACAATTAGATTCTTTAACAGAACTTCTAACTGGATTAGCAAATTTAGGAGCTGATGATATCACTAATTTTGCAACGGGTGGTTTTGTTGGAAGAATTTATGGAGATGTTCTAATAAAAGAATGTTTGGTTGAAGATTTATCAATTTCTAATGTTAAAGACATAACAGGTGGTTTTGTTGGAAGTATAGAAGGTATGACAGAATATGAGTTAGTTAGTCGATTAGGGGAGGCAATAGTAAAATTATTAGAAACTTTATTAGATGCAATTCCATTCCTAGGTTTAGGGGACTTGGTTAGAATATTAGTCGATGGTGGTTTGTTGGATATAAAACAACTGATTCCAATAAGTTATCGTAATCCAGTTATTGATAACTGTAGTGTTAGCCTTAATACTCGTATAAATAGTACAAAAAAGTATGTTGGTGGATTTGTAGGGAGACAAGTAGGAAGTTTTATTACAAATTCAACAATAACAGGAAATTCAACAACAATAAGTGGTGAAAAATTTGTTGGTGGATTTTCTGGATTAACTGTTAATGCAGAAATAGAAGGAGCATTAAATGATTTAGGCATTAATTTAATAGATGCTATTACAAATCAATCTATTATTGCTGGATGTAGTGTTGAGGGTGTAACAAGTATAACAGCATCATCAACATATGCAGGAGGATTTACTGGAGTATTAGCTGATAGTTATGCCATTGATTGTAGTGTTAATGGCATGAATAGTGTGAGTTCAACTGAGGATTATTCTGGAGGGTTTAGCGGACGAGCGACCTTAGGATGGGCAGTTTCTTTAGGAGAAGATTATGGTGAAAAGAAGTATACATTATTAAGTGTTATTAAGGAGTCATTAGGAAAACTTTTAAGTGGTGATGCAAATAAGGAAACAGTATTGTTATCACTAGTTGGTATTAGTCCTTCCGTAGTCGCAGGATGTTCTGTCAATGGAAATAGTCTAGAAGTAAGTGGTAAAAATTATGTTGGTGGTTTAATCGGTCAAGGGGATGGAGTACAAATATATACATCTGCTCAAGAACAAATAAATAGTTTACGTCCAATCAATAAAAAGAAAGTAAACTATAATGGAAAAAATCAACCAACAGTTATTCAAAATTTAAAATCAGTTAAAGCGACTGAAAAATATGCAGGTGGAATTGCTGGATATGTTGCAACTGCAAGTGCTGGAGGTATTTTAGATACAACTTTAGGAATTGGAAATTATCTACCATTTAAGATAGATAATGTCAATATAAGTGGAGTTTCTGCTGGTTATACAATTGAGGCTAGTCATGAATATGCTGGTGGAGCAATAGGTATGGCTATTGGTGGAAAAATGAATAATGTAACTTTAACCAATATTCAATATGTAAATGCTTTGAATCATGTTGGTGGATTTATTGGTAGTGGTGGAACCGGAAGTTTAGTAAGTGCTGGTGGTCTTAATTTATTAGGATTGGATCTTGTAAAGGTAGATAATTTGCTTAATTTAGCACAAGCTGTCGTTTTAGATATTGATAGTGCACAAGTGATTGGGATAAGTTCTGGTATGAGTATAAAAGCGACTGGTTCTAATCAAAATGGAGAAGTCACATTATATGATGCTGCAGGATTTATTGGAGAAAGTACGAGTGCAAATATTAATGGAGCAAGTGTAGAAAATGTTAAAGAGATAAAAGCAGATATTAATAATGGGATAGCTGGTGGTTTTGTTGGTTCTTCAAATACTGGAGGATTAGCTAGTATTAGTGAAGATAAGACTTCAGTACCAGGAATAGTTGATATTAGTAATCTTATTTCAGCAGCAGGGTATTTGATTCCTAAATATACAAACTGTAAAGTTGAGTATGTTTCTAATGAAAATAATCCACAAGTTATGGCTTCTATTGCTGGTGGATTTATCGGAAATATGCAAAGTGGAACAATAGAAAATTCTGATGAGAATTATCTTGCAGTTAAAATATAGAGTATGTTCAAGGAACGTATTATGCAGGTGGATTTGCAGGAAAGGCTTATTCTGGAGGAATTGTAAATAGTGGTGGATTGAGTCTTTTAGGAGCATTAAAATTGAATGTTTCTGCGGCTAATATTGTTAGTGTTTTAGAGGTTTATATTCCTATCATTAAGAATGCGAATATAGATTCAACAAAAGGACTTATTGTCATGTCTAATAATCAATTAACAACTGATAGTCATTCTGGTAGTGCTGGTGGTTATATTGGTTATGGTAGTGGAGTACAAGTAGGTCATTGTGAAGTTAATGGACTTAGAAATACAAAAGTGACACCACCAGAACAATTAGAAAATATAGATGCACCATCATATTTTAATGATCAAAGTTCTTATGCAATTAAAGCGCCTAAATATGCAGGTGGATTTATTGGTTATATGGATGTAGGAAGTGCTGCTTCAGTAGGAAATGGATTAAGCATACTTGGTGAGTCTATACAGTTAGCTGATGCAGTGAGTGTTTTATCAGCAGTTGTCACAACAATAGAATTTTCTCATGTCAAAGGAAAAACTGGAGGATTTAGTGTTTTAGCTAGTTCTACTGAAAATTCTGAATTTGCTGGTCATGCTGGTGGATATGCTGGTATGATAAAGGGCGGACATATACAAAATTCGAATGTTGAAAACTTTAATTATATTATTGCTCAAGAAACAGCTGGAGGTTATGTTGGTGATTTGGAACCAGGTAGTTTAGCTTCGGTTTTGGATGGTGCTGACACATCGCTATTAACTAAAATATTAGATGTGAATGGATTATTGAGTGTTGGTCAAACTTTTATTCCAACAATTCGTAATAGTACAACATCATGTATTCCTTGTGGTGGAGCTGTAAGAGCCAATGCTCCTTCTTCATTATCTATAGAAAAAGGAATGGCTGGTGGCTTTGTTGGTCGTAATAGTGGTGGACAAATTTGGGGTAATAATAATAGCTCTTGGAAAAATCAACTATCATATAATGGACCACAATCTCCTTGTTCTGTGATTCGTTTGCGTTCAGTCTATGGTTATGAATATGCTGGAGGTTTTACTGGATTGATGGAATGTGCTTCTACTGCTCAATTAGGTGATGTTAGTATTTTAAATGGTCTGATAAAACTTGATAACGTTTTAGGATTATTAAATGATATGTATCCAACAGAAGAAAATACATCAATATGTGGACCATTAAAAAATATAAATCAAGAGACTTGGAATGCATGGGTAGAAAATGTAGGTCATGATAAATCATATGGGGCATGGATTAAAACAGTTAATAATGATAAAGACCTTCAAAACATGATTGATCAATTCTCATATGGATATAAAGTTGTTGCCGGTAGAGATAAATTTACTGATGGTTTATCTGTTCAAAGTGGATGTGCTGGTGGATATAATGGAATGATGAAGGGTGGTATAGTGACTAATGCAACGGCAAATGATGTTATGTATGTTTCATCATTACGTAGTGCAGGAGGTTTTTCAGGAGAAATGATAACTGGAGGAACAGCTGAAGTTGGTAATGTATCTTTATTAGATTTACAATTAGTTCATGTAGGAAATCTTTTAAATCCAATTGAAGTTTTTGTTCCAGTTGTTAAGAGTTCATCAACTCATGGGTTCCGTTCTGGTATGACCGTTGTTTCCTTTGGTAATGATATTACAAAACATCAAGGAAATGCTGGAGGTTATGTAGGAAATGTAGTCGGTGGACAAATATGGGGTGAAGATACAAAATGTCAAGTCACTCATCTTAAACTTGTAAGAGGGGCTAATCACTGTGGTGGTTTTGCTGGAAAACTAGATCCTGGTTCAATAGCTGATGTTGAAACAGGCAATCAAAATGGTTTAATTGGTCGCTTAATTAGATAATCTTATTTCTAATGTTGGTTCTTTAGCAGATGTCTTACAGGCAACAGTAACTACAGTAAAAAATGCAAGTGTAGATGGTGTTAGTAGTGGTTCTCTGTTGTTGGAGGAAATTCATTACAAAATGCTCTCTATGCAGGAGGGTTTGTAGGAAAAGCAACAGGAACAGTGTTAGGTAAAAAAGGTGAAGAAGTTAGTGGATTAAGTGTTAATCATTTGAGAATGGTTAATGGTGGAGAATATGCAGGAGGATTTGTTGGATTAGCAGACGTAGGAAGTGTTGCTTCTATATCGGATGATAGTGATATAAGTATATTACATCTTATTAATACAGGAAACATAAGTGTGCTTGATGCTTTTAGACCTTATATGTATTATTGTCAAGTTAGTGGTATTAGTGATGGTTTTGTCGTAACAGCAAATCTTCAAAAATCATTTGGTCAACAAAGTTCACAGGTTTATAGTGGTTGTGCTGGTGGCTTTGCTGGGGCTGTATTAAATGGAACAGTGGAAAATTCAACAGTTCAACAATTGAATACAATACAAGCACTTAATTATGCAGGAGGTTTTGCTGGTCATTTAGGTAAAAGTGGAACAGTGGATCTGGACTCTACAGGTGTAAGTGGTGGTATTTTAGGATTAACTGCAGGAGTTATTGATGTTTGTGGAACAATTGTTAAAGAAAGCAGTGTTACTGGTATTACTGATGGTTTTGTGATCAAAAGTGAAGGAGGAAAGCAACCTATTTCTGGTGGTTTTGCTGGATTGGCTGATTTAGGTAGAATTAGTACAAGCAAAGTTAATAATGCTAAGAAGATATATAGTGATGAAATAGCTGGAGGCTTTGCTGGAAAAACAACAATGGCTTATTTGGTTGATACTGAGGCTCATTCTGTTATCGTGGACGCTTTGTTAATGGTTGTAAATGGATTATTAAAGTTTCTTTATGCAGATAAATTACAGGATTTAGAGCTAGTAGATGTAGGTCTTGGAGGTGCTTTAAAAGTACAATTATTGGCTGATGGTAAGACTTTATCAGTTACATTATTAGGCTTGGAAATATCTGTTGCTTTAAGTAGGAAAGGTGCTTCTGATAATACCTTCTGAAACTGATGTAGCAATCGTCACGATTGGTGATTCAACTGTTAGATTGCCTTGTACAGAAAATGGATTGACTGGGGATGCTAATACAAATCTTCAAATAGAATTAATTAAAGCAAATCGTACAAAGATCACAGATAGTTCAATTACAGGAGTATCTATTGGTTATGATGTTTTTGGTGGAAAAGCAACCGATAAAACAGATGGAACTGGAGATAATGGAATAGCTGGTGGTTTTATTGGTTATAACAATGAAGGATATCTTATTAATAATCAAATGTATTTAGCGGATACAATTCGTGGAACTGAAAATAAGATAGGTGAATTTATTGGTCAATTTTCATTAGAGAGTCACTATCAAAAGGAAGTACATGTTGTTGGTCAAGATAATGAATATCGTATTTATAGAGCTATTCAGTCTGTTTTTAAAGAAATTCAAAAAAGGTAATCAGATTATTGGTACATTAATAGATAGTGAAACAACAGATAAAATAAATGTCTATAAAGTAAATCATTATCAATCAGTTAAAGATCATCAAGATTATGATGGGGCAGTATTAAGTGATGAAAATCAATCTGAACCACTAAATGTTTACATATCACCTGCAAAAGCTGTTTTAATGGATGATATAAAAACAAGTGATAATGAAATAACAACAACTCCAAATACACCTGATAGTGTCGATCCTTGCTCAGAAAAAGTATTCTTAACTATTCAAAAATGTATGGAAAAGATTTTTCTAATTTATTTGGTTCAAGACCAGATAATATTCATATAAAAATAACTAGACATTATAAAAAAGATACATCTGATATACAAGATGAAAAATTTAACAGTGATTCTCAAAATACAATAGAATTGTCAAAATTAAATCAAGAACAAAATGTTTGGGAAACTGTTGTTTCTAATTTAGATGCATATTATGTTGAAAAAGATAATGATGGAAATATTATAGCTTCATATCCTTATATCTATGAAATAGAAGAAGTCAAAGAAGATAAATTAAATAATTATACAACAACATATGAATGGGATGAGTATCATTATAGTGCTGTTGTAACAAATAAAAATTATTCTATACTTCCTAATACTGGTGGAATGGGAATATGGATATATGTTTTTGCAGGTATGTCTATTGTTGCAGTTACTAAATTATCTGGACGTAAAAGGAAAAAGAAAACCGGGGTGACTTCAAAATGATGAACAATTATTTAAAAAGCACCCCACCTTAAATGACATAACAAGCAAATAAATAAATTGATGAGAGGAAAGGGAAAAATATGAAGAAAAGAAGAATAATAAAAAGTATTTTTGCTAGTATGCTAGCAATAATTATGGTTTTAAGTCTTACAAGTATTGTTTCTGCGGCAGATCCCAAAGCAACTTTAACAATTAACAATACTGTGGCTGGTAAAACAGTTGATTTATATCAAGTGTTTTCTGCAATAAAAAAATGGTACATCTGTTTCATATACTTTAAATACTCAATATAAACCATTTTTTACTAGTGCCGCTAATAATAAATATGGTTGTTCTGGCAAAGAAGGACAAACTTTATCTGATGCAGCATATAATTATGTTGCAAATTTAAGTGATAATGGAAAAGTGGACTTTGCGAAAGAAATCCTTAAATGGAGTTTGGACTCTGCAAATAAAGTAGGAAAATATAATGATATTGAAATAGAAACTGCTGAACCTTCTACAAGCGTATCCGTTCAAGATTATGGTTTCTATTTGGTTTATTTAAAAGGTGCAAGTGATATAACGACTTCAATAACAGGTGTAACTGAGTATTCACCTGCTATATTAGTTAATGTTACTAAAACAAATGTAGGTATTAACATGAAAAGTTCTTATCCAACAGTTGATAAAACAATTGGTAATGAGAACCATGGAGAAGCTGCAATTGGTGATGAGATTACATATACTTTAACTTCCTATGTGCCTGATATGACAGGATATAGTAGTTATACATTTAAGTTTAAAGATACTCTATCAGAAGGATTAACGTTTAAAGAAATAAAATCTGTCATGGTTGATAGTAGTAATTTAAATGCGGATACTACTGGCACTGCAGGATATACTCAGAGTATTGATACTAACAATATATTAACAATAGAGATTAATAATTTTATCAACTATAAAAGTAATGTTGGTGATAAAATAGTTGTTACATATACAGCAACACTTAATGAAAATGCATTAGTAGGTACAAATGCTAATAACAATAGTGCAGTAATCGAGTATAGCAATGATCCATCAGATGTAACAAAGACTGATACTTCAACTCCTGATATTGTTCCAGTGTATTCATTTGACTTTATTATAAATAAGTATTATATGAATGAATCTAACCAAAAAACAGCTTTATCAGGTGCTAAATTCAAGCTTTATAAAGATCAAGAATGTACAGATGATAATGAAGTAAAATTAGTACAAGTAGATGCAGGTAATGCCGATAATGATGCTGTTTATCGAGTAGCAAAAATAGATGAAAATGGTGTAGATGTTATATCACCTGCGAATGGTAAAATTCATATTAAAGGATTAGATGCAAATGTTAAGTATTATTTAAAAGAAATAGAAGCACCTACGAATTATAATCTTTTGTTTGAACCAATTGAAATTACAATTGTTCCAACATATACGTATGATAAATTAGATTCTTATAAGGCTGAATATATCTATAATGATGCAACTAGTGAAAGTGATAATATAGAAAATCTAGCTCCAATTATTAATGTGGAAAATAAAACAGGAAAAGAATTACCTAATACAGGTGGTATGGGTACAGTTATCTTTACTGTTGGTGGGTTAGCTATTATTGGTATAATGGTTGGATTCTCAGTGATGAGTAAGAAGAAAAAGAAAATGTAGTTATTTGAAATGAGGGTTCTTCGCATCACATGATGCGAAGAATACTTCATGATAATGGAGAGAAGGGAATAAGAGTGAGGGATAGAGTTTTTAAGGTATTAAGAATTATTGGTTATCTTATTGGTTTCTCTGTGTTATTGTATCCAACGGTAAGTAATTTTGTGAATCAAAGACATGCGACGACAGTTATTGCAAATTATGATGATGAAATAGAACATATTTCTCATAATGATAAAAAGGATTTATTAGAAAAGGCAAGGATTTATAATCAATCATTGATTGGGGTTCAACATGTTAATGATCCGTTTGGTGGAATGAGTAATGAAAGTGAAGTTTATAAGAGCTTGTTAAATGTGAATGGTGATGGGATGATGGGATATATTCGTATACCGAGTATTAAAGTTGAGTTACCTATTTACCATGGAACAAGTGAACCTGTTTTACAGGTTGGTGTTGGACATTTAGAAAATACGTCTTTACCAGTGGGTGGAAGCTCTACACATGCAGTATTGACTGGACATCGAGGATTACCTTCAGCTAAGTTATTTACTGAATTAGATATGGTTAAAGTTGGAGATGTGTTTTATATTAAGATATTAGGAGAAACTTTGGCTTATGAAGTTGATCAGATATTAACTGTTTTACCAACTGAGATGCAAGCATTGAATATTGAAAAGGGTAAGGATTATGTGACTTTGGTGACATGTACACCGTATGCAGTGAATACTCATCGTATGTTAGTAAGAGGACATCGTATTCCTTATCAAGAAGCTAATCAAATTCAAAAAGATGAACATATTGGTTATCAAATTCCTTTTGAATATATTATTGTTTGTGGGATTGTTATTGGGATGTGTGGAATTATTTTTATGATAAGAAGAATAAAAAGATAGGAGTGTAAGCATGAAAAGACTATTGAAGATAGAAATGATTGTTATATTAGGATTTATGTTAATGTTAGTCTCTTTTCATGCTGAAGATAGAAAAGGGTCTATTGATTTGTATTTCCATGGAAATAATAAAAATGATGAAACATTGATTTTAGATAATGTTCCTTTTATGATATATAAGATAGCTTGTTATGATGGTCAAAGATATATTGTTGATGATATGTATAAGGATTTACATTTGTCTTTTGATGATGTTTTTAGTTCTTCACAGACACAAATGGCAATGAAATTAGATAATTATATTCAAAAGAATCATATTCAAGGTCATGTTTATTATACAAATCATGCTGGACATATTTATTTTAATGATTTAGAGTTAGGTATATACTTTATTGTTCAAAAGAATAATATTCATTATCTAGATAGGTGATCTTTATTTCTTCACCATTTTTAGTAAAAATACCAATGTCTGATCATCAACAAACAATTTATCATTTATCTATAGAACCAAAGAGTGAATGGATTATTAATCAACCTATAACTGATCATGAAACATCAACAAATTCTCAACAAAATATTCAAACAAGTGATGATGAATCATTGATTCAATATACTCTTTTAGCTGGTCTTTCATTCTTTGTATTTATTTTAGAATATCGTGTATTAAAGAAGGAATCATAGGAGGTTATATGTTAGTTAGTGAATCAATGAAAAATATAAAAGATTTATCAGTATCACAAAAAGCAGTCATTGATTTTATGTTAGTAGAAAAAGAGAATTTGAAAGACATGACAATTCAAGATATTGCAATGAAAACTTATACTTCACCATCTACACTTATACGTGTTGCTAAAAAGTTAGGTTACAATGGTTTTGTTGAATTAAAAGAAGCTTATTTAAAAGAAATAGAATATCTTCATTGTCATATTAATCAAATTGATGCTAATATTCCTTTTCAAAGTCAGGATAATATTATGGATATTTCTTATAAAATAGCAACATTACAGAAAGAAACAATTGATGATACTTTGTCTCTTATTGATCATGATACATTACGTCGTGCTTTAAATCTTATAAAGACAACAGATATGATTCATTTTTGTGGAGTTAGTTTTTCTCATTTGTTAGGTGAAAATTTTGCTTTAAAGATGTCTAGAATTGGTAAGAAGGTTTTTTATCTCTCATTTAGAACAGGAGTATTTATATTCTACATCATTGGTTTCAAAGTAATGATATGGCTACTTATTGTTTCTTATTAGTGGAGCTTTACCAATTATTAAGAATATGGTTGATATGTATAAAGTCTAAGAATATTCCTATTTTAGCAATAACTTCATATGGTCAATCTTATTTAAGAAGTC
>ENA-OQAB01001418-OQAB01001418.1-human-gut-metagenome-genome-assembly--contig:-NODE-1418-length-11355-cov-4.537317_pt1 | contig 11355 bp, 8 predicted proteins | sample MGYA00242490_ERZ504517 | MGnify/ENA primary metagenome ERZ504517 (study PRJEB26092, sample SAMD00036298) | human gut metagenome | host: Homo sapiens | study: EMG produced TPA metagenomics assembly of... | reverse complement strand
TCAATAAAACAGCTCTTTGCCAATTCTATATAAACTACTGCTCCTTAGCTTCTTCCTGCGGAATACGTACCGAAGTATAGAGCTACGAATGGATAGCAATGCAATAGTACGACGAAACAATCCATTCATTACCATGCAGTAAAGAACATAAAAGCTCCGGTAAGCAACCAAAGAACGCACATGCTACCGAATATTCTGGCTGGCGCCGCAGACGTTTGATAGTGGGACTTTTGCATTTTGAAGGTGAATTTATTTGCGCTAAAGCAACAAATGTCGCACCTATCGTATATATATAAGGCGAGAGTTGCCATCCGGTGACATAAACGGCAGCGCCTATCAGAAGCATTACAGCTCCTACTGCAAAAAGGGCGGGTATCAGTTGTTTCATTCTTCTATATCGTCTTGAAATACATAAATATCTTCGTTGGGCTTCTTCATCAGATACTTTTCACGGGCTATCTTCTCGATAGCGCCGGAGTCGACGGCAAGCTCATTCAGGCGACGGGTATTCTCCTCATATTCCGTACGATACCTGTCTATCTCTCCGCGTAAGCGCGTTTCCTCGCGGTAATAACCGAGACGGCGCACAATACTGTTCTCATCCAGAAAACCGACAAGCACAACAAACAGCACAAACGTTATCAGATATTTACGTCTGCGGACAAACAACCAGAGGGAAGCAAGTTTATCCATGTAATTCAGTTATTGTTTCTTTGAGCACAAAGATAAGACGAATAACTGAGAAATTTCTTTTTTTTGCGTACATTTGCACAAAAGCTGAGACAAGCCACGCTGTCTTTGTGCTCTATATTAGTGATAAGAACACCCTGAATATGGAAAATTATATCGTATCGGCACGAAAATACCGCCCCTCAACCTTTGAGTCGGTAGTGGGGCAACGCGCGTTGACTACCACTTTAAAGAATGCCATCGCCACAGGCAAACTGGCGCACGCCTATCTTTTCTGCGGTCCGCGTGGCGTTGGAAAGACTACTTGCGCACGTATTTTTGCCAAAACCATAAACTGCATGGCTCCCACGGCAGAGGGAGAAGCCTGTAACCAATGCGAATCGTGTACAGCTTTCAATGAACAGCGTTCGTACAACATTCATGAATTGGATGCCGCATCCAACAACTCCGTGGACGACATCCGCCAACTGGTAGAGCAGGTACGTATCCCGCCTCAGATAGGTAAATACAAGGTATATATCATTGACGAGGTACATATGCTGTCGGCTTCCGCTTTCAATGCTTTCCTGAAAACGCTGGAAGAGCCGCCCCGTCATGCCATATTCATTCTTGCCACCACCGAAAAACATAAGATACTGCCTACCATCCTTTCTCGCTGTCAGATATACGACTTCAACCGTATCGGTGTGGAAGATACCGTAGCTCACTTGGCCTATGTAGCCTCTAAAGAGGGAATTACCGCCGAGCCGGAAGCTCTGAACGTCATTGCGCTGAAAGCTGACGGCGGTATGCGTGACGCCTTGTCCATCTTCGACCAGGTAGTAAGTTTTACCGGCGGACACATCACTTACCAAAGCGTAATCGAGAATTTGAATGTGCTGGATTACGAATACTACTTCAAACTGACCGACCATTTTCTTGAAAATAAAGTCAGTGACGCCCTGCTGCTGCTGAACGATGTGCTGAACAAAGGATTTGACGGCAGTCATTTCATTACCGGTCTGTCCTCACATTTCCGCGATTTGCTGGTAAGCAAAGATCCGGCCACCCTACCCCTGCTCGAAGTAGGGGCAAGTATCCGGCAACGCTACCAAACGCAGGCGCAAAAATGCCCGTTGCCTTTCCTGTACCGTGCCATGAAACTGTGTAACGATTGCGACTTGAACTATCGTGCCAGCAAGAACAAGCGGCTGCTGGTAGAGCTGACCTTAATACAAGTAGCTCAAATCACAGCTGAAGGAGACGATGTTGCCAATGGGCGTAGCCCTAAACAAGCCATAAAACCCATATTTACGCAGCCTGCCGCCACACAACAGCCACAGGCAGCTCCCACTACGCCCCAACCGCAGGTATCCGCCACCGCGAAACCGCAAGCCGCCCCCACTGCAGCCTCTCCTGCCAATGCCACTGCTACACCGGTAAATACGGCTTCGCACGCCACTCCTACCGCCATTTTACTGGCACAAGGAAAAGAAGAAAAGAAGATTCCGGTAGTAAAAATGTCCGGTCTCGGCGTATCCATTAAACGGCCGAAAGCGGAAGAAGAGGCAAAGAACACGGCTCCAACCCCTGCCGCACAGCAAACAGCGCAACCGGAAGAAGACTATATCTTCAATGAAAGAGATGTAAATTACTACTGGCAAGAATACGCCGGACGCATGCCCAAAGAGCAAGTAGCCATCGCCAAACGTATGCAGAATATGCATGTCACCCTGCTGAACGCCACCACGTTCGAAGCCGTCGTGGATAATGAAATCGTTGCAAAAGAGTTTACTTCGATGATTCCCCGGCTGCAAGAGTACCTGCGTATCCGTTTGAAAAACCGTAAGGTAACCATGACTGTACGTATCAGCGCTCCCGCCGAGAAGGTTCGTGCATACGGCCGTGTCGAAAAATTTCAAATGATGGCGCAAAAGAACGACGCCCTGCTGCAATTGAAAGACGAATTCGGATTGGAGCTTTACTAAATCGTCCGGACAAGGAGAGGCCATATTCATCCGTTTGTTACCGAACATATTGAAAATAAAATCATTATATTTTATTTTGCATATCATGTTTTATGTTTATTTTTGCCAATAATAGACAAAGAAGACAAACAAAACAAACGATGAGAAAAAGTGCCGCCATATTGATAGGGCTATGGGTAATATGTATGACATGTGCTACCTCAATATGTGCTGCAACCGCTCCCAACAAATTGGATACGTTGAAAATTTTTATCCAAAAGAAGATACTTTACGACGAATACGTATCGGTGGATAGCGTCATCTGCTGGAGTGAAAACATTCTGCCGGACCTCAAAGCAGACAACCGCAATAAAGAAACCTACTTCTTATTACAGCTACAACTTGCCAACGCCTATACACTGCGGGGAGATATCAGCCTTGCCATAGACCGGGCACGGCTGATGTACGAAGAAGCCAAAGAAACCGGATACGATTTCGGCATGGTAGTTGCCAACCAAGCTATCGGCGACGCTTACACCATAGCCAGTCAATACGATAAAGCATCGGAGGCGTATCAAAACGCTTTAAAGGAATTAAGCCTTATCTCTCCGCAACATCCCTACCGTACGCAACTTTTACTAAAAGCATCCAATACTTTACAGCGCAAAGGCCGACTGGAAAAAAGCAAGGAGAGTATTAAACGATATAGATAAAGCCCTTCTGCAACAACCGGATTATGCCACCGGCTTCTTCGCCGCCATCGAAAAAGCCAACTATGCCATCTCACACGGACATCTTTCAAAGACTTACCTTAAAGAAGCCGCCAAGTACCTGCAAGACATGGATTCTATCTATCGGCTGTATCCCGAGAAGTTTTACTATTTTCATCTGAAGTATACCGCTGCCGCCTACTACCGTGCCATGGGTAACTGGGATAAAGCTTATTGGGACAAGGCCTTGAAACTATACGAGGAACTGAGACAGGAATATTCAGTCAACAAACGGTCGGCTTATTACCGATGGATTACACAGGAAACAATATATCTATATAAGATACAAGGAAAAGCAATGGACGCCTGCCGGTTGTATCAAGAATTATATCCCACGGTCGACACGCTCACCGCCGAAGGTTACGCACGGCAAATCGGTATCCTGCGTTCCAAATACCGGGTAGACCAAATGGAGCTGGCCAATAAAGAAGAGCACAGCAAGCTTATCACCGGCATATTGACAGGCAGTATCCTGCTACTCCTCATGTTTATCGTTATAACTATCGTGCTCAGAAGGCAGCGTCAGAAGATAACCCTATCCACCCAAAGATTGGAGCGCCTGCGTACCGATGCCGAAAACGCCACATCCGCCAAAAGCATATTCCTTTCGAATATGAGCCATGAAATACGTACGCCGCTCAATGCCCTCTCCGGTTTTTCGTCCCTGCTGACAGAAGAAGGGCTGGATGACGACACACGTCGCCAATGCAATGAAGTAATCCTGCAAAACTCCGAGTTATTACTAAAGCTCATCAACGATGTGATAGACCTGTCGAGCCTTGAATTCGGGAAAATACAATTCAGCATTGGCCGGTATGATGTCGTCAGCATCTGCAGGAATGTGGCCGATACTGTCAGTAAGATTAAACAGACCCAGGCAGAAATATACTTCACGACGGAGCTGGAAAGCATGGAAATAGAAACGGACGACTCGCGCCTGCAACAAGTCTTGATAAACTTGCTGATTAACGCCACCAAATTTACACCGCAAGGCAGCATTACCCTGGAACTTAAAAAACAGTCGGAACAAGAGTTGCTCTTTTCCGTGACAGATACGGGCTGCGGCATTCCCAAAGACAAGCAAGCCGCTATCTTCCAGCGTTTCGAGAAACTAAACGAAAATGCGCAAGGCAGCGGATTAGGACTTTCCATCTGCCAGCTCATCATCGAACATATAGGTGGCAGAATATGGATCGACCCCGACTATACAGGCGGTTCACGGTTCTTTTTCACCCACCCCCTCCAACAGCCACAGCCAGCCAAAGGCAGAAAGGAGAGCGAAGTATGAAAAGACTGCTTATCATAACGGCCTTACTCGCTCTGCTCCTACCCGTACAAGCTGTCGGTGCAGACGCGAAAACACAGTACTCCTCGCCGCGCCGGTATCCGGCCGAAATAGAATGTGCCATAAACCGCGACATTCAGAAAGCCGACTCATTAGTAAAAGCGGGAAAACCGGACGAAGCGCTCACATTCTACAAAAAGAGCCTCAAAAGCAAAGACTCGCTATACAATCTTATTACCACCTCGCAGATGGAAGAGATACTCTCTCTTTACAATATGGACAAGCTCACGCTGCAAAAAGAGCAAAGGCGCAATATGTTCCACCAAATCTGCTTATCCATATCCGTTATCATCATTTTTGCATTGTTGCTTTTCAACATCCACATATACCGGAGCCGGAAACGCCTGCAAAAAGATGAAAAGGAAATGAGAAGATTAACCGCCATTGCCGAAGAAGCGAATGAGATAAAAAGCCGTTTCCTGACAACTATGAGTTATAACATACGCATTCCTCTTAACAACGTAGTAGGATTTTCACAACTCATGACCGAGGACGCCAACCTGAGTGAAGACGAGAAAAGAGAATATTCCGGTATCATCCAAAGTAATTCGGCGGAACTCATCCGGCTTGTCAACAATGTACTGGACCTCTCACGTTTGGAAGCCAACATGATGAAGTTTCAGTTACAGAACTGCAACGTACAAGAGTGGTGCAACGAACTCCCCTGCCTGGTACAGATGCGAAGCGAAGGAAGCATACATTTGGAGTTGGTGGCAGATACCGGCAATGCAATCATCCATACCGACGTCAGCCGCCTCACGCAACTGGTTTCCGGCATGCTACTATACCCTGTCGAATGCAAGAGAACAAGGATAGTGAACATGCAACTGACTTACAATCCGGAAACACAGGCAATAAACTGCCGGATAGAGAACAGTCCGCTCACCGATCCCGCATTTTCTTCACAAAAGGAATCCATATCGCACAGAATCAATCTATTGTTTTTCGAGCACTTCAACGGCAGCTATCGTGTAGAGAAAAGCGGTGACAATCCAATCATATATTTCACATATCCCACGCTTACTACCTGATTATATGCACGTTTGTCCCTGCCGCTATTTAGACAGGGTACAAATTAAACGTTTTTAATCAAGATTGATAGCAAGTATTGAAGAAAACAGCTATTTTTGCCGAACCAATTAGTACTAATAATTAAAAAATTAAAGAAAATGGCTTACGTAATTAGTGACGATTGTATTGCTTGCGGAACTTGTATCGACGAGTGTCCGGTAGGCGCTATCTCTGAAGGCGATATCTATTCTATCGATCCTGAAACTTGTACTGAATGCGGTACTTGTGCAGATGTTTGCCCTTCTGAAGCAATTCATCCGGGAGAATAATACAATCCTAAGAAAAAGAAGAAAGGCTCGGTTTCAATGAAACCGGGCCTTTTTATTTCAGTACCAAGAAGTATATATCGCAACTCACCCCAGACTACACAGACCTTCCATCCATACGCCTGCGGTGAGTTCCTGCCATCCAAAGATTATGCAAGCTTTGACAATGCTTCCTTGATGCGGCTGATAGCTTCCACAATATTCTCATCGCTGGTAGCATAGCTCATACGAATACATTCGGGAGCGCCAAATGACGTACCGCCTACGCAAGCCACGTGAGCTACTTCCAGTAAGTACATGGCCAAATCATCGGAGTTTTCAATCTCACGGTCGCCGGCGGACTTACCGAAGAACGAGCTGCATTTCGGGAACAGGTAGAAAGCGCCTTCCGGTACGTTTACTTCGAATCCCGGCACTTCCTTAGCCAGTTTCACAATAAGGTCGCGGCGACGTTCAAAAGCCTTACGCATTTCTTCCACCGGAGCTTGCGTTCCCGTATAAGCGGCTTCCGCAGCTTTCTGAGATACGGAACACGGGCCTGATGTATACTGTCCCTGTAATTTGTTGCAAGCCTTTACAATCCATTCCGGTCCGGCAATGAAACCGATACGCCAGCCCGTCATGGCATAAGCCTTGGAAACGCCGTTTACAATCACGGTACGCTCTTTCATTTCAGGGAACTGCGCGATGCTTTGGTGCTTACCGATGTAGTTGATATGTTCATAGATTTCATCGGCAATGACAACTACCTGCGGATGCTTGGCCAACACAGCGGCCAGTCCGGCCAACTCTTCCTTGCTATATACAGAACCGGTAGGGTTGGAAGGAGAACAAAGAATCAAAGCTTTGGTCTTCGGCGTAATGGCGGCTTCCAACTGGGCGGGGGTAATCTTGAAGTCCTGCTCGATACCTGCTGTAACAATCACCGGATTGCCTTCCGCCAGCTTCACCATTTCAGGATAGCTCACCCAATACGGTGCAGGCACAATCACTTCATCACCCGGGTTCACCAATACCAAGATTGCATTGCAAACCGATTGCTTGGCTCCGTTGGCACAAGAAATTTGTGCAGCCGTATATTCCAGACCGTTCTCTTTTTTCAATTTCTCTACGATAGCATTACGCAAGGCCGGATACCCCGGAACGGGAGAATAGCGAGAGAAGTTATCGTCTATCGCCTTTTTCGCAGCCTCTTTAATGTGGTCGGGAGTATTAAAATCAGGTTCTCCGACACTCAAGTTAATTACATCTACGCCTTGAGCTTTCAACTCTGCGCTTTTCTGAGACATAGCCAGCGTCGCAGAGGGCGACAAGCTGTTCAAACGATCTGATAATTGGTTCATCTTGTTTCTATTTAATGGTTGTTATGCAAATCCGGTTGCAAAATAAGCGATTTTCTTTGATATAATAAAACAAAAAGACAGTTACTTATTAAAATGAAGAGTATGCCCCATACGTTCCTTCTTTGTACGCAGGTAACGTTCGTTATACTGGTTCGGGTTGGTTTCCACCGGCACATTCTCCACAATCTCCAGGCCATAAGCTTCCAAGCCTACGCGTTTCACCGGGTTGTTTGTAAGCAGACGCATCTTATGCACACCCAGCTCGCGCAAAATCTGAGCGCCCACACCGTAATCGCGTTCATCAGCCAGATGTCCGAGACAAATGTTGGCATCCACCGTATCCATGCCGTCTTCCTGAAGTTTGTATGCTCTCATTTTTTCCATCAGACCAATACCGCGGCCTTCCTGATTGAGGTATACGATAGCTCCCTTACCGGCTTTCTCTATCATCTCCATCGCCTTGTGCAACTGCTCGCCGCAATCGCAACGCATGGAGCCGAATATATCTCCCGTGGCGCAAGAGGAGTGTACACGCACCAGTACAGGTTCATCAGGCGCCCAAGTACCCTTGAACAAAGCCACGTGCTCCAAGCCGTTGGACTTCTGACGGAAAGGAATCAGACGGAAATGTCCGTGCTCTGTCGGCATATCCACCTCCACGCCTTTCTCCACGATAGATTCCTGCTGCAAGCGATAGGCTATCATATCGCGGATAGAAATCAGTTTCAAATTGAATTCGTCCGCCATTTTACGCAATTCGGGCAGACGCGCCATCGTGCCGTCTTCGTTCATAATCTCCATGAGCGCACCGGCAGGATAGAAACCGGACAGGCGGCACATATCAATCGTGGCTTCGGTATGACCGGCACGGCGCAACACGCCTTTCTCCTGTGCGTACAGCGGATTGATGTGGCCGGGACGGCCGAATGTGGCCGGAGTAGAAGCAGGGTCGGCCAACGCCTGAATGGTTGCGGCACGGTCGGCGGCAGAAACACCGGTCGTACAACCTTCCAGCTTATCGATTGTTACCGTAAAGGGAGTACCCAATACAGAGGTATTATCGGACACCTGATGAGGTAAATCCAGTTCTTTGCAACGCGACACCGTAATCGGAGCACACAATACCCCGCGTGCGTGTTTCAGCATGAAGTTCACCTTTTCCGGCGTTATCTTTTCGGCTGCGATAATCAGGTCGCCCTCATTTTCACGATCTTCATCATCGACTACAATCACGAAATTACCGGCCTTGAAATCCTCAATGGCCTCTTCTATCGTATTCAACTTTACTTTTTCCATATATTTCATTCTTTATTATTTATTCTGATTGACTTTTATGATATTCCGTATCTCTTCGTTTGTGCGGATAATCCGCTCCATATCCTTGTTCAACCGGATGCGGAATGCCCAGATACGGAAATAGAAAAACAAGCCGACAGGCACTATCACCCCACACAACATATTCAGCCAGTAATTACGGAAAGGACGCACATGGGCGTGAACGGCTATGACAGGATAATTATTCAATGCCGTCAGCAACGGTATAGACCTTGTATTGGACATCTCGTCTATCAAAGCCTCCATCCGGTCGTTGAGCTCCGCCACTTCCTCGTCATACGGTGTATCGTTCATCCACAGCCTGAAATAATTGGGCGCACGCATCAGAGCTTTCTTTTCGGCATACGCGCGACAATCCGCCGACAGTTGCTGAAGTTCTCCCGGCAGACGGGCATAATCCGGATCGTGAATAATCACTTCCTTCCTGAACAGGTGGCGGACACTGCGGATACCCGCTATCTTCTTAAACCAGTTGACATAAGCATCGGCATTCAGCACCACCGAGTCGTTATTGGATTTATAAGTAAGGAATGCACCCAGCGGCGCTAGCACAGCCGTACTGGTCCACATGCCCATCCATACAATCCATTTACCGTCACGCGCCATCTTATAGCCCGTATTATTGATGATGTAATAGATGATGAAAATAAGCACGGACACCACCACAGGCATACCCAAACCGCCTTTACGGATGATACCGCCCAACGGCGCACCGATAAAGAAGAAAATAAGGCACGCCAACGAAAGCGTCAGTTTCTCGTGCCAGGACGTCATGTGACGTCTCAAGCTGGTTTCCGTCTGCGATATATTGAAGCCCTTGAAGCTCCAATCGCTCGCCGCGCTTTCCGCACGGCTGACAGCCGTAGACATAATCTTCTGCTTCTGCATCAAAGTAGCCGCATTGAACAGACTGTCCACATCGTAATTGCCCAAGCGGGCAGATTCTATCTTCATCGTATCCGTCTTGCTCAAGGTATTGGTAGTGGCTTTGTAAGTACTTGCCATAGCCTCTTTATAGTAAGACCGCCCCACACTGTCGTTCTGTACTTTCATGGAGTCGATGCCGGCCTGCAACATTCTCATATCCTTACTATTGGACTGATTGCTCATAAATCCGGCGTCCACCATATTGAAATCCGAGTTGAATTCTATAATCGCATGCTTCTCCACGAACGCTTCCCGACGATAGGGCACATTCTTCTGGTTCATATTCTGCGACTTCAGATTTTCAAACTGCTCACCGCTGTAAAGGTGCAGATAAAGGTGCTGCTTGTCGGCCGTCATTTCCAGTCTGCCGGAGTCCGACTTGATTATCTGCGCATTCTCAAATCCTTTCTCGAAATTATAAATCAGCACATCGTACAGCATACCCGTCTTACGGTTCTTATGCTTTACGTAAAGGTTGTAGCCGTCTATCTCGTCATAAAACACCCCTTCGGGAATATCCACTTCGGGCGACTTCTGCTTCATGGAAATCAGCAGCGTCCATAACTTAGTCTGCGCCTTAGGGCCGATAACGTTCTGAAAATAGAAAGAAACACAACAAATGATGGATATGAAGATTATCAGCGGACGCATAATCTTCAACAGAGAGATACCTGCCGCTTTCATGGCAAGCAATTCAAAACGTTCTCCGAAATTTCCAAAAGTGATGAGAGCCGCCAGCAATATCGCCAAAGGCAACGAGGCCGGCACCAACGTCAGCGCCGAATAGAAAAAGAACTGGGCAAGAACGTTCATCTCCAATCCTTTTCCCACCATTTCGTCTACATATTTCCACAGAAACTGCATCATGAAGATGAAAAGGCAGATGAAGAAAGTGCCCATAAAGAGCATGCAAAAGCTCTTTAATATAAATATATCTAACTTTTTTATGCGCAGCATTTTACTCGTTTCATGCAATGAGAGCACAAAAGTAGTACAAAAAAGGGAGTACGGGAAATTTTTAATTGAAAGTTAACTAAAAACCGCATGTTCTACGCAAAGTATCTACCTGGGATTCCCACAATTCACGTAAATCGTTTGCTTCGTCTGCGTTGGTGAAGTCAGTTATTTCAAGTACAAAATCATTGGTTAACTCGTTGTTTGTCATTTTTAATTCAAAATACTCACGCGGGTTTTCATCATCGAGCCAGCGGAAGCGGATGAATGAGTATGCCCGCACGGCAATAATCTCGGCATCGCGCCTTTCTGTTTTCCCCCCAGAAGAAGGAGACGGTCTTATCGTCCGATTGAACCCTGTCCGCAAACCAGCCCTCCAAACCGGTAGGAGTACTTATTGCTGTCCAAAGAATACTTTTAGAAGTCGCATTCAAGAGATATTCCAAATGTATTTTTTTCTTTCCATAGTCTATTCTGCTTTTTATTGCGCCATGCCAAGATAAATACTTTTTTTCTAATTAGAAAAAATAATTCATTAATTTTTATTCGGCTTTAACTTTAGCGCAATCGGCTAAAGTTACTTGATAATGTTATATTATATCATCGGAAGAAAAGAAAGAAATAGTTTTTCTCTATCCTAATGATAAAATAAATAACATGAAAATACGTCCAAAGTTTGGCAGTTTAAATAAAAGCTATATCTTTGCA
>ENA-OQAB01001417-OQAB01001417.1-human-gut-metagenome-genome-assembly--contig:-NODE-1417-length-11360-cov-2.277486_pt1 | contig 11360 bp, 16 predicted proteins | sample MGYA00242490_ERZ504517 | MGnify/ENA primary metagenome ERZ504517 (study PRJEB26092, sample SAMD00036298) | human gut metagenome | host: Homo sapiens | study: EMG produced TPA metagenomics assembly of... | reverse complement strand
CTTGTTTGATCCGCAGAAGAAAAAGCCGCTGCCGCAGTATCCGATGCGCATCGGTGTGATTACCGCGAAAACCGGAGCGGCCGTACAGGATATCCTGGACGACGATTTCCCGGCGCTGGCCGCTGGCTGAGGTTGTGGTGTATCCCAGCCTGGTACAGGGGATTCAGGCAAGTGGAGCCATTGTTGAAAATCTGCGCAAGGCGGATCAGGGCGGACATGATGTCATCCTGCTGGCAAGAGGCGGTGGACCGATTGAGGATTTGTGGTGCTTCAATGAGGAAGCAGTCGCCCGTGCCGTGTTTGCCATGCATACGGTTATCGTAACCGGTGTCGGTCATGAAACGGATACGACACTGGTGGATTATGTATCGGATGCCCGGGCGCCGACACCGACAGCTGCAGCGGAGCTGATCACGCCGGATTTGGAAGAGGTGCGCATGAACGTATCCCTGATGCGGCGGCGGCTCGTAAAGGATATGGAAACACGTCTGCATATGGCGAAGCAGGCCCTGGAGCCGATTCGTTCACACCGCTATATGCGCGACCCGTTAAGCTACATACGGGAAGAGGAAATGAAGCTTGCCATGCATGTGCAGCAGCTGAGCATCGTGGAAGCAACGGTTGCCGCAATGGCCATGCAGCTGAAGCAGAATTCCCATAAGCTCGCCATACACAGCGAACGCCTGTTTCAGAAGAATACACGCAGCATCGCGGAAAGCAGGCTGCGTCTGACGCAGGCACTGCACAATTACGATACGCTGCGAAAACGTCAGATAGGGAATATCAGCGCATTGCTGGATGCCTATTCCCCGCTGAAAAGTCTGTCCCGCGGTTATGCCATCGCCTATCATGGTGATGAAGTGATATCCAGCGTGGACGCTGTAGAACAAAATGACCGGCTGCGCTTGCGCATGCAGGATGGATATTTATATACAAACATCGAGAAGAAGGAGAAATTATAATGGAACAGAAACTGCCGTTTAAACAATCCATGAGCCGGCTGGAGGAAATCATTGCCGCACTGGAAAAAAATTGAAATCGAGCTGGAGGATGCCATCGCTCTGTTTGAAGAAGGACTGCAGCTGGTGAATTCCTGTGATTCACAGCTGAAAAATTTTGAAAATCGTGTACAGGAGCTGCTGAACACCTATCAGGAGGGCAGCGACAATGTCTGACTTTTGAAAGCTATCTGTCCCATTGTCTGGATACGCTGGAGCACAGCAGAGTCCGCGAGGCAATGCAGTATTCTCTGATGGCAGGCGGCAAGCGGATACGCCCCAGGCTGCTATTGGCAGTGCTGCGTGCCTATGGCTTTGAAGAGACGATCGGCTATCCCGTAGCCGCTGCGATTGAAATGATCCATACCTATTCCTTGATTCATGATGATCTTCCCGCAATGGATAATGACACGCTGCGCAGAGGTATGCCGACCTGTCATGTCAAATTCGGCGAGGATGTCGCTATTCTGGCAGGGGATGCCCTGTTGACGCAGGCCTTTTATACAGCGGCAGCGTGTACCTGCCGTGCAGAGGTTCTTGTGGAAATCTTAAAGCTGCTTTCCGAATTCAGCGGAGCAAACGGCATGATTCTGGGACAGATCAAGGATTTGGAGGGGGAAGCAAATCCCGGCATTGATCATGCCGGACTGCAGGTTATCCATTATTATAAAACCGGCAGACTGCTGAGCCTTCCGCTGGTCTGTGCAGCACTGCTTGCAGGACACAGGGAGGATGCAGCGGTATGGGAGCGCATTGGCGCAGATACCGGATTATCCTTCCAGATTCAGGATGATATTCTGGATGTGACCAGCACCGTTGAGGAGCTTGGGAAAAACATCAACAGCGATGCGGAAAATGAAAAAACAACCTATGTCACGCTGATGGGCGTTGAAGCCGCCCGAGAGGAAGCGGATCGCTATTACCGGCGGGCGCTTGCACAGCTTGATGCGCTGCCGCTGGATGCAGCACCGGTAAGAGAGCTGTTTGACCAGCTGATGAAGCGAAAAAACTGAGAGGAGCGGTTGCATGAACATCTACGATATCAAACAGCCTGAGGACATCAAGGAATGCTCGATTGCGCAGCTGCAGGATCTGGCACAGCAGATACGTGTCTTTCTGATTCAAAGCATTGCCAAAACCGGAGGACATCTGTCCAGTAATCTCGGTGTGGTGGAGCTGACGCTGGCCATGCATTATGTCTTTGATTCTCCAACGGATAAATTTATTTTTGATGTCGGTCACCAGTCCTACGTACATAAAATCCTGACGGGTCGGGAAATCAGTTCGCAACCCTGCGACAGTATAAGGGGATTGCCGGTTTTCAGAAACGTAAGGAAAGTGAACACGATGTCTGGGAGGCCGGACATTCCTCCACCTCACTGTCAGCGGCACTTGGCATGGCGGTAGGGCGTGATTTGCATAAGGATACCTACCAGATCGTGCCGGTCATCGGGGATGGTGCGCTGAGCGGTGGTATGGCCATGGAGGCATTGAACCAGATTGGCAGTGAACAGCGCAATATGGTCATTATTTTTAACGATAACAACATGTCCATATCACAAAATGTGGGCGCAATGGACGAGGCCTTTACCAAGCTGCGGACAAGCAAGCCCTATACGACATTGAAGGAAGATCTGAAAGGGGCATTATCCACCTCCCGTATGGGTTCCTCTTTACTGCATACCATGAAAGCATGAAAAATGCAGTCAAGGAAAACGTGGTGGATACCTCTATATTCGGTGATTTTAATCTTGACTATATCGGGCCGGTGGACGGGCACGATTTAAAGATGCTGATCAAGGTACTGAAAATTGCCCGGCAGCACGAGGGACCGATCGTTGTCCATGTCATCACGAAAAAAGGCAAGGGCTATCGCTATGCGGAAGAGGATAAGGAAGGAAAATGGCACGGTGTCAGCCAGTTTGACCCGGAAACCGGAGAATCCCTGGCGAAGCTTCCGGCAGGACATAAAAGCTGGAGTGAGGTCATGTCCCGTACACTGATGAAGCTTGCCGAGCATGATGAGCGCATTGTCGCCATTACACCCGCAATGAAATCCGGCAGTAAGCTGTCCGCCTTTTTTGACCGCTATCCGACACGTTCCTTTGACTGCGGTATTGCAGAGGAGCATGCAATGACGTTTGCGGCAGGCCTCTGTACGCAGGATATCCGTCCGTTTATCTCTGTATATTCCTCCTTTCTGCAAAGAGCCTATGACCAGATCAGCCACGATGTGGCACGTATGCAGCTGCCGGTTGTCATCGGTATCGATCGCTGCTCACTGGTCGGAGAGGACGGTGAGACGCATCACGGTGTGTTCGATATCGCCATGCTGCGGCCCATTCCGAATATGATACTGGCACAGCCCAAGGATGCCCGGGAAGCGCAGAATCTGCTGTACTCCGCCTTTGCGCAGAACAATCAGCCCTATGCGATACGCTATCCAAGAGGTAACGTGTCCTATCAGGCGGTGGAGCAGTACACCTACATACCACCGGGAACCTGGACACAGACGGTGATCCGTGAGGATTATGCGCTCAATATCATCACCTACGGACCGGATGTGGATCGTATCATTTCCAAGGCGGGGGTGAATCAGCTGCCGATCCGGGTAATCAATGCACGCTTCTTCAAACCGATTGATGAGGAGCTTTTGACCTCCGTCTGTGAGGAGGATAAGCCGACGATCATCTTTGAACCGGATATGCTGTGCGGCGGCTTGTCCAGCGCTATTACAGAATTTGCCAATGACCACCGCTATGCGACACATTTTGTCCGTATGGGAATCGATGATCATTTCGTGGAGCACGGCTCGCTGCCGCAGCTGCGAAAGCTGGAGCATCTGGATATGAACACGCTGTTTGAAATCATCACAAGCTACCTGAGGCCGGAAAAGAAATGAGACTGGATGTATATTTAAGCACGCAGGGACTGTGTGACAGCCGTGCAAGAGCACAGGATGCCATACAGGAGGGCAGAGTGACTGTAAATGGAAGGATTGCGAAGAAAAGCAGTATGCCGGTGGATGATTCCATGGATATCAAGCTGGAGGAGGCGGAAACAGCATTTGCCTCCCGCGCAGGCTATAAGCTGTATGATGTGCTAAAGCCCTTTGAAATCGATTTGGAGGGACGCGTCGTTTTGGATGTCGGTGCTAGCACCGGAGGCTTCAGCGATGTCTGTCTGCAAAACAAAGCACGCCTTGTCTACGCAGTGGATGTCGGAAAGGATCAGCTGCTCGAGCGATTGAAAAACGATCCGCGCATTATCAATATGGAGGGTGTCAACTGCCGCTATCTGAGTGGGGATATGTTTGATCCGCGTCCGGATTTTGCCTGCATGGATGTATCCTTTATCTCCATACGGCAGATTCTTCCGGTGCTGGCAGAGCAGTTTGCCGATATGGAAATCGTCGCCCTGGTAAAGCCGCAGTTTGAAGCTGGCAGAGCAAAGGTCGGCAAGCATGGCATCGTGAAAAAATGAAAAGGTACACATCGAGGTTTTGCAGTCCATGTGCGACTATGTGAAAACCCTCGGCCTATATGTCCATCACCTGTGTGCCAGCAGTGTGCTGGGCAGGGATGGCAATAAGGAATTCGTCATGCATTTGAAGCATACACAGACGCATAAGGTTTTTCCCATTCGGGATATTGTTAAAAATTATACAGTAAAGAGGTGAGAATATGCTTACACAGATCTATGTGAAAAATTTCATCCTGATGGATGAGGTGCAGCTGGAGCTGCATGACAACATGTCAGCCTTTACCGGAGAAACCGGTGCCGGAAAATCCCTGTTAATGGATGCCATCGGTATTCTGAAGGGAGATCGTGTTAACAGCGACATGATCAAGGAGGGCTGTGACAAGGCTGTCATTGAAGGCGTTTTTGAACTTGCACCACAGCACAGCGTGCTGCAGCAGCTGCAGGATGCAGGCCATGAATGTGAGGACGGCCTGCTGATTGTTACACGTGAGGTAACCCGGGAGGGAAGAAGCATTGCGCGGATCAATCAGCGCACGACAACGGTTTCCTTTGTAAAGCAGATCGTTTCCCAGCTGGTCGATATTCATTCCCAGCATGACACACAGTATCTGCGTAATGCGGCATCTCACCAGCTTCTGCTGGACCGATTTGCACGCGATGAAGATCTGCTGGCAAAGACGAAGCAGAGCTATCACAGCTACCGTTCCATGAAGGATGCCCTGGAGGAAGCGCTCCACAGTGATTACAATGAGGACGATCTGGAATTTCTAACCTTTCAGCTGAATGAAATCGACGAGGCACAGCTGCAGGAAGAAGAACTGGAGGCGCTGGAGCAGGAACAAAAACGTATGATGGCATATGAAAAGCTGAGCTCCTCCGCATCACAGGCGGTTGCCCTTTTGGATGAGGGAAGCGTTTCTTCCATCTATGAAAGCTATCGCCTGCTGCATGCGCTGCATGAGGATGAAACCTTTACGGATGCGGCTGCACAGCTGCTGGATCTGTACTATGCGCTGGATGAGCAGTGCTCCCGCGTCCGCACCCATCTGGAGGAGCTCGAATTCGATGAGGGCCGTTTCCATGAACTTCAGGAAAGAATTTTCCTGATACACAAGATACAGCGGAAATACGGCGGCAGCTATGCGGCTGTCATGGAGAAACGCAGCTTTCTGGAAAAAAAGATCGACAGCATCCTGCACCGCCAGGATTTTATCGCAAAATCCGAGAAGGAGCTGGAGAAGGCCAGAAAGGTATATGAAGAAGATTGTATGCAGCTGCATGTGCTGCGCGAAAAAAGGCAAGGGAGCTGGAGCAGCTGATTCTGCAGCAGCTAAAGGATTTACAGCTGCCCAATGCACGCTTCCACGTTGAACTGGAGCCCTTTGAGGGAAATGCGCAGGGCAGTGACAAAATCACCTTTCTGGTATCCATGAATGCCGGAGAGCGGCTGCGTCCGCTGCAGGCTACAGCCAGCGGCGGGGAGCTTTCCCGTTTTATGCTGGGATTGAAGACCGTCTTTACACGGCTGACGGGTATTGATACCATTATCTTCGATGAAATCGATACCGGTGTCAGCGGCAGTGTTGCGTTTTCCATCGGAAAGAAAATGCGTCAGCTTGCGCAAAGGACTCAGGTGTTCTGCGTGACTCATCTTGCAAGTGTTGCGGCCTGTGCAATGCAGCATTATGTAGTGGAAAAGCATCAGGAAGGCGGACATACGGAAACTACGATCCGCCTGCTGAACGATAAAGAGCGCATACAGGAAATGGCTGTGATATCACAGGGCAGCACCAGTGAAAGTGCTCTGCAGGCAGCAGAAGAGCTGTATGAGCTTGCAAAAAAGGAAACAGGTAATAATTAACTGACATGACCATCTCCCGAGGAACCACACTATCTTCAGGAGGTGAACGATTTGTACAAAAAAATAGTTGCTTTTTTATGCGCACTGTCCCTACTGCTTCCCATCGGCATTCACGCCAGCGATGACCTGTATCTGGGCGGTGACAGCATCGGTATTCAGCTGGATTACAACGGTGTGATGATTACGGGAACATATCCGTTTGTCGTACAGGGTGAAACCTATGATCCCGGCGGTACCATCCAGCCCAGTGATATCCTGGTAAAGGTGAATCAGGTACCGATATCCTCCATGGATGAATTGTATCAGCAGCTGTCCGCCTTTCAGGAAGCTGTCAATGAAATCCCTGTCGAAATACGACGCGGTTCGAACACCATACCGGTTACCCTGAAAACCACGTATGATGCCTCCACACGTTCGTTTAAAAGCGGCTTGTATGTAAAGGATAAAATCGTCGGTGTTGGAACATTGACCTATTATGATCCCTCCAACAATACCTACGGAGCTTAGGTCATGAAATTATGGATTCTGATTTAAAGCAGATTGCAGAGGTACCTTCCGGAAGCCTGTATCCGGCCAATGTCATATCTATAACGAAGGCACAGGATAACATTCCGGGTGAAAAGCATGCGGAAATAGATTTCTCCTCCGCCTTCGCCAATGTACTTGCTAATACCAATATCGGTATTTATGGTCATTACGATTCCATGCTGCGAAATGTCGAGGCTCTGCCATGGGCAAAGCATGATGAGGTACATACGGGAAAAGCCGTCATGTATACTGTCTTACAGGGAAATACGATTGAGCCCTTTACGATTAACATCACGAAGGTGCACCGGCAGAATACATCGGATGTCAAGGGTATCGAATTTACGATTGCGGATGAGCGTCTAGCTTCTGCGTCGAATGGAATCGTACAGGGAATGAGTGGATCACCGATTGTGCAGGATGGAAAAATCATTGGTGCTGTCACGCATGTCATCACCTCCCACCCTTCCAACGGGTATGGAGTCTTTGTCGAATGGATGCTTGAAAAATCCAGAAATATGGCTTAAAATCCGCATAAACCGACATATTTTGAGCAAATGTTATGCTTTGAAACAAAAGGAACGGCGTTTTCGTCGCTCTTTTTCATTTTTTGGAAGTTTTTGTGAAATTCTTTTCTTCATTCGACATTTTATCTGAATTTCTGCATACGGAGGTTCGTATAATGGATGTCAGTAAGGAGAGAGGAAATGTATGAATAACAAAATGAATGTATATCTGGTGGATGATAGCATGGAGATGATCCACAGTATGAAGGAAGCGCTCACAAAGAGCGACGGGTATCAGGTCATCGGAAGTGCCACCAATGGCGAGCAGTGTGTCAATGAGCTGCGCGGCAAGCATCTGGATGTCCTTGTGCTGGATCTGATTATGCCGAAGAAGGACGGCATCAGCGTTCTGCACGATTTGAAGAAAAACCATATACAGGTGGATCACATCATCTGTACAACACCGTTTGTGAACGATCTCATCGTGGCAGGTGTTCAGAATTACCGTATCGATTATATTCTGATGAAGCCCTTTGAGATAGAACAGCTGTGTGATAAGCTGAACTTCATTGTCGGCTACACACGGAAGGAGCATATATCCAGCAATGTGGTGAAGGTCAATCTGGATGATGATGAGAAGGAGCGTCTGCAGAAGCTGGAGCTGGAAAGTGAGATTACAGAGCTGTTGCATGAAATCGGGATTCCTGCACATATCAAGGGTTACATGTATCTGCGTACAGCAATTCTGGAAACCTATCTGAATGTTGATTTTCTGGGACAGATCACAAAGGTGCTGTATCTGGAAATCGCCAAGAAATATGCAACCACGGCATCCCGTGTGGAAAGAGCCATTCGACACGCAATCGAGGTAGCATGGAACAGAGGCAACATCGATGCAATTGATGATATCTTCGGATATACGATATCTGCCAGTAAGGCAAAGCCAACCAATTCCGAATTCATCGCCATGATTTCCGACAAGCTGCGCTTAGAGCACAGACTGCGCAACAAAAACAATGTGATCAAGACATTCCGCTAGCTTTTCCCCTGAAAATCCAGTATACTATACTGTAAGACAAGGGAGTTGTTTTATGGCAGGAAGAGTTATCTTACATATTGATCTAAATTCCTACTTTGCAAGTGCGGAGATATTGAAAAACTCTGCATTGGAGGGGCAGCCGGTCGTTGTGGCGGGACTGCACAGGCGAAGTGTGGTATCAACGGCAAGCTATGAAGCCCGCAAGTACGGGGTACACAGCGCGATGCCATTGCATATGGCAATGGAGAAGTGTCCAAATCTTGTTGTTGTTCAGGGCGATTACGGCTGGTATGAGGAATTGAGTAATCGTTTTTTTAAATATCTGCGTCGTTTTTCAAGTCTGATCGAGCCGGCCAGTATCGACGAATGCTATATGGATGTCACCGATGTCATCAAGGACTATAAGCGACCGCTGGACCTTGCCTGGCAGATACAAAAGAGTGTGCAAAAAGATTTGAAGCTGCCCTGCAGTATCGGTGTGGCACCGAACAAAATTTCTGGCAAAAATGGCAAGCGACATGCGTAAGCCGATGGGAATCACGATATTGCGCAAGCAGGAGGTTCCCAAAAAGCTGTGGCCGCTTCCCATCAGTGATATGTGGGGAATTGGAAAGAAGACGGTACCACTGCTGATCAAGCATGGAATCACAACGATTGGCGACCTTGCGGATGCAGAAAATGAATCCAAAATCATGACGCTGCTTGGCAAGCATGCCTATACATATATTCAGAATGCACGTGGTAACGGAAGTGCACAGCTTTCCTTCAATACCAGTGTGCAGTCCATATCGCAGTCCACAACTCTGGATCGTGATATTACGGATTATGAGGAGGTTAAAACCGTTTTGAAGCGTCTTGCGGCCACATTGAGCAGACGGGCAAGGGAAGATCATATCAAGGGTTCTTTAATATCCATCAGTATCCGCTATTTTGACTTCACCAATGCCGTTCGTTCCACCAACATTCATTCCTATACCGATGATGCAAACGTGCTGCTGGAGCATGCACTGCTCTTATTTGACCGTCACTACAACGGCAGGGAAATCCGTCATCTGGGAATCGGTCTGGGCTCTCTGTATTCCGCAGAGCATACGATCGATCAAATCGATTTGTTTCAGCATGAGATTCAGCCGCTGAACGATGTCGAGGATGTGTTGAAGGAGCTGAATGCGCAGCTGCCGGGAGCGCATCTGATACGAGCCAGTGATATTCATGCGTCCAAGGGACAGAAATAAACGAAAGAGCCTCATAAAAGCTTATGAGAAGTTTGTCGATAAGTTGGCAGCAAGACTGCCTTCTTTTTTTCATATAGTGTAGTGAGGTGACAATATGAAAAAAAATATTCCCCTAAAAAAGAGGCAGGGTTATCATGGGTTTCTCAAGAAATACCATAACGTATATCTGTTTATAGCGATTCTTGTCGGCTGCGGGATACTGATGGGTATCATTGTATCCAATTATATTGATGTATCGGATATAAAGAGCTTATCCAGCTATCTGACGACCATTGATTCCGGTGTTGATAAATACGATTACTTCGTATCGCAGTTTTTCAGCGGTATCGTGTTTATTCTGTTTGTGTTTTTGCTGGGAACCTCCCTGATTGGAATTCCCATTATCAGCTTTATCGCCTTTACGAGGGTATGCAGATCGGCTTTTCCTGTGCGCTGTTTGTGTATACATATCATTTAAAGGGAATTGCAGGCATTATCATGACCCTGCTTCCACAGGTGGCAATGGATCTGATTGCGACCTTTCTGATCTCCGCCAGCGCCATTCAGCTGTCCATGTATATCATCTATTCCACAACGAATCGGGAGCGGCTCAATTTCAAGCAGCTGGGCAACAATGTACTGAACGATATCTTTATCTGCTTTGTGATCATTCTGGCAGGCAGCTATCTGAAATCGACACTGGTGATCGAATTCATAAAACTGTTTAATTTGATGTGATCTTCCGCTATAATAATAGAGACAGGGAGGTTGCAGCATGGAAAATTACACGTATGATTATATCAACGGGACGGATATTTATCTGTATCAGCATAAAAGATGTTTCGCATCAACACAGACACGGCGCTTCTGGCGCAGTTCATGAAGGTCAAAAAGGGGAACGGGTACTGGATATCGGCACGAACAACGGAGCGTTGCTTCTTGCGGCACACCGCTATGCTCCGTCATATCTGTATGGCATCGATATCCAGCCGGAGGCCATAGCGGTTGCGGAAAAGAATATGGAGCATCACCATATAACGAATGTGGTGCTCATGGCACAGGATATATGCGATGCCGCTTTGGAAAAGGTGGATGTTATTGTCTGTAATCCGCCATATTTCAAGGTGGATCAGGAAAGCAATCTCAATGAATCGCAAAGTCTTCAGATGGCGCGCCATGAACGCTTCCTCACACTAAGGACCCTGTGTCAGCGGGTCAGTGAGCTGCTGGATGAAAAGGGACGCTTCTATATGGTGCACCGGGCTTCCCGTATATCGGAAATCGCCTATACCCTGAAGCAGCATCGTCTGGAAATTCGTACCCTCCAGTTTGTCTATGATGCCAACAGAGAGGAAGCAGTCAGTGTATTGGTGGAGGCGGTAAAGGATGGCAGGGTAAACGCCCACGTACTGTTACCGCAGATCATAGAGCGATGAATCTGCAGGAGGCTCTGCAGGACTATCTGCATTACATACAGGCGGTTGATCAGAAATCACTGGCAACCATTCATTCCTATACACAGGATTTGCAGGAATACCTCAGCTGGCTGCAGATGCAGGGAAAAACGGAGATGGAGGATATTCTGCCCCGGGATATCCAAAGCTTTTTATCTGATATGGAGCAGGGGGACATACAGGAGGACGGCCTGTGCTATAAGCGCAGCAGTGTCAATCATATGCTGAGCAGCATTCATATGTTTCACCGCTTTATCTCAATGAACCATCCCTCGATTCT
>ENA-OQAB01001416-OQAB01001416.1-human-gut-metagenome-genome-assembly--contig:-NODE-1416-length-11363-cov-2.001246_pt1 | contig 11363 bp, 10 predicted proteins | sample MGYA00242490_ERZ504517 | MGnify/ENA primary metagenome ERZ504517 (study PRJEB26092, sample SAMD00036298) | human gut metagenome | host: Homo sapiens | study: EMG produced TPA metagenomics assembly of... | reverse complement strand
GATAATATTTGGGTGTTGATTCCTGATCAGGGACTTTTTCGTTATAAAGACGGAAAGGTACATCATTATTCATTGATAGATAAAGACAATTTAAAAAATAATAATCCGGAATGTATTTGTATCAATGAGCAGGGCGAAGTATGGGTAGGTACATCAGGAATAGGTTTATTCAAGTACAATTATCGGGATGATAATTTTGAACAATATTTGACAGACCGAATGGGACGTTCGTTAATTGACAAAACAATTATAAGTATTTGTTTTCAGAAAGAAAATGCTATTTTGGGAATACATGAAGGAGATTTGCTGAAATATAATACTCGAACAGATGAGTTGAGTGAAGTTTCGTTCCTTGGTGAGAAAAAAAACATTTTTGCGAGATGTAATGTGTTTTGGAGATGAAATTTGGGTAGGTTCTCTTCATGGAATTTTCATTATTAATGAGAAAGAAAATAATGTTATTCATTTGAAAGAAGACCTGATGCGTTCATTTAGTTTATCGGATAATAGTATTTATTCTATTTATAAAGATTATGAAGGAGGAATTTGGATTGGAACAATGTTTGGAGGTGTCAACTATCTGCCTAATCGTATCTTGACTTTGCTAAATATGTACCGGGAAGCGATCCATATTCTTTAAATACCAAACGTATCCGTGGATTGGCAGAAGATAATAATGGGTGTATTTGGATAGGTACTGAAGATAATGGTGTTAATGTATTGGATCCTCGAACAGGTAAAGTACATCAGATATATGATAATGTTCCAGGTCGTCTCATTACACTATCAGTAAAACATTATGAAAATCATATATATGTTGGATTATTTAAACAAGGAATGAATGATATTAGTATACCTGGTGAACATCTTAAATACGTCAGTGATAAGGATTTGGGTATTGAAGAAGGAAGTGTATATAGTTTTTTAAAAGATAGTAAAGGTCGTACTTGGATAGGACCTGGGTGGGGATTATATGTATCACAACCTAAGGAAAGGAAATTTCACCGTGTGGAAGAAGTAGGATATAACTGGGTTTTCGATATAATGGAGGCTAGAGATGGTACAATTTGGCTTGCTACTATGGGAAATGGTGTTTGGAAATGTGATCCTAAGAATAATTCTTATAAGAATTATTCTTATAAGGAAGGAGTTGACAACTCTCTAAGCTCCAACTCCGTCAGCTCCATCATGCAGGACAGTAAAGGGAATATATGGTTCTCTACCGACCGTGGCGGTATATGCAGATATAATGAAGCGCAGGACAACTTTACCACTTTCAGCATCGAAGACGGGCTGCCGGACGATGTAGCTTACAACATATTGGAAGATGATGCTGGAAATCTGTGGTTTGGCACCAATAAAGGATTGGTCAAGTTCAATCCCGAGAATGGAGATGTACGTGTCTTTACCAATAAGGATGGATTGCTGGGTAATCAGTTCAATTATCAATCGGCATTGAAAGCTCAGGATGGAAGGTTCTATTTCGGCGGGGTGGACGGATTGATCGCGTTCGATCCTACTGTTCAGGAGGAGGAAAGGCCACTTCCGCCTGTCTACATTTCCAAATTCAGTATATATAATAAGGAGGTGACAGTGCATACTCCTGAATCACCTCTGAAACAATGTATCGTACATACGGATGAAATCGTCCTGCCTTATGATCAGGCCAATATCAGTTTTGACGTGGCCTTGCTCAGTTACTCTACTGCCGAGTCCAACCAATACTATTATCGTATGGAACCGCTGGACAGGGATTGGGTACGGGCAGCCAGCAACCAGAACATCTCGTATGCCAAACTTCCGCCGGGAAAATCACCTTCCGTGTGCAGGCTACTCACGGCAGCAAGTCCGAGTCGTCCACACGTTCTCTGTCTATTATCATTCTTCCTCCGTGGTGGCAGTCTATCATCGCTTATATTGTATATACCGTATGCATTATCCTGATCGTGGTTGGTACCATCTTATGGTACAAACGCCGCAAGGAGAAGCAACTGGAAGAACGGCAAAAACTGTTCGAGATCGAAAAAGAGAAGGAACTGTACGAATCCAAAGTGGACTTCTTCACAGAGATAGCGCACGAAGTGCGTACCCCTTTGACCACTGATCAACGGTCCTCTCGAAGCCATTGAGGAAATGGAGATACAGGAGCCCAAGATGAAGAAGTATATCAGTGTGATGGTCCAGAACACCAAACGCCTGCTGGAACTTACCGGACAACTGCTGGACTTCCAGAAGATCGGTGCCAACAAGCTGACCATGAAATTTGAGAGCGTGGACATTACCGAACTTCTTGCCGGAATCGTGGCACGCTTTGAAGTGACGTTCAGCCTGAACCGGAAAGAATTGCAGTTAAAATCGACAGAAGAGCAGGTGTGGGCAGCTGTAGATAAAGAAGCAATCACCAAGATACTGAGCAACCTGCTCAATAATGCGCTGAAGTACGCCAGCCAGAATGTACTGGTAGAACTGGAAAAGGGGAGAAGACAGCTTTACGATTCGTGTTACCAGTGACGGAAACAAGATTCCGGCGGAAGTCAGCCAATATATATTCGAACCGTTCTATCAGGTGGACAGAAAGGAGAAGCCCCGTAATGGAGTAGGCATCGGCTTGTCTCTGGCACGTTCGCTGGCATCCCTGCATAAAGGCACGATCTATCTGGATACCCGTCAGGAAACAATATGTTTGTACTGACCATTCCTTTGAATATGGAGGGCATTAAACAGGAGAACAACAAAGCCATACAGAAAGACATTGTCGAGCTGGACGAACATACGCCCGTCACGGCTGATATGTATGGATATACCCTTCTGTTGGTAGAAGACAACGAAAGTATGCTGACCTTTATTCTCGAACGCTTGCAGGAAAACTTCACCGTAGAGACAGCGATGAACGGGATAGAAGCACTGGAAATATTGAGAAGCGGCCATATCGACTTGATCATCAGTGATATCATGATGCCTGTAATGGACGGATACCAACTCTGCAAGGAAGTAAAATCGGATATGGAGCTTTCTCATATTCCTATTATCTTCCTGACAGCCAAGAATGACATCGACAGCAAAATCAACGGTCTGAAATATGGTGCGGAAGCATACGTTGAGAAACCTTTCTCTTTCAATTATCTGAAAGAACAAGTCCTGTCCTTGCTTGACAACAGGCGCAGGGAAAGAGAAGCCTTTGCGAAACGCCCCTTCTTCTCTGTCAACAATATGCAGATGAACAAGGCGGACGAGGAATTTATGAATAAAGTGATCAAGGTCATTGAAGATAACATAACCGATGATAATTTCGGTGTAGAACGGATGGCGGATATACTCTGCATGAGTCGTTCTAGTTTGTTAAGGAAAATCAAGACACTGTTCAACTTGTCTCCGCTCGATTTTATCCGGTTGATCAAGTTGAAAAAGGCAGCCGAGTTTATCCAGGAAGGTAAATACCGGATCGGAGATATCTGCTATATGGTCGGCATCAATTCGCCGTCTTATTTCAGCAAGTTATTCCTGAAACAATTCGGCATGACACCCAAAGATTTTGAGAAACAATATCAATCCGGCAAGCAGATCATTATCACGCAGGAGATAAAGAATGTCGAGGCAGGAGAGGGCACAAAATAGATAAAATACCTCTCTTAGCCCGCATTGGAGCTTATTTGCCGTATTTTTATCATTTTTTGAATCGTTTGTATATAGTAAAGGAGATGCCAATCCTTACCTTTGTGGCATACCTCAATAAGAGAAAAAGGTTTCTTATTCGGGTATGCTTTATTTTTTTACATAAGAACATTGTACCATATGAAAAACCAAAAGCTACTACTAAAAAAAATGTCGGGAGTATCCCTGATGCTTCTTCTGTTTCTTTTCATTTCCAACTGTGCCAGTGGAGACAAGATTTTCTCTACCGATGTATGGAATATAACTTACGATGATCAGCAAGGGGGAATAGCACTCACTTATAAGTCAAAAAATATTTGTAACGGAATGTATGCTTCCTATCAATGGGAAGGGAAGGAGATCAAGACAAGTGACTATGCCCGTCATAAAATCAGTACGGGCAAAGTTTCCGATTCTTTCGGGAAAGGACATATATATAAGGTGGAGTATACGGATAAGGAGCTTCCGAAGCTGACTCAGTATTTCTATCTTTATCCGGGTAAGGAATATATACTAACCGATTTTACGGTCGAAGCGAAAGAGGAAATCCGTTCCGGCAGAATGGCTCCTGTTAATGTCGATTCTATATCCGGATTCTTGCAGGCAGGTGATAACCGTGCTCTTTTTGTTCCGTTCGACAATGACAAATGGATCAGATATCAGTCTCACCCGCTTGGTTTCGATACATTGGTGAGTTATGAAGTGACAGCCATATTCAATAATGAAAGCCGGAACGGTCTGGTGATCGGCTCCGTAGAACATGATAACTGGAAAACAGGTATTTCAATAGGTAAGGGGGATCGTGATAACATTGGTTCGCTGGTATGTTATGGGGGCATAGCAGATGAGCAGACTCGTGACGTAAAGGCTCACGGTGCATTAGCAGGTAAAAAGATTAAATCCCCTAAAGTCTTTTTGGGTTTCTTTGAAGATTGGTGCGATGGACTTGAAGCGTATGCAAAAGCAACGCTGTAATTGCCCCTCCCAAAGCATGGGAGAAAGCTGTTCCATTTGGTTGGAACAGCTGGGGGGCATTACAATTCAATCTGACTTATGAGAAAGCGATGGAAGTCTCCGATTATTTTAGGAGAATCTGCAGAATAATCATTTTGTAAACCCTGATCAGACTGTCTATATCGGTCTGGACTCCGGTTGGGACTGTATGAATGAGGAACAACTGAAATCATTTATAGAAAAGTGTAAGTCGAACGGACAGATCGGTGGTATCTACTGGACTCCGTTCACCGACTGGGCACGCGATCCGGAACGGACGGTAGATGCCGCACCGGAATATAAATACAAAGATATCTATCTCTATGCCAACGGAAAGCCGCAGGAACTGGACGGCGCTTATGCAGTCGATCCAACGCATCCGGCAGTGGAAGCTATGATGAAGAAGACTTCCGGTTTGTTCCACCGTGCAGGATTCGAGTATGTGAAGATGGACTTCATGACACACGGTGCGATGGAAGCGGACAAATGGTATAATCCTGAGATTACCACAGGTATACAGGGATATAATTATGGCATGAAACTTCTCAATCAATATTTTGGAGATATGTATATCAATCTCTCCATTTCTCCTGTTTTCCCTGCCCAGTATGCGCAGTCACGCAGAATAGCCTGTGATGCGTGGAATCAGATCAAGGATACCGAATATACATTGAATGCTCTTTCATACGGCTGGTGGCAGAAGTATATCTATCAATATAATGATGCCGATCATATTGTACTGAGAGATGCTACCGACGGAGAAAACCGTGCCCGTATTACTTCGGGTGTCATTACGGGTATTTACATTACAGGAGACGATTTCAGTGCGGGAGGAGGAAAAGACGCCAAAGAGAAATCACAGAAATATCTGACCAATGCGGCAGTGAATGCAGTAGCGACAGGAGAAGTGTTCCGTCCCGTGGAAGGAAACGGAGAGAAGTCGGAACATATCTTTGTAAGGAAGACACCCGATGGTCGTTTCCATTGTGCGGTATTCAACTACTCGGACCAGGAACAGACAACTGTGCTTTCGTTAGAAAGAATAGGATTGGACAAGGCACGCAACTATCAGGTGAAGGAGTTGTGGAGCGGCAATGAGACTTTTGCCACAGGACAGCTTGAAGTGACCGTACCCTCCAAAGACGTGCAATTACTTGAATTTAAATAACCGAAGAAATGAAAAAATATCAATTAACACTCTTATCGTTATGTGTGGCAGCCTTTGCGCAAGCGAAGGTCACATTGCCGTCATTCTTTACCGATAATATGGTTATTCAGCAAAACAGTCAGCTGACGTTGCCGGGAAAAGCAAAAGCCGGTAAACAAGTGACTGTGAAGGTGAGCTGGAATCATGAGAAATATACGGCTAAAGCGTCAGCTGATGGTCATTTTAGCATAGAAGTCCCGACTCCGCCTGCCGGAGGACCTTATCAGATCATTGTTTCGGATGGTGAGAAACTAGTGTTGAACAACGTCCTATCGGGAGAAGTCTGGATCTGTTCCGGTCAGTCGAATATGGAATTACCTGTTTCACGGGTTACAGACCGTTTTCGGGATGAAATATCTGCGGATAATGATTATCCGATGGTACGCTATATAAAAACTCCTCTATTGTATAACTTTCATGCCCCGCAGACAGATATTCCCGGGAATTTCCTGGAAGGCTATGACTCCTGAAAATGTGATGTCTTTCTCTGCTTTGGTTATTTCTTTGCTAAAGATTACTATCAGAAAACAAAAATTCCGGTGGGAATCATAAACTCCAGTGTCGGAGGTTCACCGGTAGAAGCGTGGATCAGTGAGGAAGGTTTGAAACCTTTTCCTTATTATCTGAACGAAAAAACGTATCTACGAATCAGATGACTGTGGAGATCAATGAAAAAAAGAAGAGAGCAAGAAAAGCCGTGCCTGGAATGTAGCACTGTATCAGGGAGATAAAGGAATGCATGAAAACATCCCTTGGTATGCTGCCGGCTATGATGACAGTGATTGGACACCGACTGATTTGTTTGCTTCCGGTTGGGCTACTAACGGATTGAATACAATCAATGGTTCCCATTGGTTCCGTAGAGATTTTCAAGTGTCCGGGCAACAAGCGGGAGAGAAGGCAACTCTTCGCCTGGGATGCATCGTAGATGCAGACTCCGTCTATGTAAATGGTACGTTTGTGGGAACTGTTTCTTATCAATATCCACCACGTATCTATACCATTCCCGCCGGATTGTTGAAAGCTGGAAAAAACACGATAACCATACGTCTTTTCAGTTATGGCGGTTTCCCTCATTTTGTAAAAGAGAAACCCTATAAGATACTTTTCGGAAAAGGCCAGCCGGAAAAAGGAGAATCGGAGATTAGTCTGGAAGGTGATTGGAAATATCGCCTCGGCGCTCCCATGCCTGCTGCTCCGGGACAGACTGCTTTCCATTATAAACCCGTAGGACTTTATAATGCTATGATTGCCCCATTGCTGAATTATACGGTATCTGGTGTTATCTGGTATCAGGGTGAATCGAATGTGTCTCGCAGAAATGAGTATAAAGACCTGTTGACGGCGATGATTGCGGATTGGAGACAGCATTGGAATCGACCTGATATGCCTTTCTATGTGATTGAACTGGCGGATTTCCTCTCACCCGAAGATAAAGGAGGGCGTGCTGCCTGGGCAGAATTCCGGAAAGTGCAGGCAGAAGTAGCCAATACAAATAAAAATGTCACTCTAATTAAAACGGTGATTTAGGAGAATGGAATGATATTCATCCATTGGATAAAAAGACGTTGGGACAACGTGTGTCCCAAGCAGTCTTTCAACAAAGAGTCAAATAAATAAAAAAAGAGATTAGTACCATGAAAACACAGACTCAAAAAGTGTCGATGGCCGAGAAAATCGGTTATAGCTTGGGTGATGGTTCGGCGAACCTGATTTTCCAGATGATGATGATGTTCCAACTCTTCTTCTATACAGATGTGTTTGGAATCAAAGCAACAGCAGCAGGTATGATATTGCTGGTCGCACGTATTTTCGATGCGTTTGTCGATCCGGTGGTAGGTATCCTGTCCGACAGAACCAATACCCGTTGGGGTAAATACCGTCCCTGGTTGTTGTGGACAGCTATTCCTTTTGCCGTATTCTTCATTCTGGCATTTACGACACCCGATTTGAGTGAGCGTGGAAAGATTATTTATGCAGGTATCACTTATACCCTATTAATGTCTATTTACTCCTTCAATAATACCCCGTATGCCTCTTTGGGTGGTGTGATGACAAGTGACATCAAAGAACGTACCAGTATCTCGTCCGTCCGTTTTGTGACAGCTACAATCGCCACTTTTGTTGTGCAGGGGCTTACTTTGCCATTAGTCTCCAAGTTCGGGCAAGGAGACGATCAACGTGGATGGTTCCTGACAATTACCCTGTTTGCCATCATCGGAGTTGTTCTTTTAGTAATCACATTCTTCTCTGCCAAAGAGCGTATCACGCCTCCTGTAGGTCAGAAAACTTCCGTGAAACAGGATTTAAAGATATCGTAAGCAGCCGTCCATGGAAAGCGATGTTTATCCTAACCCTCTTTTTGTTTACGACATTGGCTATGTGGGGCAGCAGTATGTCTTACTACTTTAATTATTTCGTAGATAAAACAGCCCTTTTTGATTTCTTGCAGAACTTCGGATTAGTACGGATAGAAGGAGAAACTTATGGAATGTGGCACACCTTTCTTGATGCTTTCGGACTGATTGCGCAGCCCGATCATAGTAATGTGTTTGCTGTAGGTTTCAGTTTGTTCAATATGATTGGGCAGGTTATCACTTTGGCGGGTGTAATATTGCTTTCCGGATTTCTTTCCAATATCTTTGGCAAGCGGAATGTATTTTTGATCTGCCTGGCACTGACAGCCTTTTTTACAGCCCTGTTTTTTGTGGTAGATTCGACAAACATAAGTACGATCTTTATTATTAACTGTTTGAAGAGTTTGGCATACGCACCTACTATTCCATTGCTTTGGGCAATGATGGGAGATGTTGCCGATCATTCAGAATGGGTGAACCATCGTCGTGCGACAGGGTTTGTATTTGCAGGTGTAGTCTTTGCCTTGAAAGCCGGACTAGGTATAGGGGGAGCTATTTGCGGTGCGATTGTCGATTCGTTCGGTTTTGTATCTAATACAGTGCAGACGGAAAACGCTATTTTCGGTATCCGTTTGACATCCAGCGTGATTCCTGCCATCACTTTCTTTGTAGGAGTAATTGCTTTGTTCTTTTATCCTATTTCTAAAAAGTTGAATGAGCATATTCAGGACGATTTGGCAAAACGCCGTCTGGAAAACAATTGATTAATAACTATAACTAATAGATAGACTATATGAAGACTTCGACAAGAACAACCGTAGTTTCTTTGTTGGCTGCTGTAGCCCTGATAACTAGTACTTCGATAGCTTTTGCACAAGAAACAAAGACTTTGAAAGAAGCTTTGAAGGATAAATTCCTGATAGGAACAGCAGTGAATACACGACAAGCATCCGGTCAGGATAAGGCAGGAGTGCGCGTAATTCAGGAACAATTTAATGCTATTGTAGCAGAGAATTGTATGAAAAGTCAGGAAATGCATCCGAAGGAGAACCGTTATAATTTCACACAGGCAGATGAATTTGTTGCTTTTGGGGAGAAAAATCATTTGGCAATCACAGGACATACGTTGATTTGGCATTCGCAGCTTTCTCCCTGGTTCTGCGTGGATGAGAATGGCAAAAATGTGTCTCCGGAAGTATTGAAGAAACGGATGAAAGATCATATTACCACTATTGTGAAGCGTTACAAAGGCCGTATTAAAGGTTGGGATGTAGTGAATGAAGCGATTGAAGATAATGGTGCATATCGTAAGACTAAGTTTTATGAAATTCTAGGTGAAGAATATATTCCATTGGCTTTTCAATATGCACACGAGGCCGATCCGGATGCAGAGCTTTATTATAACGATTATTCAATGGCTCAACCGGGCAGAAGAGCGGCGGTTGTGAAGATGGTGAAAGACTTGAAGAAACGCGGTATCCGTATTGATGCGGTGGGGATGCAAGGACACATCGGCATGGACTATCCGAAAATCAGCGAGTTTGAAGAAAGTATGCTTGCCTTTGCCGGAGCGGGAGTGAAGGTAATGATAACAGAATTGGATCTGACTGTATTGCCATCACCCGACCCCAAGGTTGGTGCGGAAGTCTCGGCATCTTTTGAATATAAAAAAGAGATGAATCCTTATTCGGACGGATTACCGGAAGAAGTATCAAAAGCATGGACAGAGAGAATGAATGACTTCTTCCGTCTGTTCCTAAAACATCAGGATATCATAACAAGAGTTACTGTTTGGGGAGTAGCCGATCAGGATTCGTGGCGTAACGACTGGCCGATGAGAGGACGTACGGATTATCCATTGCTTTTCGACCGCAATCATCAGCCGAAGCCGGTAGTTGATTTGATTATAAAAGAGGCTATGCAGAAATGATCATTTGGAGTTCACTTCACCACAGAGGACACGGAGGATACAGAGTTCTTCTCTCTCTTTCCGTAAGTAAAACAGAGCGATAAATATACGATTACGTGAGACTCTGTGTTACTCTATAGTGAATAAAAAGATTAAACCTCTGTGTCCTCCGTGTCCTCTGTGGTGAAATAGAAATTCCCATTTATAAAATTAATTTAGAACTGTTGCAATAAGAATAAAACCATGAAACAGAAAAATGATATTTAGTTCCCGGTGATTATATGGCTGATCCTGCCGTACATGTGTTTGATGGCAAACTTTACATTTATCCCTCGCATGATTGGGAGAGTGGTATTGCCGAAAATGATAATGGAGATCATTTCAATATGAAAGATTACCATGTGTATTCTATGGATGATGTAATGAATGGAAAGATTACTGACCACGGGGTTGTACTTTCTACAGGAGATATTCCTTGGGCGGGCCGTCAGCTTTGGGACTGTGATGTTGCTTTTAAAGACGGCAAATACTATATGTATTTTCCATTGAAAGACCAAAATGACATATTCCGTATCGGAGTAGCTGTGAGCGATAAACCATACGGACCTTTTGTTCCGGAAGCAAACCCGATGAAAGGAAGTTACAGCATTGATCCGGCTGTTTGGAATGATGGAGATGGTAATTATTATATGTATTTTGGCGGACTGTGGGGTGGACAGCTTCAACGTTACCGGAATAATAAAGCATTGGAATCAGCCATTTTACCCGAAGGAGAGGAAGAGGCCTTACCATCCCGTGTTGTTCGTTTGAGTGATGATATGATGGAGTTTGCGGAAGAACCGCGTCCGTTAGTCATTCTGGATGAAAATGGTAAACCTCTGACAGCAGGAGATACAGAACGTCGTTTCTTCGAAGCTTCCTGGGTACATAAGTATAATGGGAAATATTATTTCTCTTACTCTACAGGCGATACCCATCTACTTTGTTACGCGATAGGTGACAACCCATACGGACCATTTACTTATCAGGGAGTTATCCTGACTCCGGTAGTGGGATGGACTACTCATCATGCTATTGTTGAGTTCAAAGGAAAATGGTATCTGTTCCATCACGATTGCGTACCTTCCGAAGGGAAAACCTGGCTTCGCAGCTTAAAAGTCTGTGAACTGCAATACGATGCTGATGGAAAAATCATCACGATTGAAGGATTGGATGAATAGTCGCTAAATGATTATTTTGCGGAGTG
>ENA-OQAB01001415-OQAB01001415.1-human-gut-metagenome-genome-assembly--contig:-NODE-1415-length-11367-cov-2.129982_pt1 | contig 11367 bp, 8 predicted proteins | sample MGYA00242490_ERZ504517 | MGnify/ENA primary metagenome ERZ504517 (study PRJEB26092, sample SAMD00036298) | human gut metagenome | host: Homo sapiens | study: EMG produced TPA metagenomics assembly of... | reverse complement strand
CTGGAAAAATCCGCCCGGGCCGGTGAGCTGCTGGTGCGTAAACAGATGCCGGAGGAGCTGTTTTGAGACCATTATTTTTTATGGATTTGTACCCCCATAGAGGATGAAGAAGAAAAAAGGCTGCAGAAGGAAGACAACATTATAGAAACCGCCCTTTCCTTCGTCCATGATTATTATCTGAAAAATATCCCTGTGCGGATATTTTTTATGGAGGATACGCTGCGGGAAATGCTGGTGGACGCCGGCACTGGCTTCGAACCCTTTTACGACAAATGCTCCGAACTTTCCTTTTCCTCACCCTATCCGCTAAACCAGGTCTGGGAAAGCGTTCCGGCCTCCTCCGGCTGCGGCTCCTGTATCCTGATAACCGCCTCGGTAACAGACGATCTTGTCCGCAGCGTAAGTGAAAAACAACAGGCCGGGACGGAAGCGCTGCTCATCAATGTGGGAGAACTTGCCTTATGAAACCTGATTCTCTGCAACTTCGGAAACTGTATGCTTTAATGGCCTCCTCCTGCCTGTGTGCGGGAAGCCTGATGATCCTGAAAAGCCTTTGGGATCTGTTCGGCATGCCTGCCTTTTTCCCGCTTCCGGCAGAAAAGGCCTCGGAACTCCTCTCCCCGGCCGTCCTTCTCCTTGTCTCTGCCCTGTGCCTGTTCCTCTTAAAATGGTCCTCGGAAAAAAATCTGCGGCTTCCCCTGTGGGGCGGGCTGTTTTTATTGGCACTGCTTGCCGGCGCGTTCCTCTTTCTCCGGGAAAGGAATGCCTTCGCTGCACTTTCACAGGAAGAAGCTTCCCTGGTTCAGGCCTGTGCCCGGAACTTATCTTCCCTGCCCCAATCCGCCTCCTCCGCACGGCTCCTCCCGGCACTTTCCGCCAGAACCGCTCTGCAGCTCTACTTTTTCCTTCTGATTTTGGGAACTGCCGTACTGCTCTGCGGGCTTCTGTCATATTTGTCGGAAAGCCGCCTGTGGCTGAAGGGACTTCTTCTGCTAATCCAGACTGTAATCCTGCTTCTGTGTGCCGCGCAGGAAATTCCGCTCTCCAAATGGAATGTGCTGCCTGTTTTATTCTGCCTGCTACTTTTTCTTTCGGAAACTGCTGCCTGCTTTCAGAACCAGGGGATGGAAAATCAGTCTCCCTCCCTGCGGAAAAGTCTTTCTGTCTTTCTGGCGCCGCCCGCCGGGAACCTGCTTTATCTGACTCCTGTATTTCTGGCCGCCGTACTTATTATCGGACTGCTGCCGGCAAAGGAAGCGCCCATGCACTGGGACACCCTGCGTAAGCTGACCGCCGCCGCAGAGGATAAGGCAAATGCCCTGATCATACATATCGGCTCTCTTTTTTCCGGGGGACAGGATTCCTATGCACTTTCCTTTACCGGCTACACTGGCAGCGGGCACTTAAACGGCGGGCTGTTTTCCTCCTCCGCAGGCCAGCTGTCACTCACGGGGAGCCGGACCAAATCCCCCCATGTACCTTACCGGCACAGTCCATGACTTTTACAATGGACACGGCTGGGAACAGAGGGCTTTGGATAAAACCTATTCCGGCGAGGAATATCTGCTGAACTATCAGGAACTGACGGGATGCTCTCGATGCAAGCATCTATACCTCCCAGGAGCAGCTGGAAATGATGCGCTCCTGCCGTTTTGACCTGCGGTTTGAAGGCCTGAAGACGCAGACCGTTTTTTATCCGCCTTTACAGCCAGCTTCTTTTTTATCAACCAGGAGCCGGATGCCCGTAATGACAGTATCCTCCTGCCAAAGGCGCAAAGCGTGGGCTTCACCTATTCCTTCCTCTGCATGGATATCAACTGGGGCAGTGGAAAAAGGTACAGAAGCTTCTCCGCCAGGAGGCCTGGGCGCAGCCTCCGGCCCTGGATGAGGAGCAGCAAAAAAGAGAGTGCTATATCTATAAGAATTATACAGAGCTTCCGGATACGGTCCCGGAAAGAGTTTATGCACTGGCGGAGGAAATTACGGAAGGGTTATCCACAGATTATGACCGTATGAAGGCCATTGAAGGCTGGCTGAACCGGCTTGCCTATACCACCTCTCCTCCCCAGTGCCCGGAAGGACAGGATTTTACGGATTATTTCCTGTTTGACAGCCAGACAGGCTACTGTACTTATTTTGCCACAGCCATGGCGGTCCTGGGACGCTGCTGCGGTATTCCCACCCGCTATGCGGAGGGCTTCGTGACCACGGGTACGCGGCGCACAGAGGGAAACCAGGTAATGATTACCTCAGATAACGCCCATGCCTGGGCTGAGGGCTATATCCCCAACATCGGCTGGGTTCCTTTTGAACCTACGCCCCGCTATTACGAGGCTGCAAACACCGCCTGGAACTTACCCGCGCAGGGCGGCACTCCCGCACCGGCACTGCCGGTGCCGGAAAGCCAGGAGGAGGAAACCGCTGTCACTGATGACTGGACGCAGGACAGCCTACCGGCCCGTTATCTGGCAGAGCAAAGCGGCAGACTGCTGATTCATTTTCTGGAGGCAGTCCTGCTCATCGCAGCTCTTTTCCTGCTTCTTGCGCTGTTCCTCTTCTGCCGCAGCGCACTCAGGCGACGTTCCTACCGCCGTCTGGATGCCGCCGGGAAACTGGAAAACCGGATGCGCAAGGTCCTGCTGCTGGGCGAAATGCAGGATCTGCGCCTAGAAGCCGGGGAAACCCTGGCCGCTTATGGGAAACGCGCCGCCGGAAGGCTGGATACCGCCACCGGTTCCTTTGCGGATATCTGTACGCTGTACCAGAGCATCCGCTTCGGTGGGGAAGAAGCCGGGGAAGCAAAAATCCTGCAGCTTGAGCAGTACACTGATTCCCTGGAAAAGCAGTATCTGCATGGCTGCGGGCGGCTGCGCAGACTGCTTTACCATATGAGATAGCGGAAGGACGGGATGATTCCGGGGATGAGTTGCCTTTGGGGATGAATTACTTTCCGGAAAGAACTTTTAGATATTTTCCGGGAATCGGACCATAAAAATAAGATATATCCATAAATGATTCTTACTGCCAATAAATAACTGCCGCATCAGCCAATTTTAATCCCGGCTAGTGCGGCAGTCTTTCTTCCCTGTGCCTTAACAGACATATTGCTTTACCAAAGTACTTTTAATTCTAAAAATATTATGTAACAGAGCATATTTAGCAATTGTCTGCAATCAGAACAATCCCACATCAGACTGTCTCTGTTTTCCTGCACTCTCTGAAAAGCAGCGGCTATTCCACATACCCCTTCATTTTCAGATACGCCTCAATCAAATCCACCGCGCCATCCACACCGGCGGCAGAGGTATTGATCATCAGAGCCTTGTTCTCTATCTCCCCAGACTTCATCAGTATCAGTACTGATAATAATTCCTGCGGATTTTCTCCGTTTCTTAATCAGCTTAGCGGCCTTCTGTCTGTCCTCCAGGGAATACAGCTTCATGATCCGATCAATTTTATCTTCCATATCCGCATAGATGAACACATTCACCACATTGTCCTGATAGGCCAGAATCACATCCGCACACCGTCCCACCACAACACAGGATTCCTCTCTTGTCTTGTTCAGGATTAAATCAGCCTGCATGTCAAACAGGCGCTCGCTCAGGGTATCCGCATCAAAATCATAAGGGATAAAGGATTCCCGGAACGGGCTGGAAGGCTTCTCATCATTTTCCATCAGTTCTTCCACACTGATGCCGCTTTTTCCTGAAATCTCATTCAGGATGTTCTTGTCCAGGAAGGTGAAGCCAAGCCTTTCGGCCAGTTTTTCCCCGACCTCACGTCCGCCGCTTCCATATTCACGACCGATGGTAACCGTTACTTTTTTCTGCATAAACAAGTCCCTCCTTTTCCTGTCCGGCCTTTCCTGCCGGATGGCTGATGTGCAGTCGGACCGCAGTTCACGCACAGTCCGCCCGTCTTGCTGCTTATGGGAACAGATCGCAGCAGCCCGGTTAACCGGTAACAGTCCATATAACCATTACCGTTCTCAGCTGTTGCAACATTTTTTCAGACAGTCTCCGATATTTTTTCCGCCAAATCAGAGGTGCAGTGACAGCATTTTACCGCGTCCGCAGGGATTTCACTCTTGCAGTAAGGACAGATTTTCGTAGCCGGCTTTGCCGGTTCCTCAGGCGTTTTCTCCTTGTCCTTCCGGTTTCCCAGCTCAGCAATTTTATTGATGAACTTCACCAGCAGGAAAATGACAAAGGCCATGATCAGGAAATTAATAACCGCCGTCAGGAAGGAACCGTACTTAATGTCCACGCCCCGCACCGTAAGCACCAGATAACTCAGATCCGTGTTGGCAATCAGTCCCAGCAACGGCGAAATCACATCATTTACCAGGCTGTTCACAATGCCCTGGAACGCCGCGCCGACAATAACGCCTACCGCCATGTCAATGACATTGCCGCGCATGATAAATTTCTCGAATTCCTTTAAAAAGTTTTTCATTGCCAAGTTTTCCTTTCTCCTATGTAATTTCTTTTGTTAAAAATATTCTATCATAATTCGGCCTTTTCTGCCACTTTAATGCGGCTATTTCTTTCTTCTCATTCTTTATCTGTCTGCGCAGAAATCCTCTTTTAAGCAAGCACCGGATTCAAAAAATCCAGATATACCCCAGCGCCCGGATCTTCCGAAAATACCTCCCCGTCCACAATGATTTCCAGCCTGTTTACGTCTGTTAAATCCGCTTCCCCTATATAGGTACCTCCGGTACCTGTCAGTCTGGGAGAAGAAAAAAGCTTCCTTCCGTCCCCTATCAGCTGCAATCTCATGCATATTGTTTTCTCTGCCCTGTCCCAGAGGATATTGTCCCTGTCCAATATCTTCGGCATCCAGGCATCTATATCAAATCCATACCCAAACGACAGGCGCCGATATTTTCCATTAAGCTTCCATACAATTCTGGTATGATTTCCCATGCTCAGTCCATAGCGGTAACGCAGATGGCCTACCGCCAGCGGAAGCCTGCCATATGCAGTATTTGCGCATGCATTCTTCTGTACCGGACAGTTTTGGGAAGTCTCCGCATAGGTCCACGGCAATTCTGACAGCAGCTGTAATTTCTTTTCTTCTTTGTTATGATACTGTGGCACAAGAGCCGCCATTTCTTCCTGTCTGTCCGCGACCGTAAATTCCACAGGAAGACCATCCCCTTTCACCACTGCCTCCAGCCAGCCATCCTTCCATACCAAGCTTATATTCTCTGAATTTGACGACCAGACCGGCCTGCTGGCCAATCTGAGGCTGAACCTGATATTTTTTCCTCTTTCGCTATTTACATGAATATAGCATCCCGTCTTATGGCTTCTAACAATTATATACTGCCAAAGCGATAAAGCGCCGCGTATCTGCAGAAGGAAACCATCCTTCCCCGGTATGGAAAACCACTGCGCCTCCTCTTCATTTTCCTGGGAATGCATAATTACCATAAGTTCCTGAAACACCGCATAATATGCATTTCCCTCTGCTTCTGACGGATAATGCCGGCAAAGCGCTTCATATGCTTCCATGCTGCTGACAGAGCCCGCATAGAGCTTTGCCATTCCTGCAAAGGCCTGCTGTCGATCCGTAACAAGAGGCAAATAGTAAAACCTTGATTCCTTGGGGAACAGTTCGAATTGATTCTGGATTCGATATCCCGGCATAAATGCTTCCCGCAGAATTCCTCCCGTCCATGCGTCCCCTAAAGCTTCCGGCATAAAACCTTCATAGTCCACCGCTGCACGTATCTTCTTCTGAATCTCCGTTTTATCAGGAATCAGCTTGTACAGAATAACTGCCCTGAAAAAAGAAATCACGGCAAGTCCCTGGGCTGACCATATAAGTTTATCCTGAGGCCCACGCTCTATCAGCCAGCTTTCCCCTTCACAGGAATAATTCACCGCCCCCAGCGACAACCCGGTCAGAAGCATTTCCACCGTCATACAAGCTGTTATCTGCTGCTCATTTCCCTGCAGATATCCATAACATTCACCCGGTTTATCCCTGAATCCGGCATCATTCCAATACCAGTTCTCCGGCTGTACCCCAATCTGACTGCAAGCTCCGTCTATCCATGCCCCCAACAGAGCTCCAAAACAGGAATATGCTGCATGTGCGTGATTACTGTTTGTAGGAAAAAATAAAATAATCTGCATACTCCCTCATTTTATTCATTAAAAAACGGTCTTTTTATCATGGCCGCAAGCTCCAGATTATTTCGATTTCCATCCGAATAAATAAATACAATTCCGTATTTTGCACATAAAGCAAGCAGACGGAAGAAATACTCGTTTCTCCAATACCCCTCTTCCTTCGTGCCCAAGTATTGCTCTACAAAACCTATGCTCACCAGATTGCGGCTATGCTGTATCACATATTCAATTTCGGACAGGCTCGTGATTGTATACTTCCCGAATTGTGTCTCATGCGGTCCCAGCGCCCCAAGATGCCATAAATATCCCTTTGCATCCTCATCCAGCATATAATCAATCACTCTATCCGCCCTGGCTTTATAAGACGCGATCAGGCCCATTCCTGTATATGGTTTGAGTTCTTCCGGAAGCAGCATCCATACCTCAGCGGGGTCATGTTCACTGTAATCAAAAATAGTAAACCACGGATTTTCCCTGTTGATTTCCCGTTTCACCGGTTTTTTCCCGTGCTTTTTATTTATATAAAAACTTACCGGCCGTGACCAACTGCCTCCGTTTTTTTCCCTTACTCTGGCATGCCAAATACCTTCATAATACGGCAGTTCCTCTGTTTTTGGGAAATAATATCCCACCTCGGAATCGGAAAGAATAGTTGCTTCCATCTCCTGGGCATTGACAAATTCCTGATTATCCGCCAGCTCCAGCACATATTCTACCGCTTCGCTCCCCGCCTTCTTAGTCCACTTAAAATGCAGGGCAATGTCTGTCATTTCCTGCCCCTGGAACGGTGCCAGGAAATGGCTTTCCTCCTTTCTTTCCCAAAGCACATATTCGCAGGCCTCTTTGACCGCTATATTTTTCAACCGCTGTGCCCTGCCGTTTTCCATAACCGGCTGTCTTTCCAGATACACCGGTGCGCTTTCCTTAAGCGGATGGATTCTAAGCTTGGCAGAAACCGGAAAATGATACCGTTTCATCCCAATTTCCCATACCTGCCCCGTGTAAAAATGATCTGCATATACGTTATCCCCAATCCTCAACTCAGCGCTATCTCCCTCATAATCCACCCTAAGATAACACTCCTGCATGCTCTCTTGCGGATACTCCACGGAAAGCTCATATTCACGAAACCCTTTCTCAAGCCTACCCTGCTTCCAGAAAACCTTTGTCCTTTCTTTTTTTCCTTTTCTTTCATAATAAGCCAGCTTTTCTTCTCTTATTTTTTTAAAACTCCCGCCGGGCTTTCCGGCAGCGCCGGACAGGAAGCAAATTCTGTTTTTCTATTTTCTTCATCGACGATTCCGCGAAGAATAATTTGTCCCTTCTGCTCTCTTATTTCCCCACCGGTAATCAAAAGATATTCTTCTCCGTTAATTTCTACCTTCCACGCATCCAACGCCTCCCGCCTGGACAGAGTCACAATTTTATTTCTTCCCAGATCTCCTTTTATCCGGTACATTGGCTCTGTATCAGAATAAAAAACATAAATTTTTTCATTCCTCCTGTGCAATATGCAAAGCGGAGTAGCCAGAGCTGTCACAATTTCTGCACTCTCACCAATTGGCATATTAAAAGGGTAAAAAAAGTAGTCTCCGTTCCTGATATCTCTGGCGGGATAATAAAGCTCATTCGTACCGATTTTAGCATGCAGCACTGCATTCCTATGCTCTTTCATAGGATACAGACGCTGATAATTATTTACAAAAATGAAGGACTTTCTAATAAAGATAAGGCAAAATTTGAAACACAGATCAATAATCTTTCCGATAAATGGGAAGACTAAATGGTCTGCGTGACGGGAAATACAAAAAAAGATGATTTTGTCAAGGACTAAAAGTTTATAAAAATTTGCGGGAATCGGAATATCTTTCTTATTGAATGAGAATTCTTCTAAGTAGAAACTACTTGGGAGGATTGTTGTGATGACAGTAAATAAGGTAGAACTTTGCGGGGTAAATACAGCGAAGCTTCCGCTTCTTAAAGAAGAGGAAAAAGAAGAACTTTTTGAGCGGATAAAAGCAGGGGATGAAGAAGCCCGGGAAAAGTATATTAAAGGGAATCTGCGGCTTGTTCTAAGTGTGATCAAACGTTTTGAAAACAGCAGTGAAAATGCGGATGATCTGTTCCAGATAGGATGTGTCGGACTGATGAAAGCAGTAGATCATTTTGATCCGGGGCGCATGGTGAAATTTTCCACATATGCAGTACCTATGATCATAGGGGAGATCAGACGATATTTGCGGGATAACAGTCCGATCCGTGTGAGCAGATCATTGCGCGATACAGCTTATAAGGCAATTTATGCAAAAGAAGGTTATATAAAGCGGCATATGAAAGAGCCGACCGTTCAGGAAATCGCAGAAGAGATTGGGATTGCCAAGGAAGAGATCGTCTATGCGCTTGATGCGATTCAGATGCCGATGAGTCTGCATGAGCCTGTGTACAGCGACGGACAAGATGCTCTGTTTGTGATGGATCAGGTGAGTGATAAAAAGAATAAAGAAGAAAACTGGATCGAGGAACTTTCTTTAGAGGCCGCGATGGAACGACTGAACGAAAGAGAGCGATATATTATCACACTTCGTTTTTTTGAAGGAAAGACGCAGATGGAAGTTGCAGAGCAGATCAATATTTCGCAGGCTCAGGTAAGCCGTCTGGAGAAGAATGCTTTAAAAATAATGCGCAAGTATCTTTTAGGAAAATAAGAGTGCGAAAAAACAATACGTCAGGAGAAAGAACAGATTGTTTAAAAGTATCTTGTCAGATAAAGTGACTGATGGTAATATAAATCTGACCAAAGACAAGAGAGGATGAAAAACGGTGTACAAAGCATGTATATTTGACTTAGACGGAACGTTGACCGATACGTTGGAGTCTTTGACATTTTCGGTGAATGAGACATTAAAGGAAGTAGCGCTTCCGGCGATCACAGAGGAACAGTGCAGAACATTTGTCGGAAACGGAGCAAAGGTACTGATTGAACAATCATTGAAAGCGGCAGGAGATACAAAGCTTCTTTTGTTCGAGAAAGCCTTTGAGGCATATGGACGTATTTTTGACAGGAACTGTACCTATCATGTAAAACCTTATCCGGGGATAAGAGAGATGCTCTTAAAGCTGAAAGATCAAAACATGAAATTAGGAGTGTTGTCGAACAAACCGGATCGTCAGGCAGTTCATGTTGTGGAAGAAATATTCGGGAAAGAGACGTTTGACCTTGTGTGGGGGCAGAGAGAAGGTGTACCGAGAAAACCGGATCCTTCGGCATTGTTTGCGATGGCAGAGTCATTAGGGGTGTCTTCGGAAGAGGTATTGTATATCGGAGATTCAGAGGTCGACGCTGCGACGGGAAATGCGGCGGATATGGATACGGTTCTTGTAGAATGGGGATTTCGATCACGAGAAGAACTGGAAAAGGCAGATGCATACAGAATTGTGGCAGCGGCAGATGAAATTCTTGACATTATCAGGTAAAGGGGAAAAAGACAGATGAATGAGTACAGTGAAGAGTGTCTGAACACATTTTTGAAAGAACAGAAAAAATTATTTGATGAGCCTGTGGCAGAAAACATGGAAGAAGCAGAAGCGTTTCTTGCAGACTGTATGGCTGTCGTAGTCGATTCTATTGACGAGGTGAGAGAATACTTTGAAGAAGAGGGAGTAGATGTGGACGGAATGTCCGCAGAAGATCTTGAGGAAGCTTCGGAAGTGTTCGCTTTGCCGGACGGAACGTATTTGATCGTTGAAGGATAATACCGGTGAAAGCAAATGTATGAATAATATTTGTCAAGTATTGTTGTATGAATATAGGCAGCAAAGAGAAAAGGCCGCAGTTATTTTACTGCGGCTTTTTTCGACGGCTTCGGAAACGGCGTCCAATATAAGTTGCGACGTATATGGCGTATCTTCGGACAGAGTGATTGAATCAGGTGACTGTGTTTCATAGATTTGTTCGGCAATTTCTTCGATGGCAGGCTGGATGAGTGGGAACATAGTCGTTACTGTTTCATCAAGATTGGAAAAACGGATTGAATTGATCTTGTAAGCGTCTACGGAAACTTCTACTTCCAGGTTCGTATTATTTAGTGTGAGAGTGGAAGTATATGTTCCGGGCGTGTACTGTTTTTCGTTTTTTACGGCGCTGTCATTTTTTGCCTGTTCCGAACATAAAAATAAGCAGGACGATGACAAGGAGCGCAAGTGCCGCAAAAATGGCGGTATAAATAATTTCTTTCATGTGAAGAACAACGATTTTTGTTCTGGAACTCATAGAGTTACCTCCCGATTATCCGGCTGCCGTTTTACGGCGATCCGCTTTTTTTATAAGTGTATGTTTGGAAAAGGAAAAATATGCATGTTATCTGCGTGACAAAGGAAGAGAGATATTGTAAAATATTTGTGCTGTATAGGAGGTAGAAGATATGTTTATTATCGCGGGACTTGGAAATCCGACAAAACAATATGAAGGAACGAGACATAATGTCGGATTTGAAGTAATAGACAGGATTTCAGAGAAATATAATATAGATGTGGATGCAAAAAAACACAGAGCGCTGATCGGAAAGGGAATCATTCAGGGGCAGAAAGTTATTTTGGCTAAGCCCCAGACTTATATGAATTTAAGTGGCGAAAGCGTACGCAGTTTGCTTGATTATTATAAGGTGGATGAAGAACATGAACTGATCGTTATTTATGACGATATCAGCTTAGACGTAGGACAACTTAGAATCAGAGCGAAAGGAAGCGCAGGAGGACATAACGGGATGAAAAATATTATTGCTCATCTTGGAAGCCAAGTATTTCCCCGTATTAAAGTAGGAGTCGGAGAGAAGCCGGCGAAATACGATTTGGCGGATTATGTGCTCGGACATTTTTCAAAGGGGGAAGCGAAGTTGATGGATGAAGGGTATGACCATGCGGTTCATGCCGTGGAATTGATCGTTTCAGGTCAGATCAATGAGGCGATGAATGAATATAACCGGAAAAAGAAAGAGGAAAAATAAATTATGAAAGCGTTGCTTGCTCCCCTTGCGGAACTGGCGGATTATGAAGAAATCCGGAAAAACAGAACAAAAGAAAACGGAATGATACAGATCTCGGGTTGTGTAAATACTCAGAAGATACATTTGCTTAGTGGAATCGGATCGGGATGCGGGTATAAACTTGTTGTTTTTTCAAATGAGGAAAAGGCAAAGAAGGCATACGAAGAGTATTTACTGTT
>ENA-OQAB01001413-OQAB01001413.1-human-gut-metagenome-genome-assembly--contig:-NODE-1413-length-11381-cov-2.378799_pt1 | contig 11381 bp, 14 predicted proteins | sample MGYA00242490_ERZ504517 | MGnify/ENA primary metagenome ERZ504517 (study PRJEB26092, sample SAMD00036298) | human gut metagenome | host: Homo sapiens | study: EMG produced TPA metagenomics assembly of... | reverse complement strand
GGCGGCTCCGAACCCCTGGTTGCCCGCCAGGCGCTTGAGGTTTTCCACCGCCGTGGTGTTGTCCACCAGCACGGTGAAGGAATGTTCCCCGGCGGCCATGGCCTGCTTGGCCAGGATGACCGGGGTGGGGCAGGGCTTGCCCTTGGCGTCGATAATCGTAGACACGGGCTCACATCCTTTCTCATTGGTGAGCCCATTATACCGCCGGAGAGGGCAAATTGTAAAGAATTCTTGAAGAATGCGGAAGGCGGACGGCCTTCCGCTTTTTTATCGGCCCCATTTGTGCTATACTGCTGTATATTCCAACGAAAAGGAGGTGGGCGGATGGAGGCGCTGCTGGACTGGATGGCCGCCAATCCCCAGGTCTGGGCTTGGTTCACCACGGCGGTGCGCTTTTTGTTCCCGGTGCTGGCCCTGCTGATTCTCATACGGACGATCCGCTCCCTGCTCACCGTGCCCTGTCTGCCGGAGGTGTGGGCCTACCTGACCCTGCCCAACGGGGCGCAGGAGCCGCTGACCCACTGGGAGAACATTCTCGGCCGGGGCGGCAACTCCGACGTAATCCTCAACTACCCTGTTGTCTCCCGGCAGCACGCCGCCCTGATTCGCCAGGCGGACGACACCTGGACGGCCTACGACCTGGGCTCCAAGGGTGGCGTGACGGTAAACGGCAGGCCGGTGGAGGGCTCCGCCCCCGTCCAGTACGGCGACGTGGTGGGCATCGGCCGGGGTGGAGACCGTGCTGCTCCCCCTCTCCCCGGAGGAAAAGGCCCAGCGCCGCCAGCGGCGGCGGGCCATGCGGCCCGTGTCCCCCTGGCTGGGGCTGGTGCTCCTCACCGTGTTCCAGGCCCTCACCGCACTCCAGCTCACTATCAGCGAGGGGGAGAACGCCACGGTGATGATCCCGCTCACCTTCCTGCTGCTGACGGGGGTGATGTGGCTGTACTTCCTCACCCTCCGCGCCCTGCGCCGGGTAGGCTTTGAGATGGAGACCATCGCCTTCTTCCTGTCCACCCTCTCCCTGGCGGTGACCTCCTCCTCCAATACCCCCGCCCTGTTCAAGCAGTTCCTCTGCGTGGTGCTGGGACTGGCCCTGTTCCTGGTGCTGGGGGTCTTCCTGCGCAACCTGGACCGGGCCAAGAAAATCCGCTGGCTCATGGCCGCCGGGGCCATCGGCCTGCTGAGCCTCACCGTGGTGCTCTACCTGCTGGGCCTCACCGGCACCAAATATGGAGCGGCCAACTGGCTGACCATTGCCGGCGTCTCGGTGCAGCCCTCCGAGCTGGCCAAAATCTGCTACATCTTTGCCGGGGCAGCCACCCTGGACCGGCTCTTCCGCAAGCGGAACCTGGGCCTGTTCATCCTGCTCACCGGCGTGTGCCTGGCCTGTCTGGCCTATATGAGCGACTTCGGCACCGCCGCCATCTTCTTTGTCACCTTCCTGGTTATCGCCTACCTCCGCTCCGGCGACTGGGCCACCCTGGCCCTCATCTGCGGCGGCGGGGTGTTTGCAGTGCTCACCATGCTCTCCCTCAAGCCCTACATCCTTCAGCGCTTCGCCACCTGGGGCCACGCGTGGCAGAACGCCTCGGTAGGCAGCGGCTACCAGCAGACCCGCACCATGTCGGCCGCCGCCTCCGGCGGTCTGGTGGGGGTGGGCCCCGGCGAGGGCTGGCTCCACACCGTGGGCGCGGGGGACACCGACCTGGTATTCGGCATGCTGTGCGAGGAGTGGGGGCTGATCATCGCCCTGCTGGCGGTGCTGTCCATTCTCACTCTGGCGGTGTTCGCCGTCCGGGCCTGCCGGCCGGGCGGAGCTCCTTTTACGTCATCGCCGCCTGCGCCGCCACCTCCATGATGGTGTTTCAGACCTGCCTCAACGTGTTCGGCGCGGTGGACATTCTCCCCCTCACCGGCGTCACCTTTCCCTTCGTGTCCAACGGCGGCACGGCCATGATCGCCTCCTGGGGGCTGCTGGCCTTCCTCAAGGCCACCGACACCCGTCAGAACGCCAGCTTTGCCATCCGCCTGCCCTCCCGGCGGGAGGACCGCCGGGGGGGCGGCGCTGGCCCCCAAATCCACCGACGAATGGGAGGCGGACGTGAAGAAGATTGAAAAGCGGGCCCTGCTCTGCCTCCTGCTGGCCGCCGCCCTGCTGCTGGGCTCCGGCCTGTTTGTGTTCCGCTTCGTGAAAATGGCGGCCGCTGGGTCTCCTTTGCCGCCAACCGCCACCTCTACAACCGCCAGGGACAGCTCTCGGTGGGCCGGGTGCTGGACCGGGACGGGGACGTGCTCTCCTGGACGGAGGAGGACGGCACCCGGCGCTGGTACGACAACGCCACCGTGCGCAAGGCCACCCTCCACGCCGTGGGGGACGCCCAGGGCAACATCGGCACCGGGCGCTGGTGGCCTTTGCCGACCAGCTCTCCGGCTACAACCTGCTCACCGGGGCCTACTCCCCCCTGGGGGCGGGCAACGACCTCTACCTCACCCTGGACGCCCGGTACAACTACATCGCCTATGAGGCCCTGGCCGGCCGCAAGGGGGGCGGTGGCGTCTACAACTACGAGACGGGGGAGGTGCTGTGCATGGTGTCCGCCCCCCGCCTTCGACCCGCTGAACCCTCCCTCCGCCGAGGAGCTGGAGGAGAACGACGCCTACGAGGGGGCGTACCTCAACCGCTTCCTCTCCGGCACCTTCCCGCCGGGCTCGGTCTACAAGACCGTGGTGCTCTCCGCCGCCATTGAGCGCATGCCCGATCTCTTTGACCGCACCTGGACCTGCACCGGCTCCACCCAGGTGGGGGACGGGGCCATCACCTGCCCCCACGCCCACGGGGAGCAGGACATCTCCTCCGCCCTGGCCAACTCGTGCAACGGGGTGTTCGCCCTGCTGGCCGGCGAGCTGGGGGAGGACGTGCTGGAGGAGTACACCGTCCGGGCGGGGCTCACCTCCTCCTACCGGGTCAGCGGCCTGAACACCGCCGCCGGCTCCTTCGATTTTGACGGCCTCACGGCCAACGAGCTGGGCTGGGCCGGCGTGGGGCAGTACAACGACCTGGCCAACCCCTGCGCCCTCATGGTCTATATGGGGGCCATCGCAAACGGCGGAACGGCGGCCGTGCCCCGGCTGGTGCTCAAGACGGAGAACGCCCTGGGCCTGCCGTCCCTGCCCGCCCTGCCCCGGCACACCCAAAAGCTGGTGGAGGGGGATACCGCCGCCGCCCTGGCAGAGCTGATGGCCCACAATGTCACGGCCCAGTACGGCGCCTCCCGCTTCCCCAACATGGACGTGTGCGCCAAGAGCGGCACCGCCGAGGTGGGGGGCGGCAAGGCCCCCCACGCCTGGTTCGCCGGCTTCCTCCGCAACCCCGACGCCCCCTACGCTTTTGTGGTGCTGGTGGAGAACGGCGGTTCCGGTGCGGACGCGGCGGGCTCCGTGGCGGCCAGGGTGCTGGACGCTGTGGTCAACGGATACTAAAAGCAGGCCCCCGGCGCGCGGCAAAGCCGTGCGCCGGGGGTGTTCTTATAGCTGCTCCAGTACGCTGCGCAGGAGCCAGGCGTGGGAGTCCTCCTCCCCCGCCAGCTCCAGAAAGAGCTCGTGGAGGCAGGGATCGGCAGTCTCCGCCGCCGCGGTCTGGTAGGCGGCCGCCCCCCGCTGCTCCTCCATGAAGTGCTCCCGCAGGGCGGCGGAGAAGGGGGCGGGGGATGATTGGGTACCCGGTCTACCGGCCAGTACCGCACCCCGGAGATGAGAAAATAGGCGGTGGAAAGCCGCTTGGCGTGGCGGCGCTCGTCGGCGGCGATGGTGGCCAGCACCCGCCCGCTGTTTCCCTGGGCCCGGCGGGATAGGGCCTGATAGGCCCTCCAATCCGCCAGTTCCCGGTCAATGAGCCGCTGGAGCTGGGTGCCGTACACCGCCGAGGACGCCCCCAGGCAGGGCACGTCGTGCTCTTCTCCCACCACGGGCCGGGAGGGCGCCTGTTCGCCGGCTGGAGCAGTATGTACCACGGCAGGCAGCGCCGCCGCGGGGGGCTGGACGGCCGGAGGGGCGGCGGCGTCCTCGCCCAGGGTAAAGGGGCAGTCGGGCCGGTCCTCGGGCATCACCCGCCGCCACACCCGCTCAAAGACCTCCTGGTCGCAGGAGCAGGGCAAATGATCTTGTTCCATAGACAAAGCCTCCTGATGATTTGGATTCACCTTATCCTATGCGAATAGTGTGGTTTTTGCGCCCGGCAGGGTTGTATTTTCCCCCCCGCCGTGATAAAATAACATCTCATGAGAAGAAGCATAGTACAAAGGAGAGACCGCGCATGCTGGAGATAAAGCATCTCAGCTACCAGGTGGAGGGGGAGTCCGGCGAGGAGCTGGGTATCCTCAACGACGTCTCCCTCACCGTAGCTGACCATCAGTTTGTGGTCATCACCGGCCCCAACGGGGGCGGCAAGACCACCCTGGCGAAGGCCATCATGGGCCTGGTGCGGCCCACCGGGGGCACCATCGCCTGGAATGGCACCGACATCACCGGCCTGGACATCACCCAGCGGGCCCGCCTGGGGGTGAGCTACGGCTTTCAGCAGCCGCCCCGCTTCAAGGGCCTGCGGGTGCGGGATCTGCTGGCCCTGGCCGCGGGCAGCGAGAAGCTGACCCGGGAGGAGGGCTGCCAGTATCTGACCCGGGTGGGCCTGTGCGCCGCCGACTATATCGACCGGGAGGTGGACGCCTCCCTGTCCGGCGGCGAGGTCAAGCGCATTGAGATCGCCACTATTCTGGCCCGCAAGTCGGGGCTGATGATCTTTGATGAGCCGGAGGCGGGCATCGACCTGTGGTCCTTCGCCAAGCTGACCGAGACCTTCAAGGCCATCCACCAGAAGCGGGAGGCCACGCTGATCGTCATCTCCCACCAGGAGCGCATCATCGACCTGGCCGACGAGATTGTGATGATCCGCGACGGGAAAATCGCCAAGCACGGGCCCAAGGACGAGATTTTCCCCCAGATCCTGGCCAACACCTCGGCCGGGTGCAGCTATATGTCGGAGGGGGCGAGGTAAGCATGGATCAGGCTGAATGGAAACTGCTGAAAGAGATCGCGGAGCTGGAGAAGACCCCCCAGGGGGCCTACAACATCCGCCGCAACGGCGCGCTGGACTCCCGGAACAGCACCGCCAACATTGAGATCACCACCAAGACCGAGCCGGGCAAGTCGGGCATCGACATCCGCATCAAGCCGGGCACCAGGCACGAGTCGGTCCACATCCCGGTCATCATCAGCCAGACCGGGCTGAGCGAGATGGTATACAACGACTTCTTCATCGGCGAGGACTGCGATGTGGACATCGTGGCCGGCTGTGGCATCCACAACACCGGCTGCGAGACCAGCCAGCACGACGGCGTGCACACCTTCTACGTGGGCAAAAACTCCAAGGTCCGCTATGTGGAGCGCCACTACGGCGAGGGCCCCGGCACCGGCAAGCGCATTATGAACCCCCAGACCGTCGTGTATCTGGAGGAGGGGGCCACCATCAATCTGGAGAGCACCCAGATCCGCGGCGTGGACTCCACCAAGCGGGAGACGAAAATCGTGGTGGGGAAGGACGCCGAGGCCATCATCACCGAGAAGCTGCTCACCCACGGGGAGCAGACCGCCGAGAGCGATATGGAGATCATTCTGGACGGCGAGGGGGCCAACGGCCGGGTGGTGTCCCGCTCGGTGGCCCAGGACCAGTCCCAGCAGGTGTTCTACCCCAAGGTGACGGGCAACGCCAGGTGCTTCGGCCATGTGCAGTGCGACTCCATCATCATGGGCGACGCCAGAATTTCCTCCATCCCCGCCATCGTGGCCAACCATGTGGACGCCCAGCTCATTCACGAGGCGGCCATCGGACGCATCGCAGGCGACCAGATTCTCAAGCTCATGACCCTGGGCCTCACCGAGCAGGAGGCGGAGGAGAAGATTCTCGATGGATTCCTACAGTAAGCTTCTGGAGCTGGTGAATACCAGCGGTTGCTTCGCCCCCGCCAACCACATGTACGTCACCGAGCTGCGGCCGGATCACAGCGCCGTGGGCGTGCTGGAGGTGCAGCCCTCCAGCCTCAACCCCATGGGCATCGTCCACGGCGGGGCGCTGGTCACCCTGGCGGACACCGTGTGCGGCACGGCGGCCTTCACCACCGGGCACATGTGCGTCACCCTGGACTGCTCCATGCAGTATCTGGCCCCGGCGTCCGGAGCGCGCATCACCTGCACGGCCACGCCCAGGAAGCTGGGCAAAACCGTCCTGGTGTACGAGGCCGTGCTCACCGACGACACGGGCCGGACGGTGGCCACCGGGGTTTATACCTTTTTTGCCAAGGGGCCGGCAAACTGACCCGCATCCTCGACAGGCGCGCCGCAGGGCGCGCCTGCTTTATTTCAGATGACCTCCCCCGAGGCATCCCGGGTGCCAGCAGGTCGTCCAGCCGCAGCAGGGCGGCGAGAAAGACAAACAGGGAGGCCCACAGGTTGGTGCACGCCGACCGCCGGGCCGCCGGCGTCCCGCCCCGGGCGGCTCCGCTCCGTCCTTGAGGGCCAGACAGAGGAAAAAGCCCAGCGCTCCCACCACCAGGGCCGAGGCGCTCAGGCGGATGGGAAACACCCGGGGCAGGGCGGCCGCCCCCTCGGCATCCCCCTGGAGGGTTCTGCACAGCCCCTCCCGCTGTATGCGCACCCCCCAGTAGGAGAGCAGCACCGACAGTACGATCAACAGCAGAAACAGCAGGGATTCATCTTACCGTCCTGAGCTGCTCCCGCAGGACTGTCTCTTCCATTTTTCCACCTCCCTGCCCTATTTTATGGGGATGGGGCAGGTTTTGTGTGTTTCTTCTACCTCGTCTGACCGTTTTAAAATAGATTTATTCTGATACTTTTAACAAGGTCAGTTGGAGCGTACAATGGGGACAGATGAAACAAGGAGGGAGCCCCTGTGCGCGAATCGAAAAAACTCCGGCTGCTCTGCCTAGCCGCCCTGTTCGCCGGAGCCATTGCGGTCACCACCGCCTATCTGCTCCATATCCCCATCCCCACCGGCGGCTACATCCACCTGGGAGACGCGCTGATCTACCTGGCGGCCTGCCTGCTGCCCGCCCCCTACGCCGTGGGCGCCGCCATGGTGGGGGCCGGACTGGCGGATCTGCTCACCGCCCCTCTGTGGGTGGTCCCCACGCTGCTCATCAAGGCCCTGGTGGCCCTCCTGTTTACCAGCCGGGCCCCGCGGCTCCTCTGCCCCCGGAACGGGGCGGCCCTTCTGCTGGCCTGCCTGCTCTCCCCGGCGGCGTACGGCCTGGCCGCCTGCCTGCTGCTGGGCGGCGTCAACGCCTTCTGGCCCCAGTTCCTGGGCACGCTGGTACAGGCGGTGGGCAGCGGGGCGGTCTTTACTGTCTTGGCGCTGGCCCTGGACCGGGCGGGCGGTAAAGCCAGGCTCGCTCCCCACAGCCAGGGCTGACTTTTCCACCCGTTTGGTCCCCCGTGTGGAAAACTTCCCCTTGCCCAATGCCCTTGAGCGGTGCTATCCTATTCTCACACGAGGAGGGATTGTTATGAAGCGCGTGAAAATTACCGTTCTGAAAACCACCCTGGACCGGGAGCTGGCAGAGGAATACGGCGCCGAGGGGCTGACGGCCTGTCCCATGCTGCGGGAAGGGCAGGTCTTTTACGCCGACTACGCCAAGCCGGAGGGCTTCTGTGACGAGGCGTGGAAGGCGGTCTACCAGTACGCCTTCGCCCTGGCCCACGGCGCGGGGGAGGGGCTGTTCTACTACGGAGACTGGGATTCGCAAGCCCGGCGTGGCCATTTGCAGCTGCAACGACGGCCTGCGGCCCGTTATCTTCAAGCTGGAGGCCACGGACGAGGAATCCCCCCTCAGCTACACCCCCGTGCAGTAACTGGCGTGTCAAAAACCGCCCCCGGCGCAGGCCGGGGGGGCGGTTTTTCATTTTATTAGAATTTGGTGCCGCCGAACTCGTGGAAGGTGAGGTTCTTGTTCCGCTCCTCCGTCCAGCCGATGGCCCACTGGGAACCGAACAGCAGGAGCTGGTTGCCCTTGTAGTCCTCCACCAGCTTCACGTCGGTGCCCAGGATGAGATCCTCCTCCTTGACGGGCTCGCCGTCGTCGGTCTCGATCCACCGCAGGTATTCGTAGGGCAGGCCCTCCATGTAGAGCTCCACGTTGTACTCGTTCTTGAGGCGGTACTCCAGCACGTCGAACTGGAGGGTGCCCACCACGCCCACGATGACCTCCTCCATGCCGGTGTAGGGGGTCTTAAAGATCTGAATAGCGCCCTCCTGGGCGATCTGCTCCATTCCCTTCAAAAACTGCTTGCGCTTCATGGTATCCAGGGAGCGCACCCGCTTGAAGTGCTCGGGTGCGAAGGTGGGGATGGGGTCGAAGCGGAACTTTTTGCCCGGGGCGCACAGGGTGTCGCCGATGGAGAAGATGCCCGGGTCAAACACGCCGATGATATCGCCGGCGTAGGCCTCCTCGATGATCTCCCGCTCGGCCGCCATGAGCTGCTGGGGCCGGGACAGGCGGAGCTTCTTGCCGCCTTGGACATGGTACACCTCCTTATCCGCGTCAAAGCGGCCGGAGACGATGCGCATAAAGGCGATGCGGTCCCGGTGGGCCTTGTTCATGTTGGCCTGGATCTTGAACACAAACGCGGAGAAGTCGTCGTCCAGGGAGTCCACCACCAGCTCGCCCGCCCGCCGGGGCAGGGGGCGGTGGTCATCTGGAGGAAGTGCTCCAGGAAGGGCTCCACGCCGAAGTTGGTGAGGGCGGAACCGAAGAACACCGGGGAGAGCTTGCCGTGGCGCACCCGGTCCAGATCAAACTCGGCGGCCGCGCCATCCAGCAGCTCAATCTCGTCGGTGAGCTGCCGGTGGAGCCGCTCGCCGATCAGGCCGTCCAGGTTGGGATCGCCCAGCTCCACCTCGGTGGCGGTGGCCGCCTTGGCTCCGCCATTGGAGGTGAAGTGGATAATCTTGCGGCTGTCCCGGTCGTACACACCCTTGAAGTCCTTGCCGCAGCCGATGGGCCAGTTCACCGGGTAGGTCTCGATGCCCAGCTCCTTCTCCAGCTCCTCCAGCAGCTCGAAGGAGTCCCGGGCCTCCCGGTCCATCTTGTTGATGAAGGTGAAGATGGGGGATGTCCCCGCATGGCGCACACCTTGAACAGCTTGCGGGTCTGGGCCTCCACGCCCTTGGCCGCGTCAATGACCATCACCGCGCTGTCGGCGGCCATGAGGGTGCGGTAGGTGTCCTCGGAGAAGTCCTGGTGGCCGGGGGTGTCCAGGATGTTGATGCAGTAGCCCTCGTACTGGAACTGCATGACGGAGGAGGTGACCGAGATGCCGCGCTGCTTCTCAATCTCCATCCAGTCGGAGGTGGCGGCCCGGGTGTTCTTTTTGCCCTTGACCTGCCCGGCCTGGGCAATGGCCCCGCCGTAGAGCAGGAATTTCTCGGTCAGGGTGGTCTTGCCGGCGTCCGGGTGGCTGATGATGGCAAAGGTACGCCGGCGATTGATTTCTTTCTCGTATTGTGACAAGGTAATGTCCTCCTTGATAGAGTTGGTGCATGGGGGCCGGGCGGATGTGGGCATCCGCCCCTACGGCGGGAACAAGCCCGCATTTGGACGTTGTAGGGGGCGATGCCTACATCGCCCCGCCTTACGGCGGAGTGAGGCGGCGGATCGCATCGGGAAGATCCCCAAAGGTAGCCACCGAGGGCACAGGGCGGTCAATGCGCCCGAAGCCGTAGGCGGCATGGAGGAAGGGGACGCCCGCCTTGGAGGCGGCGTCATAGTCCCCCTGGGTGTCCCCGATGTAGAGGGGCCGCCTCAGGCCGTTCCGCTCCGCCACCAGGGCGATGTTGTCCGCCTTGGGCAGCCCCGTGCGGCCGGGGTTTTCGTAGTCCGTAAAATAGCGCCCCAGTCCATGGGCCTGGAAAAAGGCCTCAATATACCCGTCCTGGCAGTTGCTGACGAGAAAGAGGGGACAGCGGGCGGAGAGCGCCGCCAGGGTCTGCTCCACCCCGGGGTAGAGGACGCCCCCGTGGGCGGCCACATAGGCGTTTTCCTCCGACAGCACCTCCTCCAGAATGGGCTTCATCCGCTCCTGGTCCAGCTCCGGCACCAGGCGGTGGAGGATGTCGGGCAGCAGCATCCCCATACACGGCAGCAGCCGCGCCCGGGTCACGGTGCCGGCATACTCCGGCGCAAGCCGCTCCAGGGCCCGGTTCCAGGAGATGCAGATGGCATCCACCGAATCCCACAGGGTCCCGTCCAGATCAAACAGAAGTCCGTCAAACACGTCCATACCCCCGGTTCCGTCTCACAAAAACGACCACATCCGAAGGGATGCAGCCGATACCAATACCTTGATACTATATCATACCCAAGCCGCCCTTTTCAAGCCTCCCTGTCCCATATTTTGCACAAAAAGCCGGGGCCGCTGGGCGGCCCCGGCTTGGGAGCTGGGTTACAGGGTGAGGGCGCGGTGGAGAATGACGGCCATCTCCGCCCGGTTCAGGGTTCCGGTGGGGTTGAGCTTGCCCTGCTCGTTGCCCTGGATCACGCCGGCCTGGGCCATGGCGGCCATGGCCGTGCGGGCGTAGTCCGCCACGGAGGCCCCATCCGGGAAGCGGCTCAGGTAGCTGTCATAGGCGTTGGGCACAGACCGGTTGACGGCCTGCATGGCCCGCAGGAGGAACACCATGGCGTCCTGCCGGGTGACGGGGTCGTTGGGGCGGAAGCTCCCGTCCGCCTCGGCGGTGGCGATGCCCAGAGCCTTGGCATGGGCCAGGGCCTCGGCGTAGTAGCTGCCGGCGGTCACGTCAGTAAAGTTGCCTGCGGCGGCGGTGCTGCTGAAGCCAAAGGTGCGGTAGAGCATCAGGATATAGTCGCCGCGGGTGAGGGTGGAGGCGGGGCTGAAGGTGGCGCCGTCGCCCGTACCGGTGGTAATGCCGTAGGCGGCCAGGAATTCCACGGAAGCTCCCGCCCAACTGTTATAGCTGCCCATGTCGCTGAAGCGGGAGGAGGCGGAGGGCGTGACCATCATCTGAACGGTGCCGGTATACTCGATGCCGTCGGCATCGGTACCCACATAGGGGATGGTCACAATGCCGCTGTAACCCGCCTTGGGCAGGAAGGTGACCTCGCCCAGCAGGTAGACGCCGCCCACGGAGTAGTCCACGGTGGAAACCACCTCGCCGCGGTACTGGGTGGGAGTGTGGAAGTTGTAGTAGAGCTGCCCGCCGGTGGTGTCGGGGGCGGGGAACCGGACGGAGGTCAGGGCCTTGCCGCCCCGGGCCGCGCAGGCGGCGGTAAAGTCGGCGGCGTTGAAGTCCACGG
>ENA-OQAB01001412-OQAB01001412.1-human-gut-metagenome-genome-assembly--contig:-NODE-1412-length-11385-cov-3.838959_pt1 | contig 11385 bp, 10 predicted proteins | sample MGYA00242490_ERZ504517 | MGnify/ENA primary metagenome ERZ504517 (study PRJEB26092, sample SAMD00036298) | human gut metagenome | host: Homo sapiens | study: EMG produced TPA metagenomics assembly of... | reverse complement strand
CTGCAGTGATCACCGTGATATTTTTTCCAGCCAGGTCCTTTTCCAGAGAACCGCTGTTTACGCCCACCCGGATAGGAATACTTTCTTTCCCTGGCCACATCTACAACCGCTTTTATTCTCTCCCGGCTTCCGATATTTCCGGGGTTAATGCGGATTTTGTCTGCTCCGTTTTCCATTGCCGCAATAGCCAGCCTGTAATCAAAATGAATATCTGCCACCAGAGGAATGTGAATCTGCTTTTTGATCTCAGAAAGCGCCTCTGCCGCCGCCATATCCGGAACCGCGCACCGGATGATCTCACATCCTGCAGCCTCCAGCTCCAGGATCTGCTTTACGGTTGCCTCCACATCATCTGTCCTTGTATTTGTCATAGACTGAATAAGAACAGGATTTCCTCCCCCGATTTTTTTATTTCCGATTTTTATAACCTTTGTATGTTCCCGATACATAATCTTCCTCCTGAAAAATTTATTATGAAACACAAAGAACTGCCACAGCTTTTCCGGAATTTCCGGCTGTGTGACAGCCCTTTTTTCTTTATCTCTGGATTTCCAGAAGCTTTGCTTTCAGATCGTTTTCCATCCGCGCCATCTCCGCTTCGGCAGCCTGACGCTTTGCTCTGCCTTCCTTCTGTATCCGCATCACATCGTCCAGGGTCTGGATCAGTTCTGCATTTGTCTGCTTCAGAGTTTCCAGATCCACAATTCCCCGCTCAGACTCTTTTGCAGTTTCTGCAGATGCCATATGAAGTGTTTCCGCATTTTTACGCAAAAGCTCATTTGTCACATCAGATACCTGTCTCTGAGCCTGCGCCGCCTGGGTAGAATGAGCGATTCCAAGAGCCAGCACCATCTGGCTTTTCCACAGAGGAATGGTATTTACAATAGTTGTCTGGATTTTCTCTGCCATAACTGTATTATTATTCTGCACAAGGCGGATCTGAGGCGCTGTCTGAAGCGAGATCATCCGCGTCAGCTCCAGGTCATGGAGCTTTTTCTCAAAACGGATACACTGACTGTCCAGATCCCTGGCTTTCTGCGCATCCTCCGGCAGTCCGCTTAATCCGGCCTTTTCGGAAAGCTCTTTTAATTTTCCGTTTCTGACAGCGGAAAGCTGTTTTTTTCCTGCCAGGATATACATGGAAAGCTCCCTGAAATAAAGGAGATTCTGTTCATACATCTTATCCATCAACGCAGAATCCTTCAGAAGGCGTACCTGATGCTTCTGAAGCACGTCTGTGATCCGTTCTACATTTGCCTCTGCCTTGTCATACTTGTTTTTCAGATTTTCAATTTTATTTGCCTGTTTTTTAAAAAATCCGAAAAATCCCTTTTCTTCTTCCGTATCAAAATCCTTCAGCTGACTTACCACGTCTGTGAGAAGTTCCCCCACTTCCCCAAGATCCTGAGTTCTTACATTTTTCAGCGCCTCATCCGAAAAATCCGCCATTTTTTTCTGGGTTCCGGCTCCGTACTGAAGAATCTGCGCCGTATTTTCCACATCAATCTTTTCTGCAAAGGAATCCACCATCTTCTGTTCCTCAGAAGTCAGTTCCATCCGGGCCATTTCCTTCTGTACCGGATCCATATCCGGAGTCTCCTCCATAAGAGCGGCAGGATTTTCCGGCTGTTCCGGAGCTTCCGGTTCCAGCTGCGGCTCCAGTGTGAGAAAAGGCATTGACGCTTCTGTTTTGTTTAATTCTTCGCTCATTTTGTTCTCCTTTATGATCAATGCTGTATTTTAAAATCACTGTCCTTCAGCCCTTCCTGGGCAAGTAACGTATGAAGAACGGAAATATCACTGGAAACATCCCAGGCTGTATCCTGAAAAACAGAATCCAGAAGCTTTGCAAAAGCATCGTTCAGAGTATCCAGAGTATCTTCGATCTCTTTTTTGGAGGAACGGATGGTTTCTCCCTGAACAGGCTGACTGTCCATATCCTCATAAGCCTCCAGAAGCTTTACGGTCATGGGAAGATAATAATCCATCATCCGCTTCAGATCCGGAATGATCTCCGGATGAGCCTTGGCCCTCTGAAAAATCTGATCCACGATTTTTTCCATTTTAAAGATCTTGGCAGAAATTTCCTCCCCCGGAATGGCATCGTTGCTTTTTCTCAGTCTGTCCAGATAATTCCTTCCCTTTTCAAGCACCTCTTTTACCTCAGGGGAAAGCTCTGACTCCTCCTGTGCGCGGAGAGCCTCCTGTTTCTTTTTTTCCTCCAGGGCTTTTTCCATTTCCTGATACTGGCAAAAGGTTTCCCGGCTGGTGATCAGGCAGGTTTCGCTGCCGTCAAAACAGCCTTCCGTAAACCAGCCCTTTCCGATCATTTTTTCAGATCTTTTTTTACAAATTTCACTAGGCTTTCCGACTGCCTGCGCAAGCTTTGTAAGATCACAGTAGGTTCTTTTTTCCAGAGTTTTCTGATATTTTTTGAATCTCCTGAGCTTCCCCAGTCCAAGGATACCTGTTCCCAGCATAAAGGCTCCTGCCGCCATTCCTGTCAGCATAACTGCCGCCGCTCCGCTGCTTCCGGAATCTGTCAGAAGCCGTACCATCTGGACTGCCAGAAATCCACATGCCGTACTTCCTGTAAGAATTCCTCCAAATACAGCAAGGAGAATACTTCTTACTTTCTCTCCGGTCGGCTTCATATAAAGCATCTGAAGCTTCTCACCATTGGCTGCGCTTCCCGATTCCCGGTCACTGCGATGATCAGCCTGCGGCTTCTCTCTGGTTTTTCCCATTTCCGGATGCTCTTTTCTATACTGATCCAGGGTTTTATTTACCATCTGTGTCACTGACTGGCTCATTTCCTGAAAATCTTTAGATTTTACAGCCTTTTCGATGATGTTCTGAACCTGCTGTATTTTATCTTCCACAACAGAAAAATCAAAATCCTGACTGTTGTTTTTTTGATTTTTTTCCATATTCTGTCTCCATCAGACTGCTTCTGCTTTTTGGGATCTGCTCCCGTGCAGACTGTATATTTATTATAGCGAAGTACCGTTCAAAATACAAGTTTTCATTGAAGTTCACCGGCAAAAGTGCTACACTGATTATATCTCACAGTAACGTGGCAAAGTATTTAAAAAGCTGTTGTCACAGGATAACAGGAGGATGATATTATGGAAAAAAAGAACATTGACTGGGGAAATCTGGGTTTTGGCTATGTCCAGACTGATTATCGCTTTGTCTCAGACTTTAAAAACGGTTCCTGGGACGAAGGAAAGCTGACAGAAGACGCAACTGTTGTGATCAATGAATGTGCCGGCGTTCTTCAGTATGCTCAGACTGTTTTTGAGGGAATGAAAGCATACACAACAGAAGACGGACGGATCGTAACCTTCCGCCCTGATCTGAATGCAGAACGTATGGAAAACTCTGCAAAAAGACTGGAAATGCCGGTATTTCCAAAAGACCGGTTCATCCAGGCCGTTGTGGACACCGTAAAAGCCAACGCCGCTTACGTTCCGCCTTTTGGTTCCGGAGCTACCCTTTATATCCGTCCCTATATGTTTGGGACAAATCCGGTCATCGGTGTAAAACCTGCTGACGAATATCAATTCCGGGTATTTACCACCCCGGTTGGTCCGTACTTCAAGGGAGGCGTGAAGCCTCTTACTATCCGTGTCACAGATTTTGACCGGGCTGCTCCTCATGGTACAGGTCATATCAAGGCCGGACTGAATTACGCTATGAGTATGCATGCGATCATGGACGCTCACCACCAGGGCTACGACGAAAACATGTACCTGGATGCAGCTACCAGAACAAAGGTAGAGGAGACCGGCGGAGCCAACTTCCTTTTTGTTACAAAAGACGGAAAAGTGGTTACTCCGAAATCCGACAGTATCCTGCCTTCCATTACCCGCCGTTCTCTTATCTATGTAGCTCAGCACTGCCTTGGTCTGGAAGCAGAGGAACGCGAGGTTACACTGGAGGAGGTAAAAGATTTTGCTGAGTGCGGCCTTTGCGGTACTGCAGCAGTTATTTCTCCTGTAGGAAAAATTGTGGACCACGGAAAAGAAATCTGCTTCCCCTCCGGCATGACAGAGATGGGGCCTGTAACCAAAAAGCTTTATGAAGCTCTTACCGGTATCCAGATGGGACGTCTGGAAGCTCCGGAAGGCTGGCTTCAGGTAATCGAATAATACCTTCCAAAAAGTCAAACGCTGCAGAAAATATAAACTCTGCAGCGTTTTCTTTTCCGGAACATGTCTGTTCCTGTGTCATATTTTTATTTTACTCTTTCGTATTTCACAAACTCATATTCCAGATCAAAATAAGTCTGCTCTTCGCTCCTGGCTGTGATCTCCCATTCCGGAGACTCGTCCAGATTTGGGAAATAGCGGTCTGCCTCATATCCAAAGTCGATCTTTGTCACATGAGCTGTGTCACAATAAGGAAGAAGCTGTTTGTATACGCTGTCTCCACCCACACAGTAAACCTGATCGGACGGATATTTTTTTATTTCTTCCAGAAGCTCTTCGATACTGTGAACCACGGTTGCATCCTTTACCTTAAAGTCTTTATTTGTGGTAAGGATAATGTTGGTTCTGTTTTTCAGAGGAAGTCCTCCTGGAAATGTTTCCAGTGTTTTTCTTCCCAGTACGATCACCTTTCCGGTTGTCTCCTGACGAAACATTTTCATATCTGCCGGAATGGCTACAAGAAGCTTGTTGTCCTTTCCGATGGCCCAGTTTTTGTCAACTGCTACAATGATATTCATGGTATTTTTCCTTTCTTTTTTTAGATTGCAATAGGAATATTTTTAATCTGTGGCCAGGTCTGATAATTTTCCACAATCAGATCATCCACTGTAAAATCATAAAAGTTCTTAATCTCCGGATTCAGTCTCACAGAAGGCGCCGGATACGGGGTTCTGCTGATCAGCTCTTTTATTACCGGAATGTGCCTGTCGTAAATATGACAGTCTGAGATCACATGAACAAGCTCTCCTGCCTCCATGTCGCACACCTGGGCAAACATCATAAGAAGAATGGAATACTGGCACACATTCCAGTTGTTTGCTGCCAGAATATCCTGAGATCTCTGATTCAGGATCGCATTTAAAGTCAGCTTGTCTTTTCCCGGTTCCTTTGTCACATTAAAGGTCATGGAATATGCGCAGGGATAAAGATTCATTTCATGAAGATCCTGATGCACATAAATATTCGTCATGATCCTGCGGCTGTAAGGATTGTGTTTCAGGTCATAGAGAACACGGTCTACCTGATCCATCATTCCTTCTTTATATTCATGCTTCACCTGCATCTGATATCCGTAGGCCTTACCGATAGAGCCTGTCTCATCCGCCCAGCTGTCCCAGATATGACTGTTCAGGTCATGAATGTTATTTGACTTTTTCTGCCAGATCCAGAGGATCTCATCCATCGCGCTTTTCAGTGCAGTCTTACGAAGAGTCAGAGCCGGAAATTCCTTTCTGAGATCATACCGGTTTACCACTCCGAATTTTTTTATTGTATAAGCAGGCGTTCCGTCCTCCCATACCGGACGTACCTTTTTCCCCCTCTGTGCTGGTGCCGTTTTCAATCACATCTCTGCACATATTAATAAATATTGTATCTGCAACACTCATGTCCGCGCCTCCTTTTTTGCTTTTGTTTCCTGGGCCTTTCCGGAAAATCTGCTGCTTCAAAAGTCGTTTTCCCGGCAGGCCGGATTCTGCCTGTTATTATACCATACCAGAGCCGTGATTGCCAGAGTGCTTTACAAACCAATGCCGCCGTGCTATATTAAAACTCATGAAAAAAATACTCATAACACTTTTAAAACCACTTTCGTTTCTGCCAGCGCTGCTGATGATGTATATTATTTTTTCATTTTCTGCCCAGACCGGGGAGGTGTCCGGGAATCTCAGCTACAAAATCAGCTACCAGATCGTAGAAACCAAAAACGAACTTCTCAATACCGGAAAAAGCTATGAAGAGCTTGCATACGAGGCAGAGCAGATTCATTACTATGTCCGCAAGGCCGCACACATGACAGAATACTGCCTGCTTGCCGTTGCTGTTTCTTTTCCATTTTATGTATATCGCATCAGAGGACTGCGGCTGTTTCTTCTTGCCGGGATCATCTGCGTGGGATTTGCCGGGCTGGATGAATATCATCAGTCCTTTGTGGCCGGCCGTTCTCCCGGGATCCGGGACGTAGGCTTTGACAGCCTGGGCGCTCTGATCGGGATCCTTCTGGTTCAGCTCTTTTGCTGGTCCACCCTCCACGCGCCTTCTTCCGGAAACAAAAAGCGCCGTAAAAGGCGGTAACACACAGACCGGGGGAACATGGATTTTCATGTTCCCCCGGCCTTTTTACAATATTCTGATTTCTCCCGGAGCTTATTCCTGATCTTCGTCCTTATCCTTATCCTCTTCTGTATCAGAATTCTGCGCTTCCTGCGCCTCTTTCTCCGCTACATTTCCCGCCAGTTTCGCACGCTCTGCAATGGTCATTCTCTTAGGCTCCTGAACCGGCTCAACCGGATGTTCCTTTTCCTCTTCCGCCGCTGCGGCCTTTTTGGCATCGCTTCTCTGTTTCGCAGTCTTTGCTGCCACAAAAAGCATTCCTGCGCCAATGATCAGAAAAGCGGCTCCCGCGATGAAGAAGCCCCAGCTTTGCCCCCTCTTCGCCTTTCAGCACGTTTGCGCAGAGCTTATAACCTGTATAGAGAAGGTATACTCCGGCAAGAAGCAGAAGGCCGAAATTTGCCGCAGGTCTTTCCTTTTTTTCAGGCTCTGAATCTGCTGAAGCCTTCTCGCTGTTTTCAGATGTCTGAATCTCAGTTTCTTTTTTTAACTCTGTATCAGCAGACATTTCCAGTTCTTCATTTCTTTCTTCCATATAAATGTCCCTTTCGTATGTTTTTTCATTTTCCTGCATTTATGTTTTCCGTTACAGATCTTAAAGCTTCCGTGTATCTGTCAGAGATGTACTGTTCAGCATTTTGTATCCTGCGCTTCTTCCTCTGACAGCTTCTCTTCAGCTGACTGCTCTTCTGTTTCCGATACCGGTTCTTCCTTCTTCAGACGTCCGTAGATCCGGTTCAGTTCTCCCATTGTATAAATGGTAATATCAGAAAGCTGTCCCTTTCGCATTCTCCATCTCCAGTTCAGCCCCAGGGTTGCAGGCGCATTCAGTCTTGCTTCGTTTCCCAGGCACAGATGGTCCTGAACAGGAATCACAGCCAGATCTGCCACACTGGCCAGGGCTGTGCGGATCAGTCCCCACACGCAGTCGTTCACAGGCCTGTCATAACAGTTGATATATGCCCGTACAAACTCATTGTCATGTCCCTGCAGACCTTCCAGCCATCCTTTTGTCGTCTCATTATCATGAGTTCCTGTATAGACCACACAGTTTTTATCATATTTATGAGGAAGATATTCACTGTCCTCGCTTCCGTCAAATGCAAACTGCAACACTTTCATTCCCGGAAATCCGGTGTCCTTTACAAGCTTCACCACGCTGTCTGTCAAAAATCCCAGATCTTCTGCGATCACCTGAAGCTTTTGTACATTCTTTTTTAACACCTCAAATAATTCCAGTCCCGGTCCCTTTTCCCAGCGGCCGTTTTCTGCAGTAGCATCTCCGTAAGGTATGGAATAATATTCGTCAAATCCTCTGAAGTGATCGATTCTTGCCACATCATACCGCTCCATACAATAGGTCATTCTCTGTATCCACCAGGCATAGCCGGTATCCTTATGCTTTTTCCAGTCATAAAGAGGATTTCCCCACAGCTGGCCCGTAGCAGAAAATGCATCTGGCGGACAGCCTGCAACAGCCTTTGGACTGCATTCCTCATCAATCTGAAACAGTTCCGGATTCGCCCACACATCCGCACTGTCAAGGGCAACGTAAATCGGCACATCACCTATGATCTTAATTCCTTTTTGTTGGCATAGGCTTCAGCTTTTTCCACTGTTTTCAAAAAGATACTGCTGGAAGCAATAAAAGCCCACTTCCTCTGACAGCTCGCTTTCCGCTCTTTTTACATATCCGGAGCTGCGGTCTTTCAGTTCCTTCGGCCAGTCCAGCCAGCTCTCTCCGTTTCTGCTGTTTTTGATTGCCCATATAAAGAGCATAATCTTTCAGCCAGATCTGATACTCCCTTACAAAAGCCTGATATTCACTGTCATTTTCCAGATCCGCTCTTTCATAGGCTTTTTTCAGAAGTGGAAATCTGCTGTTATATATTTTTTCATAATCCACATAGCCGGGGTCATCTCCCCAGCTGCAGGAAGTACATTCTTCTTTTGTAAGAAGCCCTTCCCGGACCAGTTCATCCAGATCAATAAAATATGGATTTCCCGCAAAGGTAGAACAGGACTGATACGGAGAATCTCCATATCCTGTCGGACCAAGAGGAAGAATCTGCCAGTACTGCTGGCCTGCTTTTTCCAGCTGATCTACAAACTCATATGCCTCTCTGGAAAAGCATCCGATCCCATATTCTGACGGAAGGCTTGAAACAGCCATTAAAACACCGCTTGCTCTCATTTATTCTTCTCCTTCGTGTTTCGCACTAAATGAATCCGGCTTCTCAGGTCCATACATTATAAAAGTCTTAGTTTTTGCCGGTCACCCGGAGAACATTATACCAATCCATATGCTTATGGTCAAGGAAAAAGCCGGGGACATCTCCCCGGCTTTCGCACCTTGTTACTGTTTACCGCCTTCACAGCAACCTGGTCAGAATACATACCAAATCACCTTTGATGATCACATTTTGCCCTGTATATCCCCTGAGCATCAGCTCCGCCTTTCAAAACAGTGCTGTGCGGACACTAACACAAGCTCTCCATTGTCCTCTGCCTGTTTTTCGGTTCTTCCGCAGCCTGCCAGACAGAAAGCGCATAAAATACCTATAAAAATTATTTTCCGTGTTCTTTTCACCGGGTTCTCTCCTTTATCCATACAGATATTCATTCATAGTATGGACAGAAAAGTATCTTCTATTCGGAAAGCTTATAATACTCAGAAACCTTTTTTCCTGATATATACAGAAATATCTCTGAATACCCGCTCCCGGTCTTTTTCGTTCAGAATTTCATGGCGCATTCCCGGATAAAGTTTCCCTTTTACATCCCTGTAGCCTGCGTCTCTCATTTTCTGAACTGCCGCTGCAAACTGCCGCACATTGCCCAGGCACGGATCGTCTGCGCCGCTGATAAAAAGAACAGGCAGCTCCGGCTTCGTACAGTTCCAGTGCTTCACATCATAAGCTCTTTTCATCAGCTGAAACAGAGCCAGATAAGCATCGTCCGTAAACGTAAATCCGCAAAGTTCTGAGTCCGTATAAGCCTGATATACCTCCGGATCCGAACAGATCCATGCGTTTCTGTTTTTTTCCCCGCTGAACCTAGCTGCATAATTCCCAAAGGACAGTATTTCCAGAAGACGGCTTCTGTGCCTCATTCCAAAGAGTTTTCCTTCCAGTTTCGCGATCACGCTCCCTGCGATCCGCGCCCTCCGGTTGCTGGGTGAGCCGCAGACGATCAGCATATCCATGCAGTCATCATGCTCTGCCGCAAAAGCTCTCACTGCCAGGGAACCCATGCTGTGCCCCATCAGTATCAGAGGAAGATCCGGAAATTTCTCTCTGATCTGCCGGTTGACACTGGCAATATCCGCCAGCATGGCATCTGCTCCTCCGCCGTACATGTAGCCCAGGTCATCCCCGGAGCGGACGCTCTGCCCGTGTCCTCTGTGGTCGTGGATCACTGCCACATACCCAAGAGAAGCCATGTACTCCATAAACGGCTCATACCGTTCCTTGTGTTCGCTCATTCCGTGTACCAGCTGTATTACACCTTTGTACGGCATTTCCTCCGGACAGATACTGAGAGCTGAGATTCTCAGTCCGTCCGCATCTGATCTGAAAAACTGTCTGTATCTTTTTACCATATCTATTTTCCTCCTGCCCTGTCATTCTGTCAGTTATCTTTTTATTGATTATCTTTTTATTTTATCCTCTTTTTCTTTCCCTCCTGTAATTTATACGTAACCGCTGTCACACAAAAGATCACCGGTCAGCCCGGCCTGGTTAAAATGCCCCCTGAACAGTAGCAGTCAAAAAGCAACATTTATTCCTGAGACACAGGATAACCTTGTCAACCAGCCGTATGCTCTGGTATAATAAATCATGTAACACTTACACAGATACTGTCAAAAGACTATTTATAAAAACAAGGAGGAACTATGGATCAACAAACTCAGGAGAGCAGCCAGGAGCAGGTCACTGCTTCCGAAAACATCTCTCCCATCAAAAAGAAAAAGAAGAAAAAAGGGCTGATCATTTTTCTTGTAGTCCTGCTGATTGCCGCTGCCGCAGGCGCAGGCTGTTACTTTATGGAACGCCAGAAGCCTGTCTCCACAGTCAAATCATTCCTGGAGCATGTGCGCACTATGAATTTTGAGGGAATGAAATCCCTGCTTCAGAGTAATGACATGTCCGCTCTCGACAACGCAGATATTACAAATGAAGCTTATCATGCATTTTTCCAGGGCGTCAATCAGAAAATGACCTATGAGATCAAAAAAACAGATTTCAGCCTTGCCAATGGAACTGCCACTGTCACAGCAAAAATCAAATACATTGACGGTTCTGACATTTACAAGGAAACCATTTCTGAATTTTTAAAGCAGATTGTCTCCACTGCCTTTTCCGGTCAGGAGCTTACAGAGGAACAGACCCAGCAGAAGCTTGCCGCTCTTCTGGAAGAAAAATCAGCAACTGTCAAGGACAAGTTTGCAGAAGCAGAAATTTCCTATCCTCTTATTAAAGCAGGAGGACAGTGGAAGATCGTATCTCTGGATACAGAAACCGTTCGCATAATGTCCGCAAACTTTACGAATGTACAGGACGAGATCAATCAGTCTCTGGAAGAAATGGAAACTTCCCAAACACAGCCTGAGCAGGAAGCGCCTCAGGCATCTGCAGACGGCAAGATCGATATGAGCAATGACAAATTTACCATTCACTATAAACAGCACCGGGTGACAACTGATTTTGCCGGAGCTCCATGTCTTCTTGTATATTATGATTACAGCAATAACGGCTCTTCCGCTTCCAGCGCCATGGTTGATGTCAATCTCCAGGCTTACCAGAACGGAAATCTCCTAGAACCTGCAATTCCGGAATCAGATGACGAAGCCATTGATCAGTTTATGACTGAGGTGCAGCCGGGACAGGCAGTTACTGTATGTCAGGCCTTTACACTTCAGGATGAATCCGACGTAACGCTTCAGGCAGGTGAGGCATTCAGCTTCGGCGGAGGAACCATTGTCTCTCAGGTACTGAAATCAAATAATTTTTTCAAGATATTCGCAGCCGAAAATGCTGCGAATATTTTTTTAGTTTTT
>ENA-OQAB01001411-OQAB01001411.1-human-gut-metagenome-genome-assembly--contig:-NODE-1411-length-11396-cov-2.520543_pt1 | contig 11396 bp, 13 predicted proteins | sample MGYA00242490_ERZ504517 | MGnify/ENA primary metagenome ERZ504517 (study PRJEB26092, sample SAMD00036298) | human gut metagenome | host: Homo sapiens | study: EMG produced TPA metagenomics assembly of... | reverse complement strand
TTGTATACAGCTTGGAAAGTGTTTTTCCTATACAGTACGTGGAGTTTGAGGATACCATGCTGCCGGTACCGAAACGTCCGAAGGATATGCTGGATGTTGAAGTATCCACGCAGCATATGAGCTATCCGCCGTTAAAGGACCAGGGCACCCAAGCATACAAGGATATCGAACTGCAGGCTTACACTGATTGATGATATACGTTAGAAAACGGAGGGATACTCATGGCATACGCACCTCGACAAAGAAAATACAAGGTACGCTGGAAAATCGCAGTACCGCTGATTCTGCTGGTTGCTCTTGTTTTGTATGCGGTCGCAGGACTGCTGTTTCCGCAGAAGAAGGAAGAAGCCAAAAAATTCACTGTCTGCGGCTTGAACAGTGAAGAAACGATACATCTGTTAAACAAAAAGGCTGCCGATACCCTCACGGTTCGGGATTATGTCTTTTACGGAGAATCTCTGGGTTTATATACTCAGACATATGATGCAAAAGGCGACAAGGATGAGCTTGCAGGAAAAACCGTAGAGCTGCATAACCTGTGTACGGATGAAACCATTCCGATGACCATGGATTCCACAGCGGATCAGAAAATCACGCTGGAGGATCTCAATCCCGGCTATTATGAGATAACGGTTATTGATAATCTGGTGAAGAAGCGGGTTATCTTTGATCGGACGCTGCATTCGGATACCTTTACCACCGTACAGCGCAAGGGAAATGTCAATGCGATAAAGCTGATTGCGGATCAGGATCTGCTGAAGGATTACGACAGTAAGCTGGATCAGAACTATCTGTTTTTATCCGTGGAAAAAGCCAAGCCCAAAGAGGGAGATATTGATGTTCTGCTGGATCCCTATGGAATGAATATGGATCTTACCTATGTCCCGGATGAGGGAAATAAAGGGAATGGTATCACAGAATATAAGGAAACCTACAAGGCAGCCGTATGGATGAAGGAAGAGCTTGAACAACATGGTCTGCGGGTGGAAATAACGAAAAGCGATGCGTCAGAGCAGCCGAAGCCTGCCTATGGAAAAGACGGCAGACTGGCAGACGGCTATCAGAAGCATGCACGCTATTATATTTATCTGCGGTTTAATACGAACCCGGATGAGAATGTGAGCGGTATGGAAATCTGGCACAGTGCCTACAGCAGTCCGACGCTTGGAAAAAATATTATGTACGGTCTGGAAAAGAAGCTGAAGATGAGCGGCAGTGCGTATACGGATGCGAACAATCCCGGTGTCGGTGCAAGTCCGCTGATCAGTGGCGGCTACGATATGTATTCCAATATTCGGGAAGCGGGCGGACGTGCAACCATGGCAGGAAAGGGCAGTGAAAATGCCCGTAAGGAAAACCAGACCTTTGTGGATGCGGACGGCATGCAGGGGCTGGAAATAGATTTTGCCTATGTATCAAATAAAGAGGATGCCGCATACTGGTTAAAGAACGGGGAGAAGATTTCCAAACAGGCAGCCGCCTCCTTTGCCAGCGGCATCAATGCGTCCAAATAAATATTACGAATCTAATAAAAGAAGGTGGAGATGATGAAATATCAGATTCATAAAGGAAGCAAATATTACGGTGCAACAACCGTATTTGAAAACATACAGTTTGAAATAAGAAATACTGAGAAAATCGCCATTGTCGGAAGAAACGGCTGCGGAAAGACAACGCTGCTGCGGGTGATTGCGGAAACGGAAGTACTGGATGCCGGAGAAATTCATAAGGAAAATAAGCTGCGGATCGGTTATCTGGCACAGACGACCTTCACGGATGAGAATGTCATTGTGGAAGAAGAGATGGAGCAGGCCTTTGAACAGGTGAAGGCGGTTGGTAAACGGCTGGAGGAGCTGAGTGAAAAAATGTGCAGCGACCACAGTGAAGCTGTGCTGAATGCCTATGCGGATGTACAGCAACGCTTTGAAGAACTGGGCGGCTATACGTATCGCAGTGAAATGATGACGATTTTTTACAAAATTCGGATTTCAGGAGGAAGACCTGAAACGCCCGATTTCCACGTTTTCCGGTGGTCAGAAAACACGGCTGGCATTTGTGAAGCTGCTGCTGAGCAAGCCGGATGTCCTGTTGCTGGATGAGCCGACGAACCATCTGGATATCGATACGATCGAGTGGCTGGAGGGGTATGTGAAACGCTATCCCAAGGCAGTTGTCCTCGTATCCCATGACCGTATGTTTCTGGATGATGTCGTGGAAAAATGTCGTCTATGAAATCGAATACGGTGTCATGCGGCGGTATCCGGGGAAATTACAGCAATTACGTGAATGTGCAAAAAAGTGATCTGGAACAGCAGAAAAGCGCTTATATTCGCCAGCAGAAGGAAATTCAGCGAATGGAGGAGCTGATTGAGAAGTTCCGGTATAAGAAAAACAAGGCTGCCTTTGCACAGTCAAAAATCAAATATCTGGACCGTATGGAGCGTATCGAGGATCCCAAAAGCAACGAGAAAAGCTTCAAGTGCCCGCTTTGTACCCAATGTAAAGGGTGGAAAACGGGTACCTGGAGGTACAGGATTTGACAATTGGCTATGACCAGCCGCTATGTACCGTGAATCTGGAGGTTATGCAGTCTGCCAAGATTGCCGTGATCGGGCCAAACGGAAAGGAAAGTCAACCTTCATGAAAACGCTGATGAAGCAGGTGGAGCCGCTGTCCGGCAGCTTTCTGCTCGGGCATCAGATCGAGGTTGGATATTTTGATCAGGAGCTTGCGCAGTTCAACAGTGCAAATACCGTGCTGGAAGAGGTGTGGAACGACTTTCCGGATTTGAATCGCACCGAGGTGCGCACTGCACTGGGATGCTTTCTCTTTACTGGGGGAAGAGGTTTTCAAAACCGTAGACTGTCTGTCCGGAGGAGAGAAGGTACGCCTGAGCTTTGTGAAGCTGATGCTGTCACACCCCAATTTCCTTTTAATGGATGAGCCGACCAACCATCTGGATCTCATCGGAAAAGAGGCGCTGGAGGAATCCCTGAAGGATTATGAGGGCACGATGCTGTTTGTTTCCCATGACCGTTACTTTATCAGCAAGCTGGCAACCGCGATTCTGGTCATTGATGATGGTAAGGCAAGCTATTATCCGCTGACCTATGAGGAATATATGAACAGGGATAAGGCGCAGCCGGTGGAAAAGAAGCAGCAGCCGGAGAAAAAAGAAAGTGCAAAGCCGGAGCGCTACATCAATTACGGCAAGGAAATCAGTAAGCTGGAAAAAAAGATTGCGGTGAAGGAGGAGGAGCTGGAGGCTCTTCGTGAGCTACGCTTTGAACCGGAGTATTACCACGATTATCATAAAATGCAGGAGCTGGATGAAAAAATTGATCTTATTCACAATGAAATTGAAAATCTGATGCAAAAGTGGGAAGAATACAGTGAGAAAGTAGAAAACTAAGAAAGAAGGGATTCACTTGAAGGTTTTTGAAAAAAACAAGCTGGGGCATATGGAGCTGAGCAATCGCATCGGAGTACCTGCCATGTGTACCTATATGGTGAAAACAAAGGATGGTGTGGGAAATCTGCATCATGTTGCGCATTATGATACGCTTGCCAAGGGGCGGCCGGCCTTTATCGTGCAGGAAGCTACGGCAGTAAATGCCCACGGCTATATCAATGATGAATGTCTGGGGATCTTTACACCGAGGCAGCGGCAGATTCTGAAGGAAATTGTGGATTGTGTTCATGCCTATGGTGTGAACATCGGTATTCAGTTAAATCACGCCGGAATGAAAATACCTTTGGTAATCAGAAGTATGGACCGATGGAGCAGGGGGATGTCATCTCTCTGGATGAGGATGGTATCAATGAGCTGATTGTGAATTTTGAATTCGCAAGCCGCTGGGCACGGGAGCTTGGATATGATTTTGTGGAGGTGCATGCCGCCCACGGGTATCTGATTAACCAGTTTTTATCTCCGCTCACCAATCAGCGCAGCGATGCATATGGGCAGGACCGTACCCTTCTGCTTCGCCGTATCGTGGAGGGCTGCCGGGATAATTTTGAGGGAGATATCGTGGTTCGTATCTCTGCCGAGGAATATGAAGCCGGTGGTCTGCATCCGGAAGATATGAAGTCAACGGTACAGGTGATTGAGGAAGCCGGAGCTGCTGCGATTTCCGTATCCAGCGGCGGGTTGAATACAGGAGCTGTACATGCGTACCCGCTGTATCAGATACCCTATGCGGAAACGATCCGTACCATGACGACGTTACCGGTCATGGGGGTTGGCTGTATTACCAAAGAATCAGAAATCAGTCAGATCCTGCAGGAGGAGCGCTGTGATTATGTGCTTCTCGGGCGGAAATTACTGCGTGATCCGTTTTTTCTGTTGAAATGGCAGGATGAGCTGGGATTGCTTCGTGAGGAAGAAATCGGTCAGTGTCTGTATCGTGGAATCCATATGAAATAATGTAGAAACAGTCTTCGGACTGTTTTTTTCTGGAAAACTGGCGGCATGTGTCAAATTTGAAACAGCGGATATTGTAATATACAGGCAGGTGATGGTATGTATTTGATAAAACTGTGCGAATTTACAGATGCCCTACTTTTTAACAATTATATAGGGGAAGGAACAGGTTTGAATACAAAATCAGCTGTGCAGATGGTGGGTATTTATTACAGAATGTCTTGTAATGGAATGCAATGATAAACGTATTTTTGTACAGGTGCTGAAGAATGAGGTTGCAGGGGATACAGCAGTATCGTCTTACTACATAATGAAAGGTGTGCGTTTTATTTACATCATGTGTTATGATATCTGTCTGAAAGATAAAGGAGATTCTATGGGAAAGGTCACAATTAAAATTTTTGGTATCGGTGATGGCGGGAATACTATCATCCGCCATATGCTGCAGCATAGACTGCACGGTGTGGAATATATTGCGGTCAATACCAATCGGCTTGCTTTGCTGCAGCTTTCGCAGGAGCATAAACTATTGATTGGAGAAAAGCAGACGAAAGGATATGGGACAGGAGCAGATTCGTTATTGGGCAAGCGTGCAGCAATCGAGGCGAAGGAGGAAATCTGTAAAAGAATGAAGGGTGCGGATATGATACTGTTATGTGCCGGTCTTGGGGGCGGTACAGGGAGCGGAGCACTTCCGGTATTTGCACAGCTTGCCAGAGAGCTGCATGCGCTGACCATTGCGTTTGTAACGCTGCCCTTTCCCTTTGAAGGAAAAAAACGCATGCGCACTGCCATGGCATCTATGGAAGAAATATATTCGTACACGGATACCTGCATTACGCTCTCTAACCGTCATATCCTTCAGCATCTTGGCAATGCTCCGATCACCAGTGCATTTTCCACAGCAAACAGCATCATTCAGCAGGGAATACAGGCACTGTACGAGCTGATTACCATTCCTGTTTACATCAATGTTGATTACGCGGATATCTGTACAACGATGGAAAAACAGAAGCACGGGTTTATCGGTGTCGGATATGGAATCGGGAATCGGAAAGGGGAAGATGCAGTCAAGGAGGCTTTATCCGCAAGTCTTTTAGAACATGATATCAGGGGACTGCATCATGCGATTGTTCACATATGCGGTAACAGTGAGCTGACATTGGAGGAGGTTCAGCAAATTGTCAATTTCATACATACGGAGGCTGGTGGTGCACTGGATATCATATTCGGCATGGCAATCAATGATAGTTTAAAGGACGAGGTCATTGTAACGATTCTTGCGGCAGGATGAGCCTCTTAAAAAATATTTACAGGAAGTATAGCAATAAAAGCAGCTAGAAGAAAATCTATATATTCTATGTATACATTCATGAATTCCTGCATAATTCCTTTCATTCTGCACACGATAACAGCAGGTGATGCAAATGAAAAAGGAATATGAGAAACTGAACACCCGCCTGAAAGAACAAATGCAGACGGATTTAAACTTTGATATCGTCGTTAAACCGCTACTCGTACAGGGAATCCATATGAGCCTGTATTTCGTGGATGGCTTTGCGAAGGATGAAATACTGGAAAAGATGATGGAGTTTCTGTTGAAAGCAGACATAAAGGAATGCGTGGAAACACAGGATATTCAAACCTTCTGCGACTCCTGGCTCTCCTATCTCGAGGTGGATGTGCAGCCGGATTTTGCGGCGATGATTACATCTGTTTTAAGCGGCAGTGTCCTGATGATTGTGGAGGGCTATGAAGAAGGTATCGTGATTGATGCCAGAACGTATCCTACACGCAGTATGCAGGAGCCGGAGGATGATAAGGTGCTGCGCGGCAGTCGGGATGGTTTTGTGGAAACACTGATTTTCAATACAGCCTTAATACGGCGAAGAATCCGCGATACGCATCTGCGAATGGAATACCATACGCTGGGCTCCATGAGCAAAAGGTGATATCGTGCTGTGCTATATGGATGGACTGGCGGATCAGGATTTGCTGGATGATATCCGCAGAAAGCTGTCGGAAATCCATGTGGAGGCGCTGACCATGGCGCAGGAGAGTCTTGCCGAGGCACTGGTACCGCACAAATGGCTGAATCCGTTTCCTAAGGTCCGCTATACAGAGCGCCCGGATGCGGCCAGCAGTAATATTCTGGAGGGAAAGGTCATTTTGATGATTGACAACTCGCCCAGCGTGCTCATCCTGCCGACCAGCTTTTTTGACTTCATACAGGAGGCACAGGACTATTATCTGCCACCGATTACCGGAAGCTATCTGCGCATCGTACGCATTCTGGTGTTTTTCCTGACACTGCTTGTCACACCCATCTGGTACTATCTCAACTGCAATCCGCAGCTGACACCGGACTGGCTCAGCTTTGCGATGATACAGGACCATATGAATCTGCCAATCATCGTGCAGTTTCTGGTGCTGGAATTCGGTATTGATGCTTTGAAGATGGCATCTCTCAACACCCCAAGCTCCCTGAACAGCTCCTTCAGTATCATCGGTGCACTGATTCTGGGGGATTTTGCAGTGAATGCAGGCTGGCTGGCACCGGAAATTATCCTGTATATGGCATTTGTGGCACTTGCGAACTTCACGCAGCCAAGCTATGAGCTGGGCTATGCGATCAAATTCATGCGTGTGATGCTGCTGGTGCTTACGGCGATTTCACCGGTTTGGGGCTTCTGGCTCGGTATCGCACTTATGCTGATTATCATGGCAAGCAACCGCACCGTGACAAACACCTCCTATTTCTATCCGCTGTTTCCGTTCAATCCACATGATTTCAAAATGATATTCGCACGAAAAAAGCTGCGCGGGAAAAGCAGCAGCCGTTCCTGAAACTTTTGCTTCCATAATCTGCGAAACGTGTTACCATATGCATGAGGATGTGATTTGCATATGGAAAAAACAATACAGGATAATATACTGGCACATTGTATGGAGCTGGCGCTGATGCCTGCTTTGCTGTACAGCTATCGCGACGGCGGTGTTCTGTACTGGATCGTATTGATTTTGATGGATGACTATATATTGAAGCATCAGGATGTGAAGGGATTGCTGCCGCTGTGGGGGGATGCACGCTATAAAAAGGATATCCGTCTGCTGCTGATTCTGGAGGGCTGTATGCTGGCAGGTATTGTGATCATCGCCTTTAAAAACTGGCAGGTTTCCGCGATTCTGCTTGTGAATGACCTGATTCTTGATTTTATCGGTATATTTGGACAGTATAATACAAAGAAAAACAAATAGGAACTTTAAAAATAGCGGATTATGTGCTAAAATAATGCCGTAATGTTAAATGTTAATAGGAGGAATTATAACATGGCAAATTGTTTAGTTGCACAGTCTGGTGGACCAACTACCGTTATTAACGCTTCTTTGGCAGGTGTGGTACGCGCAAACCAGTTGAACCCTGTATATGACCACGTATATGGTGGATTAAATGGTATTGAAGGAATTCTGGAAGACCGTTTATACGATCTGACAAACATGAGCGAGTACGAAAACAGACTTCTGCGTCAGACGCCGTCTTCTGCACTTGGAAGCTGCCGCTACAAGCTGAAGAGAAACGATGAAACAGATTACCGCAAGCTGGTTGAAATCATGGACAAGCATGATATCGAAATTCTGTTCTATATCGGCGGAAATGATTCCATGGATACTGTTGATGCACTGAGCCAGTGGGCGAAGGCAAACAATATCGACAAGCGTTTTGTTGGTATTCCAAAAACAGTAGACAATGACCTGATGGTTACTGACCACTGTCCGGGATTCGCTTCAGGAGCTAAATTTGCTAATGAAGTTGTAAACGCTACTTGGCTGGACTACAACGTATATACACGTGAAGAAGTATTTATTCTGGAAACAATGGGTAGAGATGCAGGATGGCTTGCAGGTTCTACAGTTGTTACCGGAAGAGTTGACCTGATTGTTCTGCCTGAGGTTGATTTCGATAAGGAAAAATTCCTTGCACAGGTTAAGAAATGCATGGATGAAAAAGGAAAATGCTACATCGTTACAAGTGAGGGTGCTCACTATGCAGACGGTACATACATTGCAGCCGGTGAAGCTGTAAATGACGGTTTCGGACACGCTGTATTAGGTGGTGCCGGTGAAAACCTGAAAAACATGATTCTGGAAGCTGGTATCGCTCCTCGTGCTAAGGTGCAGGATCTGAGCACTGCAGCAAGAAGCTCCAACTTCGCACAGTCACTGGTTGACGTTACAGAAGCATTTGAGCTGGGTATGTCAGCACACAGCAGAAGTGCTGATGGCAAATTTACAGGACACGTAGTTGCCGTACAGAGAGAATATGTGGATGGAAGATACAATGCAAAATTCATCTCCGGACCTGCTGAAAACTTCGCTAACCATGTAAAACATGTACCGGTTGAATGGATTCTGCCGGATTACCAGGGTCTGACACAGGAATTCTATGACTACATCACACCACTGATTCAGGGTGAGCCTACACTGATCAATGGTAAAACGGAATTCCTAAGATTCAATCGTTCCTTTCAACAAACGATAAGATTATACATGAACAGCAAAAAGGATGTGTTCTTCATATTGAGAGCATCCTTTTTTTTGCAGCGCCTGGGAGCGAAAGGGTGTCCATATATAATGCACAAATTTATCATTTTGTCTGAAAATAAAGTGATACATAGCATGCTGATGCATTTGGTTTCATAAAAATGACGGTTTTCTTTCATGAAAATGTAAACAAAAATGACATTTTCGTGTGAAAGTGAGAGTTAAAATATTGTATTTCTATGTGAATTACGATATAATAAGGTCATTATCAGGAATGATAGGAGGGAATTAGATGAAAAAGCTATTCAAAGTGATGGCCGCAGCAGCATGTGCGCTTTCACTGACAGCCTGTGGAGGATCTTCTAAAAAAAGTGATACATTAGTTGTAGGAGCTGAGGAACTTACAGGAACATTTTCACCATTGTACTACACTGGTGCTTACGACGGATACGTAATCGATCTGGTGTACAACAAGTTGATGGAGTATGACGTGGATGGTAATTTACAGCCTTCTCTGGCAGAAAAAAACGGACGTTGCCAAGGATGGTAAAACAATTACATTCAATCTGAGAAAGGGTGTTAAGTTCTCAGACGGAAGCGACTTCACAGCAAAGGATGTTGAATTCTCATACAAGGTAGTTTCAGATCCAAGCTATACAGGACGTTTCATCTCTACTTGCCAGTATCTGGAAGGATACAAGCAGTACAACAACAAAAAGAACAAGGAAGAACCAGATTATCCTGGTATCGAAGTGAAGGACGATTATACTGTCGTATTCCACTTCACAGAAGCAAGAAACGATAATCTGCAGAGTCTGATGAACATCAGTGTTATCAGCTCTAACCAGTTTAAGGATTCCTATGCTTACAAGAAAACAAAACCAATTCAGGATGCTGTAGGTAAACCAATCGGAACCGGACCATACGTATTGGACAAATGGGAAGCTGGTACAGGTGCATCTCTGAAAAAGAATGAGAAATACTGGGGCGATGATTACAAGGGTATTGCAAATGTCATTATCAAACCGGTAAAGATGGAAACGGAATATCAGGAACTGAAATCCGGCAATATCGACCTGCTGGCAGGACAGATTGAGCCTAAGAAAATCGGACCTGCTTCCAACAACGAGGATCTGACAATCAACCACTACCCACGTGGTGGTATGGGTTACATCACTTACAACACAGTAAATGGTGCAACAAGTGAAAAAGAAGTACGTCAGGCACTGTCTTACGCATTCGACCGTCAGTCTTTCGTGAATTCTTACTATGAATGCAAGGACTGCAAGGATCTTGATGGTGTAGAAATCGGTTATGTACCAACAACATGGAACAACCCAATCTCTAAGCTTGGTAAAGTTATCACAGGCGAGGAAAAGGTTGACGGCTTAACAAACTACAGCTATGACATCGAAAAGGCTAAAAAGCTTCTGGATGATGCAGGATGGAAAGTCGGAGCTAGCGGATTCCGTGAAAAAGACGGACAGAAGCTGGAAATCAAAATCATGGCAATCAAAGATCATGATATCCTGAACAACCTGATCCCTATGTGGAAAAAGGCTTGGGGTGAAGAGCTGAAAGCTGATGTTAAGGTTGCAACTGTTGACTTCAACACACTGATGGATAAAGTATACTATGACAAGAACATTGAAGAATGGAACGTTTACTTCATGGCTACTTCTTTCACAGATGATACAATGTCAGGTGCTGTAACGAACTTTGATTCCAAATATGTTGGTGATGGTCTGGACAACACAAGCCGTCTGAAAGACGAGAAGCTGGATAGTCTGATGGATGCTGCATTGACAGAAATGGATATGGATAAAGCAAAAGACAAATGGGTAGAGGCTCAGAAACAGGTAAATGAAGACGTTTCTGCACTGCCTGTATATGGTAACACTTACTTTGACTTCTACAACAAGAAGATCAAGAACCTGAAGACAAGTGCACTGTACCAGTGGACACATGGTCTGAGGGATGCTACAATCGAGTAAATTTAAGTAGTAAACTGTAAAGTGTTCAAATAAGAGCAAGGATACACTTGCTCTTATTTATGTTTTAATTCAACTTTCTATGTTTCAAAATTAAGTTTTTTTGGAGGTGATCTCATGCTGAAATATATAGTTAAACGTTTGCTAAATCTAATTCCTGTCATATTTATTATTTCAATCGTCATTTTTGGGACCGTAAAAGGAATGCCAGGAGATCCAGTTGATGCTTATCTGGGAATGGGAAGCAAGGCTACCCCGGAACAGAAACAGCAGATTCGTGAGGAATTGGGACTTGATAAATCTCTGCCAGAACAGTATGTAATCTGGGTTGGAAATCTTGCTAAAGGAGAACTGGGGACATCTACCAAGTTCAAACTTCCAGTTTCTGAAATCATTGGAGACTACGTATGGAATACATTCCTGCTGAACCTGGTTTCCCT
>ENA-OQAB01001410-OQAB01001410.1-human-gut-metagenome-genome-assembly--contig:-NODE-1410-length-11397-cov-2.717746_pt1 | contig 11397 bp, 7 predicted proteins | sample MGYA00242490_ERZ504517 | MGnify/ENA primary metagenome ERZ504517 (study PRJEB26092, sample SAMD00036298) | human gut metagenome | host: Homo sapiens | study: EMG produced TPA metagenomics assembly of... | reverse complement strand
TATTCGACATAATGCAAGCGCAGTGTATTGTTCTTTTAAATCCAAATGCAAATAATCTATTAGTCTTTGATCCAATCTCTTGTTATAGTCGTCTTTTTTTATATTTCCTAATGTTTTTGGCAATCCGTTATCACAGATTCCATTGATACATTGAACACAGGGCTGACATATATCATCAGCATCGATTGTTAGAGAAAGTTTAACTTGATGATTTTTAATAATCTCATTGGCTATTTTATAGAAATCATGTTGCATTTTTTCATCAGGAACAAACACTTCTATTCCTGAACCATAAAGCTTAATAATATCCATAAAATGATGTGGCTTTATAATAATCATTAGTTTCTTAATCCTTCTGTTGTTATTCTTTCTTTAATTTTCTGTAAACGTTCAATACTTTCTCTTGTGAATATTTCTTCAGGATCAGCTGATCCTTCCTCAGCTAACATCACAAGAGAAATCCATAATAGAACATTATATATATTAATTGTCTGATTATCCTTATAGTTTTCTACACGTTCCCTTGAAATCCATTCAATTTCTTTCATATGATTTTCTACAAAATCATCTAACTCATTAATATAAGTATAACCCATATAATGAAATCTTTGAATAAGTCTAGATTGAGATATTAATTCTGAGTCTCTTTCAAACTTAAATTGAAATTCACTATGCAATTTTTCTAGTACACCATTAATGCGTGGAGATGTATTGACATATTGAATCAATGAATTCACATTGATATCTGTTTTTAAAACTTTTTCAATATGCACAATTCCTTTATTATATTCATCCACTTCTTTAGCAATTTGAACAAATTCTTCATCTAATAATTCAAGTGACGCTGAAAGTCTTGTCAAACGACGACGAATATCTTTAGGAATTTCATATTGTGACTTATATCCTAACCCATGTTCAATTTCAGCCCATGAATGTTGTAAAGTTGTTCGAATTTGTAATTCAAAAATAATATCTTTATAAGCAGAATATTCAATTAATTGACATCTCTCATCATTAAACTTAATCAATAAATGTAAAGAATTATACCCAAAATCAATACGATCATCATAATTCCTTTTTTCTTTTATCATTATACTCAATAATATCAAAAATTTTGTTTCACACATTCATAAATACGATCAACATCATTCTCAAACAAAGTAATAATACGACAGGCAACGACATCAGTTATTTCTTTAATATCTTGATACTTATTCTTGTAAGTAATCCTTTTTCATCAAAGCATCTTCACTCTTGATGCGAATAGCCATATTAGAAATACGAAAATGATTTGTTTCAATAATACGTGTAAAAATATCATCAATATCATGCTTTAGTGAACGATACATTTCTTGATTATCATGATATTGTTTGATAATTCTTTTTGCAGAATTATGCATGTTATCACCTCATAAAATAATTATAGCGAACTTATATGAAATATTCGTGAACAATTTATATTTATATAAAGCAAAAGAGTAGATTTCTCTACTCTACTTGAAATTCATCAACTCTTTGACCTTTTTGGTGTACATAGATAATTCCAATGACTCCTACAATTAAAAAGACAATTGAGATAAGTTGAGCCATACGAATAGGGCCAAACATCAAACTATCAGTTCTTAATCCTTCAACAAAGAATCTTACAATACCATAAAACACAAAATAACTAAAGAATTGAACCCCAATATGTTTTTGAAGCTTTTTAATGACAAAGATAATCAGTAAAAAAGCAATCACATTCCCAATAGATTCATATAAGAATGTCGGATGATGATATGCTCCATCAATAAACATATTATTGATGATAAAATTAGGTAAATGTAACGATTGTAAAAATTCAAGACTTACATTTCCACCAAATGCTTCATGATTAAAGAAATTACCCCATCTTCCACAAGCTTGAGCAATTAATACCCCCGGCATAATCGCATCACCTGCTACAAGGAAAGGAATATTGTGTTTCTTAAAGAAATAATAGCTATAAATCAAACCAGTAAAAATACCACCTTGAATGGCCAAACCACCATGCCATACAGCAAATATTTCCATTGGATTAGCTGCATACATCTCTTGAAAAGTAAAGATGACATACCAAATTCTTGCCCCTATAATCCCAACAAATAACAACATAAAGAAATAATCAGATAATATTTCTTTATCATAACCAAGCTGTTTAAATCGATACTGTCCTAAAAAATATGCAAAACATGCACCACATAGAATCACAATCGCATACCATTGAATATGGAAAGGTCCTATTGATACAAAGGTTGAAAAATCTTCAAAAAATATCATTTCGTTTTACTCTTGATATTGTCTAATATTCTATTGACAAACTCTTTACTAGAATCAAATCCTGAATCTTTCAATTGCATATTCATAACAGCTGCTTCAATGATTGCAGACATACTTCTACCACCAGTTACTGGCACGACAATTTTTGGTATTTGGACAGTTAAAATTTTCTTCTGTAACATCATCTTCTTCTACACCAATACGTGTATATTCACGAGATGGCAACCATCGTTCTAATTGAATAATTAAATCAACATTATCTTTTGGTAAAATAGAAGCAACCCCAAACATCTTAGAAACATCAATAACCCCAATTCCTCTAATTTCTAATAAGTTCTTTAATACCTCTGGTGCTCTCCCAACAATTCCTTGACCAATATGATATAACTCAATCGCATCATCAGCAATCAACAAATGACCTCTTTTAATTAATTCCAAGGCAATTTCTGATTTCCCAATTCCACTATCTCCTCTAATCACAACACCTTTTCCATAGATATTTAAAAAGACTCCATGAATCAATGTTTCAGCAGCAAGTGCTTCATCTAAAGTTCCAGTTAATTCAATTGATACACGACCAGTTGCCTGTTTGGTTTCAAAAATAGGGAAATTACGTTTTATCGCAATATTTTTTAATATTTCAGGACATTCATATCCCTTCGCAATAATAATACAAGGTGTTTCATCATTTGCTAATTTAGAAAAACAAGCAAGTTGTGATTCTTTACTCATTTCCTTAACAAAGGCAATCTCCTTTTCACCAAATAAAATAATTCTTCTAAAATCTGTATGCTTGAAAAAACCTGCTAATTCAAAACCAGGTCGATTCATTTCAGCTACAAAGATTTCTCTTTCCAATGATTCCTCATCACCAGAGACCTGCTTATACGTCGAAGATTTTAATAAATCCTTTAATTTTACTGATTTACCCATATAGTTCCTCCTACTCTAACACTTTCTTAAGAAAACGTCCTGTATGACTTTCTTCACACTTAGCGACTTTTTCAGGTGTTCCTGATACTACAATTGTACCACCATTATCGCCACCTTCCAATCCTAAATCGATAATATGATCAGCAACTTTAATTACATCTAAATTATGTTCAATCACAATAACAGTATCACCTTGATCAACAATACGATTTAAAACCTCAATTAAGCGTGCTACGTCATGACTATGTAAACCAGTTGTTGGTTCATCTAAAATATAAACTGTCTTACCAGTTGCTTTCTTTTGTAATTCGCTAGCTAACTTCACACGTTGAGCTTCACCACCAGATAAAGTTGTCGCACTTTGTCCTAGTTTTACATATCCTAAACCAACATCAGCAATTGTTTGTAGTTTTGATCGAATACGTGGTAAATTATCAAAGAAATCTAATGAATCTTCAATTGTCATTTCTAACACATCATAAATTGTCTTATCTTTATATGTAACTTGTAAAGTTTCTTCATTATAACGTTTACCTCCACATTCTTCACATGGCACATAAACATCAGGTAAGAAATGCATACTAATACGTTTCACTCCATCACCTTGACAAGCTTCACAACGCCCACCTTTCACATTAAATGAGAAACGTCCTTTATCATACCCTCTCATCTTTGCTTCAGGAGTTTTCGCAAATAAATCACGAATATCATCAAAAACCCCAGTATAAGTCACTGGATTAGAACGTGGTGTTCTTCCAATTGGATCTTGCGAAACTTCAATGACCTTATCAACATTATCCAAGCCTAAAATATCTTTATGCTTTCCAGGTTTTTCTTTAGAATGATAAAGTTTAGCACGAACTGCTTTACATAAAATTTCATTCACCAATGTAGATTTACCACTTCCAGAAACTCCCGTTACACAAACAAACTTTCCAAGTGGAAACTTCACATTAATATTTTTTAAGTTATTCTCTTGTGCTCCTTTAATTTCAATAAAGAGTCCATTTCCTTTTCTTCTTTTCTTTGGCACAGGAATCTTATACTCACCAGAAAGATACTTTCCAGTTATAGAATTTGGATTGTGCATAATTTCTTCAGGTGTTCCCGCAGCAACAACTTCTCCACCGTGTACACCAGCACCAGGCCCAATATCAATGATATAATCAGAAGCACGCATTGTATCTTCATCATGTTCAACAACAATGACACTATTTCCTAAATCACGCATATTGCATAATGTTTTTATTAATTTCTCATTATCTCTTTGATGTAATCCAATTGAAGGTTCATCTAATACATAAAGAACACCAGTTAGACGTGAACCAATTTGAGTAGCCAAACGAATACGTTGTGCCTCTCCACCTGATAATCCTCCAGCCCTTCTTGACAAAGTTAAATAACCTAACCCAACATCATTCAAGAATGTTAAACGATCTCTGATTTCTTTAATAATCAATCTTGCAATATTTGTTTCTGTTTCACTTAATTGTAATTGATTGATAAACTCTAAGGCTTTTTCAATCGACATATCAGTAAACTCACTAATATTGATTCCACCAACTTGAACACTTAAAACTTGTTCATTTAAACGTCTACCTTGACAAGTTGGACAAGTATGTTCGGCCATAAATGAAGCATACCATTCCTTAGACCATGCTGAAGTCGTTTCTTCATAACGTCTTTCAATAAGTGTTTTTACACCTTCAATATATTTTGTTGTTTTAGAAACATTTCCTGAACTTGACTCAATAGTATAACTAATAGGACGATCAGATCCTCTTAAGATAACCTTTAATTCTTTCTTTGTAAAATCCTTTAAAGGCTTATCTAAATCAATGTTATACTCACGACATAAAACCAAAAATCTTTGCCATTCAATACGATCTGTACCTACTGATGTCTTAAAATAACGAATTCCACCTTGATTAATACTCAATGACCAATCAGGAATCAATAAATCATCATCAACCTCATTTTTAACACCAATTCCCTTGCAATCAGGACAGGCCCCTAATGGATTATTAAAAGAAAATAACCTTGGTTCTAATTTAGGTACACTAAATCCACAATGAGGACAAGCTAAATGTTGTGAAAAAAGCTTTTCAGTATGAGTATTTAAATTCTCAACAATGGCTTCTCCTCCAGTTAATTTTAAGGCTGTCTCTAAAGAATCAGCCAAACGTGAACGATATCCTTCTTTTTTGACAATTCTATCTACCACAACATCAATATTATGTTTTTTATTCTTATCTAAAACAATATCTTCCTCTAATAGTCTTATTTCACCATCGACCTTTACTCTAACAAATCCCTCTTTCATCAAATCTTCAAACAATTCTTTATGTGTTCCTTTTTGATTTTTACACATTCTCGCAAGAACTTGAAGCTTTGTACGATCTTCATATGTATCAATCGTATCAACCATTTGTTTAATTGTTTGAGATTCTATTAAAACATGATGTTCAGGACAATAAGCATGACCAACACGTGCATATAACAATCTTAAATAATCAAAAATTTCTGTTACTGTTCCAACGGTAGAACGTGGATTGTTAGATGTTGTTTTTTGATCAATCGCGATAGATGGTGACAATCCTTCAATACTATCAACATCAGGTTTTTCAACACCACCTAAAAACTGTCTTGCATAAGCACTTAAAGATTCAACATAACGTCTTTGCCCTTCAGCATAGATCGTATCAAAAGCCAAAGATGTTTTACCACTTCCTGATAAACCTGTCATAATAACAAGCTTATCACGTGGAATCTCAACATCAATATTTTTTAAATTATTGACCCTAGCTCCTTTAATAATAATCTTATCCTTTATCATACTTTTTCTTTAAACTCCTTAATATTCTCTCTCTATCTATTCCTTGAAGCTGTAAATCATAAGCCTCTGCTAAAACCTTCTTCAATTGCTTATCAGCCTTAAATCCAGCTTCCAATAAATCGTTTCCATTAATCATTGGAGGTTTTGCTCGATCACCCAAACGCGCCTTTTTTATCAGCAATAACTCTAAAAAAGCATCATACTGTTCTCTTGCAACTTTCCCCCTACCTAACTTATCACAACAACTTATACAAATCAAATCATTCAATGAAACTTTTCCATCTATCTTCTTTAACAACCTCAAATAAGATAAATCCCTACTATGATTTCTGGCCATATTCATCAAATGCATATGATACATAATCATTGTAGAAATATATTCTCGTTCTTTTTTAGCTGTAATTATATCCACTTGTTTAAAAACCTCAACCCCTGCTTCATTATGCCCATGAGCATGACCTTCTTTTGTAGTTACAACAGGTTTTCCAATATCATGCAATAAACAAGACCACATAAACCATAATGGGTGATCTGTTTTATGTTTCGTTAAAGCAGCCACATCAATCACTAACATCGTATGATTGAAAACATGTCCCTCAGGATGATAATCTAAACGTTGATGAGTAGTTTCTAAAGCTTTAAGATAAGGCGGTAAAGCATCTATCGTTCTTAAAAACTCAAATCCTAATGATGGTTTTTCTGCCATTAAGATTTTTGAATATTCACTATAGACTCTTTCAATTGATAAATGGTCTAACATATGTTGTTTAACCATTTCTTTACACAATTGTAATGTCCTTTTTTCCACCAACATATCAAAACGAGCAACAAATTGAGCAATTCTTAAAACCCTTAAAGGATCTTCAGCAAAGGTTTTCACATTTACACAACGAATCACGCGATTTTTAATATCATCAATACCACCACATAAATCAATAATCTTACCTTGCTGATAATCATACATTAAAGCATTCATGGTTAAATCACGACGCTGAATAGCTTTATCTAAAGATAATTCAGGATCAATCATCACTTGAAAGTCCTGATGTTTCTCACCTGTTTTCTTTTCTTTACGTGGCAAGGCAAAATCATAATGAGGTAAACAATCAAGCTGCATAATAGCAAACGATTGTCCAAAAGTATTCACATGTCCATGACGAGCTAAAACATCATATAATTGTTGATACGTCAAATGATAGACTTCTACATCTATATCATTTTCACCTTGGATTCCCATAACTTCATCACGAACACATCCACCAACAATATAAACATACCCACCTGAATGTAAAATATCTTCAAAGACATCCTCTGCAAGTTTTTTAAACTGCATTATTTTTCACCTTTCAATTCCATAATAATATCACGAAGTTCCATCGCACGTTCAAAATCCAATACCTTCGCAGCTTGTTTCATTTCTTTTTCTAAATCCTCAATTAATTTCTTCTTAGCCTTCTTATCAGCTTTCTTACCTTTTTGAACAAGAGCTGTTGCTTCATCAACTGTCTCTTTACCTTGAATCAAATCTCTAATTTCCTTATGAATTGTTTGTGGAGTAATATGATGTTCTTGATTATAAGCTTCTTGAATTTCACGACGACGTGCTGTTTCATCAAGGGCTTTTCTCATTGAATCAGTGATACGATCACCATACATAATGACTTTTCCATTAGCATTTCTGGCAGCACGACCAATTGTTTGAATCAAAGAACGTTCACTTCTTAAGAACCCTTCTTTATCCGCATCTAAAATACAAACAAGTGAAACTTCTGGTAAGTCAAGACCCTCTCTCAATAAGTTAATACCAACTAAAACATCATACTTCCCAAGTCTTAAATCTCTTAGAATTTCAGTTCTTTCTAAAGTCTTTGTATCAGAATGTAAATATGCAACTTTCAATCCAACTTCTTTTAAATAAGCACTTAAATCCTACGGATAAAAGGAGAATCAGTAAAGTTGATTAAAGATATTTTTGATTATGTGATTAGTTTATTAAAATCAAGACTGTTTCCATTAATTATGGTATTTGTCCTGATTGTAGTGGTTTTAATTAACCGTTTATTTTCACTCCAGATAATCAAAGGCGCTTCTTATGTAACAGATTTAACGGACTCCATCCAGAAAAATATGAGCGTTGCTGCTACGCGCGGAAGAATTTACGACAGAAACGGTGTTTTACTTGCCTATAATGAACTTGCTTATGCTGTAAAAATCAGTGACAGTGGTACATATTCTGATAAAGACGGTATGAAAGCAACCGATATTAAAAATGCAACTGTCAATAATGCCATCAACCGTACTCTTGAAATTATCGAAGAAAAGGGCGACCAGTATTCAACAGATTTTAAAATCAGCTATGCAGGTGACGGAATGTACGAATTTAATGTATCCAATTCTGCCGTGCTGCGTTTTAAAAGAGATGTTTACGGTGTTACTTCCGTAGATAAATTATCCGATGAGCAAAAGGCGGCAACTGCCAATGAAATGATGGACTACCTGTTTGACCGGTATGGTGTGGATACCGCAGCGTTTACCCCGGAACATATTCTGGAGATTTTAAGCCTGCGCCTTTCCATGTCGGCAAACTCTTACAACCGTTATATGTCCTTTACAATTGCCAACGAAGTTTCTAATGAAACGGTTGCAGCGATTCTTGAAAATTCCGATGAACTGGTAGGCGTTACCGTTGAAGAACAGTATGTGCGGCATTATGTTGACAGTACATACTGCTCCCAGATTATCGGCTATACCGGTACGGTATCAGAAACTGAACTTGCCACATTAAAGGCAGAAGATGATTCTTACGAAGCCAATGACATTGTTGGTAAGACCGGCATTGAACAGACCCTCGAATCCGAACTTGCGGGAGAGAAGGGTTCTAAAGAAGTCTATGTTGATACCGTCGGGCGTATTACAGAAGTCATTGACGAAACCGATGCAGCTGCGGGACATGATGTTTACCTGACCATTGATATAAATCTGCAAAAAGCAGATTTATACGGCAATTGAAGATAAGCTGGTAGAAATTCTGCTTCCAACATTGTCAGTAACGATACGAAATACGCCTATAGTTCTACAACCGGAAATGTAATCCCACGTATACATTCCCTATTAAGGAAGTTTATTTTGCGCTGATTGACAATAATTTAGTATCAATGTCTAAAATTGCAGAAAGGTGACACGGAGAATGAACGCAGTGTATACAGTTCATTTTTATCAAAACAGGATTCTGTCATGAGCTGGCTGTCTTCCGAAACTCTTAGACGGCAATACACCGTATGGAAGCCTTTCAGAGGAAAATCAGGTTTATGTATGGTATGTCTATGAAATGCTGATGAACGAAGGTGTTTTAAATAAAGACTCCATTGATACATCCAATGATGTATACACAGCATGGACAGACAGCAATTCTGTCAGCATCCGACAGCTATTGACGGAGAGTATTTCAAACGGCTGGATTGATATGTCTGCACTGACTTCACAGTCTTATACCAGTCTGGAAGAATCCTACGAACTTCTGACAGACTATATTGTGTCCAATTTGCAGACAGACACAGCATTCTTTAAGAAACTGTACAAATACATGATTCAGAATGAACAGCTTTCCGGCAGACAGGTCTGCATGCTGTTATATGAGCAGGGCTATTTAACCGATGACGGCTCTTATGCCTCCCTTTCATCCGGTGCTGTATCCGCTTATGATTTATGTACAATGCCATTCAGACCAAGAAAATTACACCGGGTGAGCTTGCCCTGCAGCCTTGCTCCGGCTCCTGTGTCATCACAGACCCGAACAACGGCGATATTTTAGCGCTGGTTTCTTACCCAAGCTACGATAATAACAAATTATCCGGTACGATTGATACAGAATATTACAACAAGCTGTCTAACGACAATGCCAAACCGCTTTTCAACTGGGCAACCCAGTCCCAGTCCGCACCGGGTTCTACGTTTAAACCGTGTTCCTCTATTGCTGGACTGGATACCGGTATTATTTCAACTGGCACAGTATTTAACTGTTCCGGTGCATTTACAGAAGTAACACCTTCTCCAAAGTGCTGGAGATTATCCGGTCACGGCGGTGAAACCGTTACAACCGCAATCAGGGATTCATGTAACGTATACTTTTATAATGTAGGCTACAAGCTTGCATGCAGTAAAACAGGTTCTTATAACAGTACAACCGGAACGAATATCTTAAAGCGCTATGCAGAAGATTTAGGTCTTGCAACGAAAGCCGGTATTGAAATTTACGAAGAAACACCACATGCTTCTTCCGTAAACTCTATTGCATCAGCAATCGGACAGGGTAACCACCAGTTCAGCTGTCTGAATCTGGCACGCTATGTTACAACGATTGCAACCTCGGGTACGTGTTATAATCTGACACTTGTTGATAAGATTACTGACCACGACGGAGAGCTGATCCGTGACAATTCCGCAGAAGTAGATCATGTAATGAACATCAGTTCATCTACATGGGATGCCGTTCACACCGGCATGAAAATGGCCGGTGACAGTTATTCATCCTTAAAAGTATCCGGACTTTCTATCGCAGCAAAGACCGGTACAGCACAGGAACGTCTGACAGAACCTGACCATGCAACACTGATTACGTATGCACCTTACGAAAATCCGGAAATTGCCATGGCAATCGTTCTTGCCCATGGATACGATTCTGCAAGAAATACGGAACTTGGAAAAGCCGTTTATAATATTTATTACAATCTATATCCAAGAAACTAGTGTCTAGTGTCAAAAATCCTTAAATCTAAGATTTTTGACACGTCAAGTGTAACTTGACGTTGCGCTTAGTGCCGCTTGCGGCACAAAGCCGCTCTTATCGCAGAACTGAATAAATTCAGTCCGCGATTCCGCAGGCATTAAAATGCCTGTGGAATGAGTTTAGTGTGAATAAAAAATATGAAAAAGGAGATTAGTATAGTGAGTCAACCGGTTGTTATTAAGGGCAACAAACATGGGATTATTGTTGTACTCGACGCAGAAGCTGAATTTAAAGATTTAAAAGTTCAGATAGAGGAAAAATTTAAAGCATCCGCAAAGTTTTTTGGCAGTGCAGATATGGCACTCGGTTTTGAAGGCCGGGTGTTATCCGATGAACAGCAGCGGGAAGTTTTAGACATTATTGCCAACGTATCACAGTTAAATATTATCTGTATTATCGACCATGATGAAGCACAGGATGCCGTTTTTAAGGCCGCCATTGATCAGACGGTTTCTGCCGGTGCTGTGGCAGCTCCGGCGCAGACCGGTACAAATGACGGTCAGTTCTACAAAGGCTGTCTGCGTTCCGGTCAGGTACTTGAAAC
>ENA-OQAB01001409-OQAB01001409.1-human-gut-metagenome-genome-assembly--contig:-NODE-1409-length-11401-cov-2.505943_pt1 | contig 11401 bp, 15 predicted proteins | sample MGYA00242490_ERZ504517 | MGnify/ENA primary metagenome ERZ504517 (study PRJEB26092, sample SAMD00036298) | human gut metagenome | host: Homo sapiens | study: EMG produced TPA metagenomics assembly of... | reverse complement strand
GAATCTGATGCGTATATCCGCACCCCTGTATGTTTCCAAAAGCAGCGGATTGAATGATGATTTGAACGGTACTGAGCGTCCGGTAGCGTTTTGATATCATGGAAATTGAGGGTGAGGACTATCAGATTGTTCATTCTCTTTGCGAAATGGAAGCGTATGGCTTTTGAAGCGGTACAATCTGAATGTAGGTAAAGGAATTTTATACCGATATGAATGCAATCCGACGGGATGAGGTGCTGGATAATCTGCATTCCTGCTATGTCGATCAGTGGGACTGGGAAAAGATAATCAGTCGGGAGAATCGGACGATGGAGTTTCTGAAAATGACTGTACGTAATATTATGAAGGCATTGAAGGAAACGGAGAAGGAGCTGGATATCGTTTATGAAAATCTCATGCCGTTTATTCAGGAGGATGTGTATTTCATCACTGCACAGGAGCTGGAGGACCGCTTTCCTGATCTGACACCAAAAGAGCGCGAGTATGAGATTGTAAAGCAGCATAGAACTGTCTTCCTGATGAAAATCGGAGATACCCTGAACAGCGGGGAAAAGCATGACGGACGTGCCCCGGATTATGATGACTGGGCATTAAACGGTGATATCCTTCTGTATTATCCGGTGCTGGATACCGTACTGGAAATAAGCAGTATGGGGATCCGCGTGGATGCTAAAGCATTGGCAGAGCAGTTGAAAAAAGCAGGCTGTGAGGAGCGTAAGAATCTGCCGTTTCACAAAATGCTGTTGCAGGATGAGCTGCCGTTAACCATTGGCGGAGGTATTGGTCAGTCCAGAATTTGTTTGATTTTATTAAACAAAGCACATATCGGAGAAGTACAGGTTTCCCAGTGGAGCGATGCCATGCGGGAGGAATGTGAAAAGCATAATATCGTATTGTTATAGGACATGAAGGTGTCCTATTTTTTATTCTGCAAGGAATGCTGTCTTCACGACATGAAAAAAACATTGTATAATGAATATAGACATAAGAAATTGGGAATTTCTTGATAGGGAATATATAATATTTTGATTGCGAAAGGAGAATGACGGGCATACAGTTGTCTGTCGTAGTTGGGGTATGGAAAAGAGATTGGAAAAAAGGCTTGATGAAATATCAAACTATTTACTATCGCATGGGAAGGCAAGTGTTAAGGAACTATCCGACTGCTTTGGAGTGACAATGGAAACCATTCGTAAAGATTTGGAGTTCTTACAGAGAAAAGGCATTTTATTTCGTACGCACGGCGGTGCTGTTTTACGTAATTCATTTACCGATGTACCGATCGATGTTCGAACACAGGAAAAAATTGAGATAAAAAAGGCAATCTGTATGGAAGTAATCAACTTTATTCACGATGACGATGTTGTTTTCGTTGACCCCAGCTCTACAGCACTTCCGCTTGGGAAGCTCTTTAGCTTTCGCAAGAATTTACTGATTATCACGAACTGTTTTGAAATGATGAATGAATTAAAGGAAAGCAGAAATGAGGTAGTCTTTCTCGGTGGGAAGTATTCACGAAGCGGAAATCGTACAGAGGGGCAGTTTGTATCCGATATGGCGAGTCGGTTTTCTTATGATGCTGCGATTTTTGGAACGGATGGCTGTCTTGGATTTGATGGTCCCGGGACACAGACAGAAGATGCAATGTTTTTAAATGAAATCATATTGCGAAGAAGTAAATGTAAAATCTTGATTACGCTGGCAGTTAAGTTTGAACGAACATCACGTTATCAATATGGCGTGTTTCAGGATTTCGATGCTCTGGTTACAGATAAGATTGATCGTGATCTTAATCATAAGTTAAAGATTGGTAAGATCATAGAAGTTAACCGTTTTGATACTGAATAAAGAAATACGGGCATGTCTGATGATATGTCATTTTTTTTATGTGCTTGTAAATTTTTGAAACAAAACAATTCGGAAGTGATATAAATTTTGAATCAATAGTAAAAAGATTTGATTTCAGAATTAAAAGAAATCTATTGACTAATATACTGTAAAATATACAATGTAATTGTAAATGGAAACGATTTCATAAAAACAGATTTAATTAAAAACTTTTGAAACAAAAAGGAGGAGTCAAAATGAAACATATCGTTATTGGAGCGCATGGGAATCTGGCAGAGGCCTTTTTAGAAACTGTTCGGATGATAGCCGGAACAGAACAGACGTCCTGTATTCATGCCATCGGAATGAAGGAGAATATGGATCCGCAGGCATTTATCAAAAAGGCAGAGGAGCTGATCGATGAGGATCGAGATGGTGAATATTTGCTGTTGGCGGATTTATTCGGAGCAAGTCCCTGCAACAGTCTGCTTATGGCATTTCAGCATTGCCGCTACCGTCTGGTAACCGGCTTGAATCTGGGAATGGTCTTAGAAGTATTATTTCAATTCGATGATATGTCTTTGGAAGAAGCGGCAGAGCACATGGTAGAAATAGGGAAAGGAGGTATTCAGAATGTGATTTTGCCTGCATAAGGGATGGAAGACGTATGCATACATTAGAAAAAAGGAGAGGAAAAAATGACATTATTACAAGCAATCTTACTTGCGATGCTGTATTGGCTGGCAGCAGGTGAAATCTTTGTACCGTTCACCTACTGCTTCTGTGATTTAATGCTTATCTCACTGCTTACCGGTGTTATTTTGGGGGATCCGGTAAAGGGCTGTATTGTTGGTGGAACTATTCAGCCGCTGTATCTGGCACTCACTGCCGTTGGAGGCGCTATGCCGGTGGACAAAGAAGCGGCCGGTATTGTGACGACGGCCATGGTCATAACGGCAGGCATATCGCTGGATCAGGGTCTGGTGATTTCTTCGGCAGCTGCACTGATCATGGCGCAGCTGCACACAGTAAAGCGTTTGGCTATGGTTTGGACGGTACATCATGCGGATAAAGCAGTGGAAACCGGAAATGTAAAAGAGCTTACCCGTACCTCACTGCTTTACGGACCACTCATTCGTGCGGTGATTTTCCTGGTGCCGATGACCATCGTATTGAAATACGGCGTAAACAGTCTGGGTGTTCTGATGAACGGCCTTCCGGATTGGGCAAACAACATGTTCTCTCTGGCAGGCGGACTGCTGCCTGCACTCGGATTTGCCATGGTCATTCTGGTCATCGGAAAGGGACAGCTAATACCGTTCTTTATCGCAGGCTTCTTCTTTGCTCAATATTCCGGTCTGGGAGCGGTACCGGGCTGTCTGCTTGGTATTTTTATTGCCTGGCTCTATACGATTTTTTACAAAAAAGGAAACAGACAATGGAAGCCTGTTTGCGGATTTACTCAATCTCAAAAATGCGGAATCCAAGGCAACACATATTCTTAGCAGGAAAACCTTGAAAAAGGTTTGGTTCAACTGGCGCCTGCATGTCTGCCATGTGGATAATGTTGAGCGTTTACAGGCAATGGGGATGTGTTTAACCATGGCACCGGCATTGGAAGAGCTGTATCCGGATGACAAGGAAGAACAAATCAAAGGATTGAAACGACATATGCAGTTCTTTATCACAGAAAATATGATTGGTGGTATCATTCCCGGTATTATTACATCACTGGAAGAGCAAAGAGCGATACAAAAGCGGGATCAGGTGCCTGAAGATCAGCTGATTTCCGAAGATCTGATCAACAGTGTTAAAAACGGCATGATGGGGCCTTTTGCCGGTGTTGGTGATACCCTGAATTATGCGACATTGAAGCCACTTATCTCCACCTTCTTTATGGGCTTTGCGCAGCAGGGGATGCTGTGGGCACCCATTGTAGATGATATTCTACTCTATGTCATTCTCGTATCGGAAGGTAAATTCATGTTCAACATGGGCTATAAGCTGGGAACCGATTCAGCAATGAATATACTGCAAAATAATGCAGTGCAGAAAATCGTAACCTTCTTCTCTATTGTCGGATTGTTTGTGATGGGTACTATGGCAGCACAAAACGTCAATGTAGCTGTTATCTATGAAATTCCATACGGGGCAAAGGATATGATCAGTATTCAGGAGCTGCTGTTTAATCCGATTGCCCCGGGTATACTCTCACTTCTTGCAGTCTTTGGTGTTTACGCTTATCTGAAGAAAGGCGGCACCGTGTTAAAGGTTACGCTGGTACTGCTGGTAATTGCCATCGCACTTGGAGGTCTGGGTATTCTGGGTGTGTAATTCAAAAAGGAGGAAGCAGAATTGACTATGAAAAAATTTATCAATCAGCCGGAGCGCTTTATTGATGAAATGCTGTACGGGCTGTATGCGGCACATCCGTCGTATTATACGTGTGTGAATGAGGATGCGCATTGCCTGATAACCAAGCATAAAATTGCAGGAAAGGTAGGAATCGCAACAGGTGGAGGAAGCGGTCATCTTCCGCTGTTTCTGGGATATGTCGGTAAAGGAATGCTGGATGGCTGCAGTGTAGGTGATGTCTTTCAATCACCAAGCTCAGAACAGATGCTTGACGTCACAAAAGCCATTGATTCCGGAGCGGGAGTTCTCTATATCTTTGGAAATTATAACGGGGATATCTTTAATTTTCAGATGGCTGCGGAAATGGCAGAGATGGAGGAGGATATTGAAGTATGTCTGTCGATTGCCGGTGAGGATGTGGCAAGCGGTCCACGTGCAAAGGAACAGGAAAAAAATATTCGTCGAGGTGTTGCAGGCATTTTCTTTGTGTATAAATGTGCAGGTGCAGCTGCTGCGGAAATGCTGCCACTGGATGAGGTGTACCGGATTGCAGAAAAAACAAAGCTACTCGTGGCAACCATGGGTGTTGCTTTGAGCCCCTGCACTGTCCCAAGAATCGGTCATCCCAGCTTTACGATAGCGGATGATGAAATGGAAATCGGTATGGGAATTCATGGAGAAGCAGGGCTTCGCAGAGGAAAGATTTGCTCGGCGGATGATATCGTAAAGGAAATTGTACCGCCTGTTATGCAGGATTTGCAGCTGCGGCATGATGATGAGGTGTGTGTATTGATCAACGGTCTGGGAGCTACTCCATTAGAAGAACAGTATCTGATTACTGGGCTGGTACACCGTTTGCTAAAAGATGCGGGAATACGAGTTCATAGAACGTATGTCGGAGAATATGCGACATCACTGGAAATGACCGGCTTGTCTATCTCTTTACTGAAGGTTGATGAGGAACTGAAGCGATTGATGGATGCTGCGGCAGATACCCCGATGTTTAAACAGTTTGGAGAGTCAAAATGAAAACAGAGGGTATAAAGCGTGTATTCCACGCATGGAATTTGATATTTCAGGAGCATGTAGAGCAATTGACTGCGCTGGATTCTGCTGGTGGAGATGGAGATCTCGGTGTTGTTATGCGCGATGGATTTCGCATTGCGGATGAATTTGTCACGGATAGTGATGAACATGATATTGGTAAAATGATATATATGGCAGGAAAAAAATTTAACAGCATCGCCTCATCTTCCATGGGGACACTCATTTCCAGCGGCTTTATGAAGATTGGAAAACAGCTGAAAGGAAAAGAAGAACTGAAGGATGCTGAGCTTGCGGTATTGTTTCAGGCAATGATAGAAGGTGTCATGACACTCGGCGGTGCAAAAAGAGGGGGAGAAAACATTTCTTGATGCGCTTTGTCCGGCACAGCGTGCCTATGCTGAGCATGTAGATGAAGGGAAAGCAAGAGCCTTGCAATGTGCTGTCACTGCTGCAAGAGAAGGTGTGGAGAAAGCTAAAATGATGCAGGCAAGGCATGGAAGGCTGGCATTCCGTCAGGAAAATTCCATTGGTATGGTCGATCCGGGAAGTGTAGTTGCTGCATTGTATGTGGAAGGAATACAACAGGGGCTCCGTGATGAAGAATAAGAAACTGCTGTTCGTTAAGCTGACAGGGCTCACACTTGCAATTTACTGGTTTATCAGCAAGGGGGGGACACAATCTGTAGACACCTCTTTCGGATTGCAGGAAAAACGAGAAGCATTTGATATGTTTGATGTTGCATCATCCTGGATGATCTGGCTGGTTATAGCATATCTAGTCTTCGTTGCTCTGCGCAATCTGTATTCGAAAAATGTTAGAAAACCAAAAAGCAATATGCAGAAAAAATATGCAAAATTAAGGAGATAGGCTTATGAAGCTGCAGGAATACCGTTTTTTAAGCGGAGATGGCGAGGATGAGCTATATGGTTGCGCATGGCTTCCAGATGGCCCGGTGAAAGGTTATATACAAATTTTACACGACCTATATGATCATATTGAGCGCTATATGCATCTGCTTCAGTTTTTTGCCGAACATGGTTATGCAGCCTTTGGACACGATTTGGTTGGTCATGGAAGGTCTGTATATAGAAACGGTCCCGGTCAAATCAGTGCAAGACATACCTATAGACACTTTATCGAGGATGCGGAAACAATGTTTTATCTGGTTGTTAAGGATGCCATGCCAAAGAAGGAACAGAAGAAGTCCTATATTCATGCATTGATCGGCTTTGGTTTCGGCAGTATGCTGGCAAAGCAGTATGCAATCATGACAAGCAATTGCAATGCATTGATCTTATGCGGTGACTACGGTTTTCCCTCTCTGTATAGAAAGGCAATGAACATATATGCAAAGGAATGTCGCAAAAAAGGCGGATACGGAACCGGCTGAAAAAACGGAAGACTATATTCTCTCCCATTATGGCATTGATAATATGGATACCTTTCTTGAAGAGAGAGTATCAAAGCCTCGTGAACAGAAAAAGCTGAAACGTGACGCCTGCTGTCAGCTTTCTTACTCCATGCAGTATATGTTAAACAGAATTACACTGTGTTCTCTGTATATGACGGAAGACTGGATTTCACAGCTTCCCGAATATCTTCCGATTTTATTTATGAGCGGGTATGAGGATGTGTTTTCCAATTATACCCGTGAGTTGGATGTCGTCATACGGAAATTTAAACTATGCCGGTGCAGAGAATATCTTTTATAAATATTATGAACACAAGAAGCATGAGTTGCTGTTTGAAGATGCTGCAGTGAATGTCATGCAGGACATGCTTAAGCTGATTCGGCGTCTGGAAGAACATAGCATAGAAAGGAAGGAATGAAATTATGTTGGTATCAATGTTGGAAATCTTAGAAAAGGCGAAGGAAGGGGGATATGGTGTTCTGGCACCGAATGTTTTTAATGAAGACTCTGTCAGAGTTTGTATAGAAGCAGCTGTTGAGCTGGATTCACCTCTTATTATTGATGTTTTGCCGGATAATCATAAGGATATTGTTTCCTTTGGAAAACTGATTTGTTCAATGGCGAATGAGGTACGGATACCGATTGCACTGAATCTGGATCACGGAGATAGCTTCGAAGCCTGTGTAAAAGCGATTTATGGCGGATTTACAGGTGTTATGGTGGACCGCAGTGCATTGAGCTTTGAGGAAAATGCACGGCAGGTCGCGGAGTTTAAGAATATCTGTGCACCTCTTGGCATCACAGTGGAAGCGGAATTTGGACAGATTGCGGATGGTTGTGATTACGAAGAAAAGCGCGATGAATATCTGACAGATCCTGTGAAAGCAAAAGAGTTTGTTGAGAAATCAGGCTGTGACTGTCTAGCGGTATCCATTGGTGAAGCACACGGAGAGTATACCGGAAAGGGACCGGATATTGATTTTGAGCGATTAAAGGAAATAAAGAACCTGGTGGATGTACCTCTGGTATTCCATGGCGGCTCATTCTCAGGGTTTGAAAATATTGCGGAATGCTGCCGAATTGGTACACAGAAGGTGAACATGGGGACTGATGCTTATAATTATGGACTGGATTGTCTGTTCCATGACGGGCGTTATCAGAACGGAGAGAATATTGGCGCAAGAATGGCAGGCGATATTATGTGGGCAGGCTATAAGGAGCGCGTGATGGATTATATGAAGGTAACAGGTTCTGTCGGTAAAAACTGGATCAAAATTGAAAACTAAGGAACGGTGATGAAAAATGGCACGCATAGGTTTAGTCAGAATAGACAGTCGTTTGATACATGGGCAGGTATGTACGCAGTGGTTGTACAGGACGAATAGTAAAAAGGTGTATATTGTTGATGATGAAGGTGCGAGCAATTCCTTTTTGTCCAGCATTTATAAAATGGCATGTCCGGTAGGTGTTGAACTGGAAACGATATCGACAGAGGAAGCCGGAAAGAGATGGCAGCAGGATCAGTTAGGTGATCTGGAACCGATTTTCGTCCTGTTTAAAAATATGCCGATGGCCTACAAGGCTTATAAGGCAGGCTTTCGCTATACTACCCTGCAGGTAGGTGGAATTGGCGGTGGTGTCGGACGAAAAAAAGTATTGTCGGACCGATTTCGTTTGATGATAACGATGCAAAAATGCTGGATGAAATGTTCCAGGATGGATTGGAGGCTTATTTCCAGCCAGTACCGGATAATCAAAAGGTATCCTGGATTGATGTAAAGGCTAAGCATTACCCGAATTTATAAAGGAGATTATGATGAAAGATGTATACATAAGAAAGCCAAATGATAAGGAACGCAGGCTCTTGGAATCCTGTCCGATTTGGGAACATGAGCCTGCTCAATGGAATGCGGAATATGATGAACGTTGTGAAACATGTCTGATAATCGAAGGAACAGCAGTTGTGAGTGGCAGTGACGGCCAGTCCTATGCGTTCACAAGGGGGGATCTTGTGACCTTTCGTCCGAATATGAGCTGTGTATGGAAGGTACTGGAGAAAATCCGTAAGCATTATCTATTTGATATGGATACAGACGAACATAGTGCTTCGTCATGATTGAGAACTGATGAATCTGTAAAAAAGAAGTAATAGCCCCTTACAAGAGGAAATTTACTTCTTTTTTTCAACAATGATGCCTGCACCCTGAAGCATATAAGAATTAATGAAAGGGTCAAACACAATGCAAAAAACGATTCCTGTTCGGGTATATGACTGAATTGAGGATGTCTTTCTTACATGTTGGAAAGCTATACGTATGATGGCTTGTGAGAACCATTGCAATGTGGTATAGTATCTATATGCTTTTATAGTAATGTAAGAGGAGATGAAGCAGTATGCAGAAATCACAAAAGCTTACCGCATCGATTTTACTGGTTGCCTGTATCGCCTATAGCCTGTTTTTTCCTGATTCTGTCAATACGGCATTGGTCTTTGTTTTTGTATGCCTGTATGCTCATGTATCTTTTCAGCAAACGGGAGCTGCCGGTTCTCTCCCGTATGAAAATCATGATAGCAGCATTTATGTTCAGTATGCTGATGACGGCAGTGTGTATTGCTGCGGCAGAGCTGCTTCGCGGCTATTTCCTTTTTGATGGTGTGTTGATGGGCTGTCTGATGTTTCTGGCTATGGGAGCTGTCATACAGACCTTATTTTTGATTTTGCAGGAATTTCTGCCGGACCTGGTACAGGTGGCGCTGCTGGTGCTGGCGGGCCTTTATCTGATTAACATCGGGGTCTTGAGTGCAATGATGTTTTCTACATTATCCGAAATCGGGCTAACAGGCGCGAATACGGAGTATATATTGCCCTGGGATCTGCTGGGCATCGCATTGTGTATTGTGCTTGCTGAGGGGGTACTGTTTGCAGGAATTCACAGGTTGCGCCTGTATTTCCAGAGCCGATAACAGCATGTGATCATTAGGAGAACAGGTACTGCTGATTCTTTCTATCAGGATATGGAAATCGTGAAAAAAACAGCTGCGCCGTACATGGAAAAGGATGAATTTGTTTTGCAGTTCAACTGTGTATCAAAGATTTCATCTGTTTTTCGTATAAGAAAAGCAGGAAGAAAATAAACCTGCTTAATATAGAATTGAAAAAAATAATTGAGATAATGAAATTGTATCCACAGAAAAGAGTATCCGCAATAGGTTTGATTTCCATGACAGAAAGCCAGGATGTATACTTAAGTTTTTTTCTTACTTTAGCAACAGGGAGAATTCAACTTCTATTGATAAAACCAATCGTGTTGAAGCCTCCCTGTTTTAAGCTTACCCGCAATCGGGAAAGAAGCTAACATTATTCCAGTCTTCTTTTATGCAGATACTGGACGATTCCTCAGGTAAGAAGAAAGAACCCCATATCGGCATATACGGATACAGGGATGGGGAAAGCTTTTAGGATACAGGCATCTATGCGAACTTCTGTAAAGCTGTTGTTTCTGCCTTCATCCTTTTAGTGCTTTTTCTGTGTAATCAGATGTTCGTCGATCAGTTTTTGAATCTGGGCCGGTTCCGGATCGATATAAATGGTTTTGTAATTTGACAGGGAAACAAAGCTGCCCTTGTTTCCGGGAATCTTTTTCAACTGGCGAATCGTGCAGTAATTCACAGGAACACTGGAGGAATAGCGGGCGTTGCTGTACCAGGCGGCAAGCATGGCGGCATTGCGCAGAAGCTCCTCATCCGGCTGCTCACAGGTGATTACCACATGGGCTCCATGCACATCCTTGGTATGCAGCCACATATCGCTTTTTTTTCCCAGACGCCAGGTAACGTAATCATTTTGCAGATTGTTTTTACCAACATAGATATATACGTCATCGAATGCAAAGGTCTCATAATGTGGAAGCTCCTGCTTCTTTTTCTTTCGTATGCGGGTTTTAACAGCCTTGACATAGCCCTGTCGTGCCAGCTCCTCCCGAATTTCCATAGCATCCTGTACGGTCGCCTGTTCCAGCTGGACCTCCATGGATTCAAAGTAGCGGATTTCCTTTTCGCATAGGGCAAGCTGTTCCTGAAGGATAGCCTGTGCCCGCTTGCTCTTGTGGTATTTCTGATAATAGCGGTTGGCATTTCCCTTGATATCAAAGCGCATGTCCAACGGAATATAGATATCCTTACCAGTATCAAAAGAGGGGAGTGTGACGGTTTCCCTGCGCTCGATACTTCCCATGTAGGCAAACAGTAAATCACCGTATTCCCTGTATTTATCGCAATCCATTGCCTCCTCCAGCGTCTGCTGCAGTTTTGGGTATTTTGAAGTATTCTTATGCAGCTCCTTGCGCACGGCACGAAACAGATCACCACTCTGCTGCTTGATGCGAACCTTTTCCTCCTTCTGGAAAAAGAGCAGATCCATACCCTTCATCAGCGGATACTGCCGTGCTTCCGCCTCCAGATGTGTCAAAGGTATGCAGTGAAACTGGGTTTTGTCCTGCACATCACTCAGATACAGTGTATCGGATGTACGAATCTGTTCCAGAATTTCATCGAAGTTTTCACCCTGCGCCATACGATACTGCACTTCTCTGGAAAGCAGCGGAGAAACCCGTGAAACTGTTTGGTGAAGGATTCACTTGGATCTATTTTTTCCATAATGATAGGGAATCCTGCTTTCCGGTATGCGGTGCAGGCAGCTGATAAAGCGTCTCCCGGATGAATGGTGCGCGGTTGTTTTCAAACGGCGGAATGCGTTTT
>ENA-OQAB01001408-OQAB01001408.1-human-gut-metagenome-genome-assembly--contig:-NODE-1408-length-11409-cov-2.735774_pt1 | contig 11409 bp, 11 predicted proteins | sample MGYA00242490_ERZ504517 | MGnify/ENA primary metagenome ERZ504517 (study PRJEB26092, sample SAMD00036298) | human gut metagenome | host: Homo sapiens | study: EMG produced TPA metagenomics assembly of... | reverse complement strand
CACATTGGATACCCGGGAGGCATCCAATTCCTTGCCGTAGGCCTCCTTGAGAGAGCGGGAGATGGGGTGGTCGGAGTAGCTCTCCGCCAGGGCGGCCAGCTCCAGAAGCTGCGCCTCGCCGCAGTGGTCGGGATGGATGGCGGTGACGTTAAACACGCCGCGGGTCAGAGTGCCGGTCTTGTCAAAGACCACGAGTTCCGTTTTGGCCAGTACCTCCAGATAGTTGCCGCCCTTTACCAGAATACCGTTTTTAGAGGCCCCGCCGATGCCGCCGAAGAAGGACAAGGGGACGGAGATGACCAGGGCGCAGGGGCAGGAGACCACCAGGAAGTTCAAAGCCCGCTGGATGGAGTCCACCCATTGGATGGAGTAAACAGGGGGGGCAGGAGGGCCAGAGCCACTGCGGCCAGCACCACGGCGGGGGTGTAGTACCGGGCGAACTTGGTGATGAAGTTTTCTGCCTTGGCCTTCTTGCTGGAGGAGTTCTCCACCAGATCCAGAATTTTAGCCACAGTGGACTCCTCAAAGGCCTTGGTGACCCGAACCCGCAGCAGGCCGGACAGGTTGACACAGCCGGAGATCACATCGTCGCCGGGCTGGGCCTCCCGGGGGAGGGACTCGCCGGTGAGGGCCGCAGTGTCCACATTAGAGGTGCCCTCCAGCACCACGCCGTCCAGGGGGATGCGCTCGCCGGCCTTGATGACGATGGTGTCACCCACCGCCACATCCTCGGGGTCTACCTGCCGGAGCTGACCGTCCACCTCAATGTTGGCGTAGTCGGGCCGGATATCCATCAGGGAGGTGATGGACTTGCGGGACTGGTCTACGGCATAGCTCTGGAAGAGCTCGCCCACCTGGTAGAACAGCATGACGAATACGGCCTCGGGGTATTCGCCGGTGGCCAGGGCGCCCACAGTGGCCAAGGACATCAGAAAGTTTTCATCAAAGACCTGGCCGTGGGCGATGTTGCGCACGGCCCGCCACAGGACATCCCAGGCAATGACGGCATAGGGGATCAGAAAGGTGAACAGCCGCAGCCATCCCTCCGTGGGCAGGAGAAGTGCGACCGCAAAGAGCACTGCGCTGGCGAGGACGCGGAAGAGCATTCGCTTCTGCTTCTTGGACATAGGACATCGCTCCTTTGAAAAAAACTCCGGGACGGCCGCCGTAGGCCGTCCCTGGTGTGGTCAGCGGACGATGGTACAGTCTGGCTCCACCTTTTTGCACACCTTGACGACCTCGTTCAGAATTTCATCGAACCGGGTGTCGTCGGCTGTCCAGAGTCAGCTTCTGGGTCATGAAGCTGACGGTGGCGTCGTGGACGCCGTCCAGCTTCTTGATAGCGGCCTCCATCTTGGCGGCGCAGTTGGCACAGTCCAGATCAATGAGCTTAAAGTGCTTTTTCATGGTAAAGTCTCCATTTCTTTATAGAATATGCAGAGGCAGCAGCTCCGCCACGTGCTCCATCCCCTGGTCCAATATGGTGCGCACGTGCCCGTCGGCCAGAGAATAGAATACGGTCTTGCCCTCCCTGCGGGCCTTGACCAGCCTGCTCTGCTTGAGAGAGCGGAGCTGGTGGGAGATGGCGGACTGGGTCATGCCCAGGAGCTGGGCGATGTCGCAGACGCACATCTCTGATTCAAAGAGGACGTACAGGATTTTAATGCGGGTGGAGTCGCCGAAGATTTTGAACAGCTCCGCCAGGTCGTAGAGAACCTCCTCATCCGGCATGTTCTGGTTGACCTGGTTCACGATGGCCTCATGCACATGCATGTACTCGCAGCGTTCCACATCCTTGGGTTCCGGCATCCGATCACATCCTTTCTAAAACATATGAGCTATTGTTCATGTGTTATTATATGCTTAGTTGTTCAAATGTCAATAGGTTTTGCAAAAATATTTTTATTGCCCACCAGGTGATCTGGCGGTATGATTAGAAAAAAGGAGGGAAACACGATGAAGCGAGACGCAAATCCGGAGAAGGGGCTGGAGGCTCTGGATCAGTGTGAATACATGGTTCTGGCCATGACTGATGGAGAGGGAAAGCCCTACTGCATCCCCCTCAACGGGGTACGGGCGGGGGAGAAGATCTATTTCCACTGCGCAAAGGCAGGGGAGAAGGTGGACTGTCTGCGGACCCATCCGCAGGTCTGCCTGACCGCGGTGGGACACCAGCGGGTGATCCAGGCCATCTATGAGACGGAGTACCAGTGCGCAGTGGTACGCGGCACCGCCGGAGAGGTCACAGACGAGACGGAGATGCGGGAGGCCCTCTGGGCTCTCTGCCGCAAGTACAGCCCGGACTGCCTGGAGCGGGTGGAACAGGTGATTGACGACAGCTTTGCCCGGGTGGCCATCTGGAAAATCTGTATTGAGTCCGTCAGCGGCCGCTGGAGGGACTACAGCGGCCAGGGCTGACCAGAGGCGCGTATGTGGATTCTATATGCCTTTGCCTCCGCGTTCTTTGCGGGAGTGACCGCCGTCTTGGCCAAGCTGGGCATGGAGGGGGTCAATTCCCATCTGGCCACGGCCCTGCGCACCATTGTGGTGGCGCTCTTCGGCTGGGCAATGGTTTGGGTGGCGGGCTCCAGCGGCGCAGTCGGGGCACTTGAACCGCGGAGCTGGCTGTTTCTCATCCTGTCCGGTCTGGCCACCGGAGGGAGCTGGCTGTGCTATTTTCGGGCGCTCCAGCTTGGAGAGGTCAACCAGGTGGCCCCCGTGGATAAATCCAGCACTGTGCTGACCATGCTGCTCTCCATCCTGTTACTGGGAGAGGCGGCCCACTGGAATACGTTATTGGGGATGGGGCTGATCCTGGCCGGCACCCTGGGGATGCTCCAGCGGAAGCCCCGGGAACGGGCCTCCTCCGGCTGGGGGTGGCTGCCCTGGGCGGTGCTCTCCGCCGTGTGCGCCAGCCTGACTTCCATCCTGGGCAAGGTCGGCATGACCGGCGTGGACTCCTATGTCGGCACCGCCATCCGCAACATGGTGGTGCTGGCAATGGCCTGGGCTCTGGTGCTCGGGCTGGGGCTCCAGCGGGAGATTCCGACGCTGAGCCGGAAAAACTGGGGGTTTCTGGCTGTGTCCGGCGTGTCTACCGGGCTGTCCTGGATGTTTTACTACCGGGCGCTCCAGGAGGGGCCGGCCAGCGTTGTGGCCCCCATCGACAAGCTGAGCATTCTAGTGACAGTTGGCTTTTCCTGCCTGGTGCTCCGTGAGCGGCTGAGCCGCCGGGCTGCCGCCGGGCTGCTCGTGCTCACCTGCGGCACCCTTCTTTTGCTGCTGTAGCATGAAACAGCGCCCCATGGCTTTTGCCACGGGGCGCTGTTTTGGCCTAAACAGAGGCAGCTGCGTTTGTTTTTTTCCGTCTGCGGCGGAGGAACAGCAGGGCGAGAAGTACCGCCGCAGCCGCGGCGGCCAGTACCCAGGGGAGAAGGGTTCCGCTTCCGGAGGCGCTGAGCAGCAGAGTACCGGCGGTGGGGGCGGTGAGCACCAGATAGCTGCCATCCCGCTCCGCCTCGATAGGGACGGCGGAGCCGTCCTGAAGCAGGGCAGCGCGCACAGAGCCCCTAAGACCGTCGGCGCATACCCGCAGCGTTACGGTGTCAGGGAGCTCCGCCCCGTCCGTAATTTGGTAGTCATAGGCGGCAGCGCCGTCTACCGGCTCCGGCCGCTGTGCCAGCTCCAGCCGTGCATCGGGAGAGAATGCTCCCTCGGCGAGAAGCAGGGGCGTTCTCCGCCGGAGGAGATAGTGGTCACCCAGTCCTCGTAGACTGCCTCCACCGTCAGGCTCCGGGTGATGTGGTTGTGGTCAAAGGGAGCCCAGGCGCCATAGCGCCCGCCGTCGCTGGGTACTTCCGGGAAGCGGCGGGGTCCAGCTCCGCCGTAGGGCACCTCCACTGTGTCCACCACCTGCTCCCCGGCCTGGAAGGTGACGCGGAAGGTGAGAAAGTCCGCCGGAATGCCCTCCAGGGCGGAGAAGGCGCCAAAGGAGAGGGGGGCGGTCTGTCCGGCGTAGTCGATGCCGTCAATTCCGACTGCCTTCTCCTGAAGGTAATAGTTGCCGGAAACTGTGCCGTCAGCCCAGCCGGCCACCGCGCCCAGACGTTCGCCGCTGCCGTCGATGCGGGTCATGGCGATGCAGTCCGCGATATCCCTGCCCTCGCCGGCAATGCCGCCCAGGCTGCTGTCCCCGGTTACGTCGGCCTGGGCTGCACAGGAGCGGAGCACTCCCCGGGAGAGCCCCGCGATACCGCCCGCAAAGGAGCCGTCGTCGGCCCCCACGGGTCCCATACTGGTGCAGGAGAGGGCAGCGCCCACCTCGCCCCGGCCCAGGACACCGCCGGCGCACTCGTTCTTGGCGGTGACGGGGCCACGGTTGTCACACTGGTAGAGGATCGCTTTGAGCAGAGCGGTGGTATCCACCAGCAGATTTTCACTGTCCAGCTCCAGATTCTCCTCGGGGTCCAGGGAGAGCTCAGGGGAGACCGCTCCCGCAATGCCGCCCACGTTGGTGTCGGCCTGGATGCCGCCCTCATTCCGGCAGCCTACCACCCGGCCCGGGCCGCTCTGAGCCCCCTCGGCCGAAGTGTTCTCCTTCACCGTCTTTTCCGGAACCTCGGTCAGTTCCACAATGGCTTTCCGGGCCTCGTCAAGCTGCCCGATGATAGCAGTGGTGGTGGCATGCAGCTCCTGGTTGGCCTGGCCGGCCCCCTGGGTCATCTGATCCACCCGTTGGCTGATGTCATCCAAGTGCCCGTCCAGCTCGTCCAGGCGCTCCTGTCCCTTGTCGCCCAAGGTGCCCAGATAGCCGTTCAGGACATCCTCGATGATATCGGCCTGGCTGTTAACCACCCGGAGCTGCTCCACGCTGCCCTGGCTGAAGTCCTTGACATGGCCGTTCAGGGCATCGAGGGCCTTTTCCAGCGCCCGGGCGGCCCGGTCCATGTCACGGCGGGCGTCGCCCATCTCATCTCCGGCCTCTTGCCACAGCGCTGTCAGACGGTCCGCCAAGTGGAACGTGTCGGAACCCATGGCCTCCAGATGGCCGCTGATGCGGCTGAGGTGCCCGTTGAAATCGATGGAACCCACATCCCAGCGCTTATAGGCATCCAGGATGCCAGCCAGATCCAGGCGGGCCGCAGCCTGGAGGGCGTCCTTGACAAAGGACTCCAGCCGGTCGGTCTCGTCCGCGATCTGACGCAGCTCCGACACAAGACCGCTGTGTTCCCGCTCCAGTGCGTCCAGCGTGGAGGAGAGACTGTCTCCGGTGTCGGACAGGCTGTCCTCCAGAGTGCCGGTCAGATTTTTCAGCCCCTTGCGTAGGGCGGTGAGCTGGTTGCCTACCTCGTCCAGATCGGCGCTGGCCCGCCGGGTGAGGCGGTCCACCTCGTCCAGCAGGCCGCTCATGGCCCCGTTGATGGTCTGGACCGCGTCGTAGACCTGGTCGGCGGCGGCTGAGGTGTCTGTGTTGAAATCGCTGCCCGTTCCGTGGATTACGTCCTGGATGGCGGAGAGGGAGCCATGGATAGCGGAGATATCGTCTACTGCATCTCCGGCTGAGGAATGGATTTGGCCGGAGAGCTGAGTCATGAGGGTGGAAAGGGAGGCCAGGGCGCCGTCCAGCCGCTCCATGGGGTCCTCTCCGTAGGTGAGGGTCACGTAGGGCTCAAACTGGCCCACGATGCCCCCTACGTCCTTACGCCCCAGGATCTCACCATCGTTGAAGCAGCGAAGCAGCGCGCCGTTCTGAATCCCGGCGATGCCGCCGGTGTTGTATCCGGTGTGGGCGTAGCCCACAGCGGCGTGATTGGTGCAGTCGGCCACGGTGCCGGTATTGCGCCCGGCGATGCCTCCGCTGTTGGTGGCGGCATCGTTTCCACCAGTGTTGACTTCCCCCAGGTTAGTGCAGCTCTGGATCATGCCCTCATTGCGCCCGGCAATGCCGCCGCTGTTGGTGTTTCCGGTGACAGAGGCCCGGTTGGTGCAGCTCCGCACCACGCCGGAGCTCCCGTTGACGCCTACCAGTGCGCCCACGTCCTCATCTCCCGTCACATCGCCAGTGACGGTGACTTGTTCCACTGTGCCGTGGTTCTCACCGGCCAGGATGCCCACCTGCGACTGGGAGCCGCCAGGGGCCACTACCCCGTCCAGAATCAGATTTTTTACGACAGCCCCCTCGCCCAGCGTGCGGAACAGGCCTACCTTGGAACCCTTGTCCAGCCAGGCGAAGCCGGAAATGGTGTGTCCGGCCCCGTCAAAGGTGCCGCGGAACACGGGAATGGTGGAAAAGCCGGTACCAGCCAGGGAAATGTCGGCGGCCAGCACCACGGTTACCCCTTGAGACCAGGTATCCGAGGTGCAGCTTTGGGCCAGCTTGAGCAGCCCGCTGGCATCATGAATGGTGATGGTATCCCCCTCCGCGCCGGCGGGGGGCAGCAGTCCCAGGCAGAATACCAGGGCCAGCAGCAGGGCGGCGCCCCGTTTTGCATAGTTCATCATGGCGTTATTCCTCCGTTTCATCCAGTTCCTGCCGCTTGCTCTCAATGAGGGCATCCACGCTGCCGTGGAGCACGCCCTTGAACTCGCCGTCAATGAAACCGGACACGTGGCCCCGGACATGTCCGTCCAGACGCATGGTGCCGTTCTGGAAGCGCTGTTTCCGGTCCCGGTTGAGGGTAATGGCGGTGCGCTCGATAAGGGCGTCGCCCAGCACCAGGAGCTGGGGCAGCACAGTCATGACCAGGACGATGGAGGTCAGGGTGCCACGGCCCAGGGTATCGCCGATGGAGGAGATAATGGTGTCGGTGGACAGCTTGCCGATGAGAAAGCCGGCCACAGTCATGATGGAGCCGGAAGTAAGCACGGTGGGGAAGCTCTGGTTGAGCGCCTCCACGGCGGCGGCCCGACGGTCAAGCACGGTCTTGAGCTGTAAGTAGCGGTTGGTGATGACGATGGCGTAGTCAATGGTAGCGCCCATCTGTATGGCGCTGACAATCAGGTAACTCATAAAAAACAGGTTGGTACCCGTCAGGAAGGGGAAGGAGAAGTTGATCCAAATGGAGCCCTGGATGGTGAGCACCAGCAGGATGGGCAGCCCAGCGGACTTGAAGGTAAACAGCAGGATGACCACCACAAAGAGCACGGTGAGCACACTGATTTTCAGGTTGTCCCCGGTGAAGGAGGCGGCCAGATCCCGGGCGTTGGTGGAATTGCCCACCAGCACCACATCGTCTCCGTAGTATTCCGCGGCAATGGCGCGGATCTGGTCCAGGAGGGCATAGGTCTCCGCCCCTCCTCGGGGAGATCGGCAGTAAAGACCATCCGGGTCCACTGTTCCCCTTGGAGCTGCTGGAGTCCGTCGTCCAGGGTATCCTGCAGCTCCTCCACCTGGCTGGCCTGCTCTCCGCTCAGGCGGATAACCCCCTTGTCCTTCTGCTCCAGCAGGAACTGGAACACATCCAGCAGGGGCACGGAATAGTCGTCCGTGTCCTGAAAGATAGCGCCGTATTCCTCCACGCTCAGGCCGTAAGCCTGGTAGAGCAGCCGGGCCAGCTCGATGTCCACGCCCGCCAGCTCGGCAAACTGCCGGGGGGTCAGCTTGTCGGTGAGGTAGCGGCCGTCCTCCACCTCAATGTTGGCCAAGCCGGTGGCGGTCGTCACGTTGTCCAGGGCCTCCACCCGGCGGAGCACCGCACCTTCGCTGTCGTAGTCCCCACGGGGAACCAGTACGGCAATGGTGTTCGTATAGCCGAAGGTCTCGTTGATCTTGTCCATGGCAATACGGGTCTCCGGACGGTTGCCTGAGTTGGTGGAATTGGTGGAGAATACATAGTCGCACTGGTTGGAGCAGTAAATGCCGCCGATGACGCACACGGCGAACACCGCCGGAAGCACGAAGCGCAGCTTCATGATGAGGCGGCCCCAGCCTGCGATGGAGGGCACTAGGTTTTTGTGGCGGGTCTTTTCGATACCCCGGTTGAAAAGCATCAGCAGACCGGGCATGAGCAGAAACACCGACAGCATGGAGCAGACAATGCCCTTGGACAGGACGATACCCATGTCGAAGCCGATGCGGAACTGCATCAGCATCAGGGCCACCAGGCCGGAGATAGTGGTGAGGGAGGAGGAGGAGATCTCCACGATGGCCTTGCTCAGGGCGGCAATGTCCGCCTCTCGGGCGTCCAGACCGTTGTCCCGCTCCTCCATATAGCGGTGGCAGAAGATAATGGCGTAATCGATGGCCAAGGCAAGCTGGAGCACCACGGCGATGGCGTTGGTGATGAAGGAAACCGAGTCAAAGAGAAAGTTGGTGCCCATGTTGAGGATGGCGGAGACCACAAACACAATGAGAAAGACCAGGACCTCCAGATAGCTCTTGGAGGTGAACAGGAGTACCGCTACGATGACGGCGGCGGCAATGGCCAGAATGACCGTCATCTCCTGCATAAGGCTGTCTGAGTCGTACGGATCGCCGCTGGGGAAGACGTAGTGATCGTAGGGCGCTACCAGCTCCTTTACGGCCGCGAGGGCGGCGTCCGCCTCCGGACTGCCCTCCTCACCGGTAAAGGAGACGGAAAAGAGGGCGGAGGAGTCCTTAAAGTGGTCGGTACTGTCGTCAAAGGCGACGGAGGACACGCCATCCAGCTCCGCTAATTGGGCGGCTACCTTTTCGGCTTGGCGGTAGGTCACATTGGAGAGCATAACCTGAGCGGAGGCGTAGGTGGTGAACTCCTCGTCCATAAGGGTCAGCCCCCGTCGGGTCTCGGTTTCGGCGGGGAGATAAGAGGTGATGTCATTGTTGACCACCACCTTGTCAATAGAGCTGCCGCAAAAGAGCACCGCCGCCAGGAAGACCAGAAAGAAGGCCTTTCGCTTGTCGACAATGAACCGCGCCAGCTTGGTTACAGGGGTTTCAGAGCTTGATGTTTGTGACATGGGTGGGATTCCGCCTTTCTAAACCGGGAGCTCGGGTTGAGGAATGAAGTGCTCTACATGCCGAAGCAGCACTTCGTCTGGAACGTCTGCACCGCTGGAGAGCCACCAGCGGATCAGGGCGAGCAGGCCGCCGGCATAGAAGCGGGCCGTCAGCTCCGGGTCAAACCCGGCGGCCGGGGCGCTCTCCGACAGCTTTCGCTTCAGCGCATCCGTAATGATCTCGTCCAGCACGTAGAACTCTGCTGCGCCCTGGACGGTGAGGAACATCCCCCTGTGGGACTTCAGGAAGGAGAGCGCGTTGTGAAAAAGGACCATAAAATACTCCCGGGGCCCGGTACGTGGGTCCAGGGAGGGGTCCACCGGCTCGAAGTATTTCTGTAGTTCGTCCACAGCATAGCGCAGCAGGGCCAGCTTGTCATCGAAATGGGCGTAGAAAGTGGTGCGGTGGACCATGGCGCGCTGGCAGATATCCACCACCGAGATTTCACTCAGCGGACGCTCCTCCAGCAGGGAGAGCAGGGCGTCGGCGAGGAGCTTCCGGGTACGGCGCTGCCGCAGATCTTCCCGGGGCTGGCTGGTTTGTTTCAATGGGATCCGCTCCTTATTCTGGGATGGGAAGAAGTGTAGCACAGACAAAACAAATGTCAAGATAAACAACATATGTAGATTAAGTGAAACACACGGAACTTTTTCTGTTGAGGATTATAGGGATACAAATGGAACCGAGCTGTGCGAGAGGGCGGGGAATGAGAGACAACCGCCCTCTTTATATAATTTTATAGGTGCGCAAAGTAGGTTTCGTGCAAAACAAGTAAACCGAAGCCGGATAACCCATTGACGTAGTAGGAGATTGTTGCTATACTAATTTAATCCATATTGATTGGTGGGAAAGCTTGCGCTGCATGGAAGCAGTAATAAGAGAAGAAAAAAGGAGGGGAAATGTGTGGAGCTGAATGTGGACGAGGCGTTGCGTTATCTGGGCATCGGCGGACAAGCAGCCGAGTCCATTCGGGCGAGTGTGGCTGCTGTCGCAGACAAGTTAACGGCTGCTATACAGCCCAGATACACCTACCGCGTGTATTCCCTTCAAAAAACAGAGGCCGGATTCCTGCTGCCGGAGGCCGAGCTGGTCCTTCCGGGCGCGGACGCAGCGAAAATGCTGGAGCAGTGCGATCAGGCCGTGCTGATGGCGTGTACTCTGGGGACACAGTTTGAAGCCCTCTTGCGTGGGGAACAGGCTCGTGATATGTCCAGGGCAGTCATTCTGGCTGCCTGCGGCAGCGCCTGGGTGGAGGCCGGGTGCGACCAGGTGGAGCAAGAACTGGCGCGTTGTCTTCCGAACCGCTATAGAACGGACCGGTTCAGTCCCGGGTACGGGGATCTGCCGTTGTCTTTGCAGCCGAAGATCTGCGCCGCACTGGATACCCAAAGGCGGCTTGGACTGTATGTAACAGAGAGCTATTTGATGAACCCATCCAAGTCAGTCACCGCCATCATCGGCTTGTCCGACTGGCCCCAGATGGCCCGCATCCGTGGATGCGCATATTGTTCGATGCGTGAGACCTGCAAATTGCGCGTGGGAGGAAAACACTGTGGGAATTGAGATACCTCAAAACAAATTTTTGATCCTGGACGGCGCTATGGGCACCGTTCTCCAGCAGCGGGGACTGTCTCCCCAAGGCCGGCCGGAGCTGCTGAATCTGACGGAGCCGGAGCTGCTGGATTCCGTCTATAAAGAGTACATCGCCGCCGGAAGCCAGGTGATTTATGCCAACACCTTCGGTGCCAACGGCTTAAAGCTAGCCAAGACGGGCCACAGTGTGGAGGAGGTCGTGGGTGCGGCCATCGCTGTGGCAAAGAAAGCGGCGGCCGGTACCGGTACCCTGGTGGCGCTGGATGTGGGCCCGCTTGGCGAGCTGTTGGAGCCTATGGGTACGCTGTCTTTTGAGCGGGCATATGACCTGTTCCGCGAAATGGCGGAAGCTGGTGCAAAGGCCGGCGCGGACTTAATCGTGGTGGAAACCATGACAGACCTGTACGAGGCCAAGGCTGCCCTGCTGGCGGCCAAGGAGGCCGCCCACCTGCCGGTGTTTGTCACCATGTCCTTTTGATGCCGGGCGGCCGGCACCGCTTCACCGGCTGTACGGTCGCCTCCATGGCCCGTACACTGGAGGGCCTGGGGTGCGGACGCTATTGGACTGAACTGTTCGCTGGGGCCAGATCTGCTGGCGCCGCTGCTGAAAGAACTGTGTGAGAATACCCGTCTGCCGGTCATTGCCAAGCCTAACGCGGGCCTGCCGGACCCGGTGGATGGACACTATGATATGGGGACCGGAGGACTTTGCCCAGGCTCTGCTGACCTGCGTGGAGGCTGGTATCTCCATCGTGGGCGGCTGTTGCGGTACATCCCCGGAATAGCATTCGTCGGCGTGACGGGCCGAGTTCTGGAAGGAAAAAAGCCCGTATCCCGGC
>ENA-OQAB01001407-OQAB01001407.1-human-gut-metagenome-genome-assembly--contig:-NODE-1407-length-11418-cov-6.485519_pt1 | contig 11418 bp, 12 predicted proteins | sample MGYA00242490_ERZ504517 | MGnify/ENA primary metagenome ERZ504517 (study PRJEB26092, sample SAMD00036298) | human gut metagenome | host: Homo sapiens | study: EMG produced TPA metagenomics assembly of... | reverse complement strand
GTCGAACACGGGATTCTGTCCATTGAAATCCCGAAAATGAAGGAGGAAGAAAAACAAAAAACTTCCAAGGCTATCGAGGTTAAATAATTCCAGATCTGGAATGTCGTAAGGTCGGACAGGCTTTTCTTGTTCGGAAAAGCCGTCCGACCTTTAACAGACACTTCCGGAACAGGGAACCGGCACAACCGATGAAGGAATTCAATTTTGAAAAAGAACTACTTGGCGTACAGGACGAACTGTTCCGTTTTGCGTACAAACTGACAGCTAACAGGGAGAAGGCGGAAGACCTGTTGCAGGATACCCTGCTCAAGGCAATGCTTCACAAAGAAAGTTACAACAAGAACACGAATTTCAAAGGGTGGCTGTTTATCATCATGCGCAACACGTTTATCAACGGTTACCGGGCGGAGGTCGGTCATACCCGCCTGTACATATCCTCCGATCCTGCATATTATTCGCGGATCATGGACGAGTCCCGTACAGAGGAGGTGGACAAGAACTATGACCTGGAAAAGATACGTAATGCCATCAAAAGTGTACCGGAGTCACATTTCATACCTTTTGAGATGTACCTGTCAGGATTCAAATACCGTGAGATAGCGGAAAGAACCGGCGTGAGTTTGGGAACTATAAAGAGCCGTATTTTTCACTGCCGGAAAAAACTGAAAGCTATATTGGCAGAATGAAACAAAACAAGAACTGAGATAGATGAAAAAAGATGAATATATAGGAATTCTGACTTCCGGAGGGGACGCTTCCGGAATGAACGCGGCTATCCGTGCCGTGACCCGCGCCGCTATTTTTAACGGATTTAAAGTGAAAGGAATTTATAGAGGTTACGAGGGGCTGATTGCCGGTGAAGTGAAAGAACTCACTACGGAAGACGTAAGCAGCATTATCCAGAGGGGAGGTACCATACTGAAAACAGCCCGCTCCGAGACTTTCATCACTCCCGAAGGACGCAAGAAAGCTTATGAGATCATACAGAAAGAGAACATCAATGCATTGATAATTATCGGTGGAGACGGTTCCCTGACGGGAGCCCGGATCTTTGCGGAGGAGTATGATGTGACGTGCATAGGATTGCCCGGCACCATTGACAATGATCTGTACGGCACCGATTTTACCATAGGATATGATACGGCCCTGAACACCATCGTAGAGTGTGTGGACAAAATCCGGGATACGGCCACCTCGCACGACCGCATTTTCTTTGTCGAGGTGATGGGGCGTGATGCGGGCTTCCTGGCACAAAACAGCGCAATAGCTTCCGGTGCTGAAGCGGCCATCATTCCGGAAGACCGGACGGATGCGGATCAGCTGGAGACTTTTATCGGACGCGGATTCAGAAAGACGAAAAACAGCAGCATCGTAATTGTGACCGAAAGTCCTGAAAACAAGAATGGAGGTGCCATATATTACGCCGACCGGGTAAAGAAGGAATATCCCGGGTATGATGTCAGGGTTTCTATCCTGGGCCATCTGCAACGGGGTGGTGCTCCGAGTGCCAATGACCGTATACTGGCAAGCCGGCTGGGTGAAGCCGCAATCCAGGCCTTAATGGAAGGCCAGCAAAATGTTATGATAGGCATACGGAACAACGAGATTGTTTATGTTCCTTTTGTCCAGGCAATCAAAAAGGACAAGCCTATTGACAAAAGCCTGATCCGGGTCCTTAACGAATTATCGATCTAAAATAACCGTTAATATGTCAGAAGTTGCTCCTTTAATATCGGATCTTGCCATAATTCTGATTATTGCCGGTATTGTAACCGTCATTTTCAAGTGGCTGAAGCAACCGGTCATATTGGGCTACATTGTAGCCGGTATTATGGCGGGTCCTTCCGTTTCTCTGGTCCCGACTGTTTCCGATCCTGCCAATATCAAAATATGGGCGGACATCGGTGTCATTTTTCTGCTGTTCGCGATGGGACTGGACTTTTCGTTCAAGAAATTGATAAATGTGGGCATTACGGCTATCGTTGCCACTGTCACTATTGTATGTGGCATGATGTTCATAGGTTATACAGCGGGGAATGCAATGGGGTTCTCCCACATGAGCAGTATTTTTCTGGGTGGAATGTTGTCCATGTCGTCCACGGCCATCGTATTCAAGGCCTTCAATGACATGGGACTTCTCCAACAGAAATTCACTGGCATTGTCTTGGGGATTCTTGTTATCGAAGATCTGGTGGCTGTAGTGATGATGGTTGTTCTTTCCACGTTGGCGGTAGGCAAACATTTTGAAGGGAAGGAGATGCTGGAAAGTATATTGAAGCTGGCCGCTTTCCTGATTTTCTGGTCGGCATTGGGTATCTATCTGATACCTACCCTGCTGAAGAAGATACGCCGTTTCACCAGCAACGAGATTTTATTGATAACCTCTCTGGGACTTTGCCTGGGAATGGTGATGATTGCGACAAAAGCGGGATTTTCTGCCGCATTGGGAGCCTTTGTCATGGGGTCCCTGCTGGCAGAGACCGTTGAAGCGGAAAAAAATCGCACATATCGTACAGCCGGTAAAAGACCTGTTCGCTTCCATATTTTTCGTGTCGGTGGGAATGATGATCGATCCTGCCATGATGTGGGAATATGCCGTTCCTATTCTCATCCTGACATTGCTGGTACTGTCCGGCCAGGTCGTGTTCGGGAGCTTTGGTGTCCTGCTTTCCGGCCAGCCGTTGAAAATTGCCATACAGTCCGGCTTTTCACTGACACAGGTCGGTGAGTTCGCATTCATCATCGCATCTTTAGGCGTCAGTCTGAATGTCACGGACAAGTATCTCTATCCGGTCATAGTGGCCGTATCTGTCATAACGACTTTTCTTACCCCCTATATGATACGGCTTTCGGAACCGGCATACCGGTTTATAGACATCCACATGCCTGGATTCCTGAAAGATTATCTCGTACACTATACGTCCGGGGCAATGACTGTAAAACACCAGGGCACTTGGCATAAACTGATCCGGTCTATGCTGGTGTCTGTCACACTCTATCTGGTCGTATGCGTTTTTTTCATCACTTTATATTTTTCCTATGTACATCCTTTGATTAGGAAAAGTCTGCCGGGAATGGAAGGGAACTTGTTGGGCTTCGTCATCATCTTTCTTGTCATATCCCCGTTTCTGTGGGCCATCATCATGAAAAAGAACAATTCAACCGAGTTCCGTAAACTCTGGACGGACAACAAGTTCAACAGAGGGCCTTTGGTATCAATAGTACTTGTCAAAATACTGATCTGCACGATTATCATGATGAGTATCATTACCCATCTTTTCAATGTTGCCTTGGGAGCCGGGTTGGTAGTCTCTTCCATTATCATTGCCGTCATTTATTTTTCCAAGCGGATCAAGAAACGGTCGCTGACTATAGAGAGACAATTTATGGCAAACTTTCAGGGGACGGACGGGAATGGACTTTCTACAGAAAGTGATACAGGCTCCACCTTTGGCAGCAATATCCCGTTCAAGGAATTACATTTGGCGGATTTCACAGTATCCCCTGATTCCATATATGTGGGCAGAACATTAAAAGAAAGCAGCTTGCGCACCTTGTTTCAGATAAATGTGATTTCAATCACCCGTGGAGAAAAACGCCTAGATATACCACAAGGGGAAGAACATCTCTATCCATATGACAAGGTTACGGTCGTAGGTACGGACCGACAGTTGGAAAGCTTCCGGACATCCATGGAGCAAAAGAAGGTAGAAAGGAACGGGAACGGAACATCCTCGCAGGATGAGATGGAAATAGGGCAATTTCCTGTCGAAGGAGGTTCACCATTGATCGGAAAGACGATCCGGGAGGCAGACATATCGGATAGCATCATTATCGGAATAGAGAGGAGTACCGTGAATATTATGAATCCAGACCCTGATACAATTTTCAAGGAGAATGATACGGTATGGATTGTCGGTAAACGAAAAATAATAAAAGGACTGAATAAAGATTAGGACTTATTTAATTAAAATGTCATGGAATATTCAAGTTATAATGTAAATACCCCTCAGTGGAGGGAGATTACAGTAGGTTCACATCTTCCTGCAGAACTGCGAAAACTTGCAGAAATCGCACATAATCTCTGGTGGACATGGAATGATGACGCAAAGAAACTGTATTGTGATTTGGATTCGGAACTTTGGAAAGAGGTGGAACAGAATCCGGTATTGTTTCTGGAGCGGATAAATTATGAGAAGCTTGTAGCGCTGGCACATGATGAGAACTTTGTCTATAAAATGGATGCCGTCTATTCCGCCTTCAAAAAATACGTAGATGTGGAACCGGATCACCAGCGCCCGTCAATAGCTTATTTCAGCATGGAATACGGCTTGGATGAAGTCCTTAAGATATATTCCGGCGGTTTGGGAATGTTGGCGGGGGATTACCTGAAAGAGGCGTCGGACAGCAATGTGGACCTTTGTGCCATAGGACTTTTGTACCGTTACGGTTATTTTGACCAGTCGCTTTCCATGGACGGCCAGCAGACAGTCAATTATAAAGCGCAGAATTTCGGGCAGCTCCCGATTGAAAAGGTAATGCAACCGGATGGGAAACAACTGGTAATCCACGTCCCCTATGCCGACAGTTTTGTGGTACATGCCAATGTCTGGAAAGCCAGTGTGGGGCGTATTCCCCTTTATCTGCTGGATACGGACAATGAACTCAACAGCGAGTTTGACCGCCCTATCACTCACCATCTGTATGGAGGCGACTGGGAGAATCGGCTAAAACAGGAAATACTGCTTGGCATAGGCGGGATGATAACGCTGAGAGCTTTAGGTATAACGAAAGATGTATATCACTGTAATGAGGGGCATGCCGCACTGATCAATATCCAGCGGCTTTGTGATTACATAAATGGCGGCTTGAATTTCGGGCAGGCCATGGAGCTGGTACGTGCTTCCTCACTTTATACCGTACATACTCCCGTACCCGCTGGTCATGATTATTTTGACGAAGGGCTTTTCAATAAATATATGAAGGGATATCCTGGCAAGTTGGGTATAACCTGGGATAACCTGATGGATCTCGGGCGTCACAATCCGGGAGACAAGGAGGAACGTTTCTGCATGTCTGTCTTCGCCTGCAAGACCTGCCAGGAGGTAAACGGTGTCAGCAAGTTGCATAAATCGGTATCCCAGCAAATGTTTGCGCCGATCTGGAAGGGATACTTCCCGGAAGAGAACCATGTGGGTTATGTAACCAACGGGGTACATCTGCCTACCTGGTGTGCGGCAGAATGGAAAAAGCTTTTCAAGGACAATTTTGATGAGAACTTTTTCTGCGACCAGTCCAATCAGAAAATCTGGGAGGCTGTCTATGGCATCCCAGATGAAGAGATATGGAATACCCGGTTAAAACAGAAAGCAAAATTGCTGGACTATATCAAAAGCAAATGCAGCAAGGACTGGCTCAGGAGTCAGGTTGATCCGGCATTGAGCGTTTCCATTTTTGAGAGATTCAATCCCGATGCCCTTCTAATAGGTTTCGGACGCCGTTTTGCTACATATAAGAGGGCTCATCTTCTGTTCACGGATATAGACCGACTTGCTAGGATCGTGAATAATCCGAAATATCCGGTACAGTTCATCTTTGCAGGCAAAGCCCATCCCAATGACGGTGCCGGGCAGGGACTGATCAAGCAAATCGTGGAAATATCCCGGCGCCCGGAATTTTTAGGTAAAATCATATTCTTGGAGAATTACGACATGGACCTGGCGCGCCATCTTATCTCGGGTGTGGATATCTGGATGAATACCCCTACGCGGTTGGCAGAAGCTTCGGGTACGTCGGGCGAGAAGGCATTGATGAACGGTGTGCTTAATTTCTCCGTGCTGGACGGTTGGTGGTATGAAGGATACCGCAAGGATGCCGGATGGGCACTGACCGATAAAAGTACTTATCAGAATGAACAGTACCAAAACCAGCTGGATGCCGAAGCCATCTATTATTTGTTGGAGCATGACATCCTGCCACTATATTACGAGCATGGGGGGAAGAACTATTCGGAAAACTGGGTCAAGTATATCAAGAACTCAATCGCACAAATCGCTCCCCATTTTACCATGAAAAGACAGTTGGACGACTACTATGACAGGTTCTATAACAAGCTGTCAGAGCATTTCCATATTCTGGCAGCCGACAACTTTGCGAAGGCGAAAATGATGGCTGACTGGAAAGCAAACGTCCGGAGCAGATGGGATGCCATAGAAATCAAATCCATAGAGGCTGGGAATGGGCTGAATGCCACGGTTGAAGCCGGAAAGGAATATGAGGTGACGGTTGTCGTTGATGAGAAAGGCCTGGATGACGCAATCGGAATAGAATCGGTCATTATCAGGCATGAAGGCGGTCAGGATCACATATATGAGGTAATTCCCCTTTCGTCAGTTTCCAAGAATGGGAATTTATATACCTTTAAGGCGACATCCGGCATTTTCAACGCCGGAAGCTTCAAGCAGGCCTTCCGTATGTATCCCAAGAATGCTTTGTTACCTCACCGGCAAGATTTCTGTTATGTACGATGGTTTTAATGAACAGTAAAAGGATATGCAAAAACAACGTATGAGCGGGCAAAATCAAAAAACAGATAAACGGATAGCATGGCCGATCATCATCATGAACTTCACGGGAGTGTATGACTACGAGGCGTTTGCCCGGAACAATAAGTTTATATGGCTGGACTGTCGTCATCTTTATGGTACAGAGGGCTACTGTGACAGGGATGGTACTTTGGCTTTGAAGCGGATGATTGCTGATTATCCGGCGGAGGGAGTCCATTTCATCGATTCAGGCAATTATCATTATTTGACTAAATTCTGGACAGACAAACTCGAAACTCCGTTTTCGCTGATTGTGTTCGACCACCATCCCGATATGCAGCCACCGTTGTTTGACAACATACTTTCTTGCGGAAGTTGGGTAAAGGATATATTGGACCATAACAACAACTGCAAGAAAGTAATTATCGTAGGTGCTTCAGACAAACTGATACAGGCTGTGCCGAAAGGATATGAAAGACAAGTCCGGTTTTACAGTGAAACTACGCTCATGCACGAAGAGGGTTGGCAGGACTTTTCTTCCGGACATATCAACGGGCCGGTTTACATTTCCATAGACAAGGATGTCTTGAATCCGGCTTCGGCAGCAACAAACTGGGATCAAGGTTCTCTCAGCTTATGGGAATTGGAGAAACTGCTGGCTGTTATTCTTCAGAAAGAACAGGTAGTGGGCATTGACATCTGTGGGGAATGCTCCACAACACTCAATCTTTTTGAAGAAAAACGGGAAACCATCATGGATAGCCGGGCAAACAAAGAATTGCTCAGACTTATCCGGTCATCCTCCGGCCTTCAATAGAATTAGTTTTTTCTTGTTATTATAATTTATCATATAAAAATAATTTAGCTTTATGAAAACAATTGTTCGAAGAATTGGGCTTGTTGCACACGATGCAATGAAAAAAGACATGATAGAGTGGGTTCTCTGGAACTCGGAACGTCTGATAGGACATAAATTCTATTGTACGGGTACAACCGGTACACTAATTAAAAAAGCCCTTGAAGAAAAACATCCTGAAATCAAATGGGATATCACAATCCTGAAATCTGGTCCTTTAGGAGGTGACCAGCAAATTGGTTCGCGGATCGTAGAAGGAGAAATAGACTATCTGTTCTTTTTTACAGATCCGATGACACTACAGCCGCACGATACGGATGTGAAAGCATTGACCAGACTGGCTGGAGTTGAAAATATTGTTTTCTGCTGTAACCGTTCGACTGCGGACCACATTATTACGAGTCCCTTATTCACTGACCCAACTTACGAACGTATTCACCCGGATTATACCAATTACACGCAGCGTTTTGAAAACAAGGGAATCATATCTGAAGCAGTGGAGCAAGTGAAAAAGCGGAGGAATAAAAGTGAGAATAACATTTCCAAATGAACTGTAATAAGTAGTAGCATATTTATAAGGCTATCTAAGAAACAAGTTGTTTACATCTTTCAGAACTGGTATCTACTGAATGGTAATCTGCTTCCACCAACCAGAAGGGTTGGTGGAAAGAAACCACTTATAAAATATTTCGCTTCCTTTATGCATCCCAGTCGAAAAAGGACAAGGGCATTGCGGGTGTACATCACTCCTTTCACCTTCTTGTTTAGTCCTTCCAGCAAAGTCTTGCTGCCAGTTTTTTCCGGAACTACCTTGTGAAAAATTATGCGCAAAATCGCCTTTCTGTGCCCGGGATTCATCCGCAGGATCCCATGCCAAAGGGACATGGAACATGCCGGTAGCTTATCCCCCACGACTCCGGAGCATCAGGGGGCAGGGACGGTTTGGCGGCAGGTTGCCGTTAAACCGTACGGTTTTCGTTTAACGAAAACACAACTTGCTGTCCGCAGGGACGGACCACGTTTATCCAATAATTATTGTGTATCAGCCCATTATGTGGCTGTTCTCTTGTGATTTGCGGGCATTTCCATCGGGGATTTGCCGACTTCTCTCCCCATAAAAAGGTGGATATCTCTCCCGAATCATGCGACTTACGCCCATAATTCGGGAATAAGAAGGCACATATACGGGAAATCAGCCCTTTCCATACCCTATTCTCCATTAATGGATTGTCATTTTACACTTATGCAAATGGAGAACAGGCAGTAGCCGTACATGCCTCGTGTCCTTCCTTCGTTGTCTCCATTGACGGATTGTTACTTCTACACTTCTGCAAATGGAGAACAGGCGGTGAGCCGTATATGCCTTGTGTTCTTCTTTCGTTGTCTCCATTGACGGATTGTTACTTTTACACTTCTGCAAATGAAGAACGGGCGGTGAGCCGTATAGACCTCGTGTTCTTCCCTCATGTCTCCATTGACAGATTGTTACTTTTACACTTCTGCAAATGGAGAACGGGCGGTGAGCCGTACATGCCTCGTGTTCTTCCCTCATTGTCTCCATTGATGGATTGTGACTTCTACACTTCTGCAAACGGAGAGTCTCCCCACCTTCCCATTTTACACATCCCATGACAAAAACTGACTTTCCATGACTATAAGTGACAGGCGGTTCCGTCCTGTCCTATTCTTCCTTTATTTTGTATTCCGAAACAATACCGGTTGTGTAATTTAATAATTTAAGATTTTAAGAAAATGGATTCAGAAAAGGAAAAGGACCGGCTTTCCGATATAATTCTCGGGAGGGTCGGGCTTATGGGGAACTTCCTGTCAGATCCTGTCTCCACATCCCCGGAACCTCCAGTGGATACGCCGGGCCGTGAAAGTCGGTCCCGGGCGGCAGAAGTGACATCCCCGGAAGAATACAAAAGGAAGTTTCTGGTTCCCGCCCCCAAGTCCGCGGAGTGGAAGACCGTGTACATTGACGGGAGGCTGCACCGCCGTATCGCCATGCTGGTCAGGGCCTCCGGTTGCGGCAGCATCTCAGGTTTCATCATCCGGCTGCTGGAGCTTCATATGGAGGAGCACAGGGAGGATATCGCCGGGCTGCTCGGTGAGGTCTACCGGCCCTGGGATGACGAGAATGGGATGGCCCGCCGGTAAACATCTGTAAATGTTCAAAAAGATATGTCAATGAAAGGAAAGAACGTGAAAGACCGGACGGGTCCCGGCGGAATGGACGCGGAGCACATCTGCGGGATAATGGGGGAAGCCCCTACCCAGCCTCGGTGGAACGGGGCCGTACAGCCGTCCCTCTACGGCGATGAATACCTAAATGGAATTGCGAGCGTGCAGCGCCGGTCACTGCACATTCCCGCCACCCTGCACCGGAAACTCTCCATCCTGGCGGGAGCCTCAAACGGGAAGGTCACGCTGGAGGGGTTCATCAACCACTTTGTCTCGCGGCATCTGGAAGAATACAGGGAAACGGCGGAGATGATTCTGGAGGAGTCCCTGCCCGGCCGGACATAAGGGGCCGTCTCCCATGACAGGGCATCTCATCCGATCGGGGCATTGTTTTTTGTCTCAGGAACAATAGTGTTTAACAGTTTTTAAAAGGTATGAGTATGAAAAAAAGAAAAAGAGTTGTTGGTTGCCGTCGCCAGCCAGAAGGGCGGCGTGGGCAAATCGGTCTTTACGGTACTGCTGGCCAGTGTGCTGCATTACCACAAAGGGCTGCGTGTGGCTGTCGTGGACTGTGACTCCCCGCAGCACAGTATCGCGCTGATGCGTGAGAGGGACATAGAGAACGTCATGAAAAACGATGACCTGAAGGTGGGCCTTTATCGGCAGCACGAGAGAATCCAAAAGCCTGCCTACCCGGTCATCAAGAGCGATCCGGAAAAAGCCGTGGAGGACCTGCGGCGTTATACCGTGGAGAAAGGCGAGGCTTTCGATGTCGTGCTTTTCGACCTCCCCGGAACGCTCCGCAGCGAGGGTGTGGTCTATACCGTCGCCGCGATGGACTACATCTTTGTCCCGCTCAAGGTGGACAACATCGTCATGCAGAGCTCCCTGCAGTTTGCCAAGGCGCTGGAAGAGGAGCTGATCGCCAAGGGGAACTGCAATCTGAAAGGGATCCGGTTGTTCTGGAACATGGTGGACAGGAGGGGACGGAAGGACTTGTACGAAGCCTGGAACCGGGTCATCCACAGGATGGGGCTGCGGCTGCTGTCCTCGCGCGTTCCGAACACCCTCCGCTACACCCGGGAGGCTGACCCTGTCCGCAAGGGTGTCTTCCGTTCCACGCTGTTCCCGCCCGATTCCCGTCAGGAGAAGGATTCCGGCCTTCCGGAACTGGTGGAGGAGATATGCCGCGCCATCGGTCTGGAGGAACCTGCTGCCGGCCGGGCAGATGATAAGATACAGACACCTTAAATAAGGATTTTTAGCCTAAGGTAAACTAAGCTAAACGGCACGGTAATAGGCTCCTTATAATTACGACTTCCCCTATGAATGCATTACCTTAGTAGTATATAATAAAGGAGGTAACAAGTTATGAGCGAGCAAATTAGGCGTACTTTAGCACAAGAGACAACGAAGACAAGCAAGATCCGTCAGCTGTACCTTTTAGGGGTTCCCCGCGCGGAAATCGCAAGGATGGTGACCAACGGCAATTACGGTTTCGTGGTGAACGCCCTGCGCCGGATGAGGGAACGCGAGGGCGGTTTGAACATCCATCCGGCGACAGCCGCACTGGATTATACTTTCAACCGCAAGTTCGGTATCGAGATCGAGGCTTACAACTGTTCCCGCGAACGGCTCGCACGCGAGCTCAGGGAGGCCGGGATCGAGGTTACGGTGGAAGGCTATAACCATACCACCTGTCCATACTGGAAGCTCGTGACGGACAGCAGTCTGAACGGTAACAACACCTTCGAGCTGGTCAGTCCGATACTGGTCGGTGAAGTCAGCCTGCGGGAGCTGGAGAAGGTCTGCTGGGTGCTTGAGCTGTGTGGG
>ENA-OQAB01001406-OQAB01001406.1-human-gut-metagenome-genome-assembly--contig:-NODE-1406-length-11423-cov-2.514961_pt1 | contig 11423 bp, 12 predicted proteins | sample MGYA00242490_ERZ504517 | MGnify/ENA primary metagenome ERZ504517 (study PRJEB26092, sample SAMD00036298) | human gut metagenome | host: Homo sapiens | study: EMG produced TPA metagenomics assembly of... | reverse complement strand
TGGCATGGCGAAGTCTGAGAAAGGAAAGGTTACGATCCGACTGGAAAACGTGGATTGGGAAAAGTTTGAAGTACTGTCCGTATTCCATGAAGAGATCGAGGAATTGGCCAAATGGATAAGTGCTGGAAGGTAAAAGGGACCTGCGGAAGGATATGCGTTGAAAAGTTAGCGAGGTGAAGGATAAGGAAGCGACTTTCAAATTAAAACTGTATTATCCGGTAAATCAATAGAGCCATGGTACGGATTTTTACTGCTATCGCTTTGGATTTTGGCGATAGGCGGGGGTAGTGCTCAAAAGATCTCGGGACAACGGTTTATAAAGCCCATGTTTCCGATGCGGAGGGAAATGCCGTGGAATATGCGACCGCTGTGCTTTTATCGGGAGAAAAACAGGTAGGGGGTGCCGTGGCCAATAGTGATGGCGATTTTAGCATGGAGGCGGAGGCTGGGAAGTATAGGCTTGTTGTTCAATGTCTCGGATACGAGCCTTTACGGAAAGAGCTGATCTTACCGATAAAACGGCGGGATTCCTTGATTCTAGATCTATCGAACCGTGTTCTGAGGGAAGTCGTTGTTCGAGCGAAGAATATAGAGCGGAAGGCGGACCGCTTTATCATGTCGGTCATGCCATCTGCCGGAAAGGATGGTACGGAATTATTATCGCAGGCACCGGGTGTGTGGCTCTCGGATGGAACGATCTCGATTAATGGGGCGCAAGGGGCGAAGGTGTTTGTGGATGACCGTGAGATTCGTTTAACGGGAGAGGAGCTACTGGCTTATTTGCGGTCTTTGAAATCGGAGGATATAAAAAGGATTGAGGTAATACCGATCGCGGGAGTTGAGTATGAGGCCTCAACTAAGGGTGGAGTGATCAAGATCTCATTGCGGCAACGTCCGGATAACGGTATGCAAGGATATGTATCTTTAGGTACGTCATTGTCTCCATCTTTACAAGGGTATATTCCATCGGCGTCCGTAAATGCACGTGTCGGGAAATGGAGCTTGAATGGAGCGGTATCGGGTACTTTTACTCCCCGGGATAAAGGAGAGATGAACTCCAACAGGGAATACGGAACGGTGGGGAATAAGTTTGTGTCTCAATCTTTGTATGATACGGATTCCAAATATGGGAATGGACGTGTCGGGGCTATTTTCGAGATCGATTCGCTGAATAGTGTCGGAGCTGAGATCGAATATATCAATCAAGCTTCGGACGGAACATCTTGGAGTCAAACGGATTTAGTAAAGAACTCTTATCCTATGAAGAGTACGGGGAATTATCGACAGAAGGATGATTATAACACGTTTTCCGCTACGGTCAATTACTTACGTAAAATGGATGAACAAGGCTCGATATTTAAGGTCATAGCCGATTTCGTAAATAAGCGATCAACCGGGGGATAATCTCCATACGATCCGTTATGAACAATCTAATTGGAGCCGTGATACGGTTTACCGGAGTCAATGCGGCGGCGGAATTATGATATGGCGACAACCTGATATTTCTTTTCCCAAAAGAATTTGCGTGGAAAAAATGTCTTTGAAAATCGGGGCTAAATATACCTATACGTTGATGGATGATCATTCCTTGTACGAGGGTTTAAACTCTAGTGGGAGTTGGAATTCCTAATGAGGAATATGGATATACCTTGAGATATAATGAAAACATTGTAGGAGCTTACGCCTCTTTCTCTACGGAGATCAAGAACTGGTCGTTCGTTGCGGGGGTACGTGCGGAATATTCCAAGACGTCGGATAGAAGTGAGGATTTTAGTCGGGATTATCTGGATCTTTTTCCGAACTTGAACGTGACCTATGCGTTCGATCCCATCAAGAGGTGGATGCTGGTAGGGCAATATGCTCGTAATATCGAACGTCCTCCGTTCTATACCTTGAATCCGAATCGTATACAGAGTTCGGACTATAGTTATCAGATCGGGAATCCTTATCTGCGTCCTACTTATATCAATCGTTTCAGTGTAACGTTGGTTTATAATTATCGTTATACGGTGACTGTAGGAGGAAACTTGCACCACGACTTGATCCGGGAGTTCTGTAAACAAGATGTGGCGAATCCCGATGTATCCTATATCACGTATGAAAATCACGATCGGGAAAACCATTGGTTTGTAGCGGTCAGCTTGCCGTATCAACCCTTTACTTGGTGTAACTTGACAGGGAATTTCATAGGCGTACGGCAGGATATCCGGATGACGGAATTGTCTTCTTTTTCGTCTCATTATTTAGGGTTTGCCAATGCGATCGCTACCTTTACGTTGCCGGCAGGTTTTACGGTGGAGGCCCGGTATAGTGGAACGAGCCGGCTATATTCCGGTAATAGCGAGGTCGCCCCCCGGCATACGGTTGGAGTAATGGCGAGAAAGAAATTCTTGAATGATAAGCTATTGTTGGCAGTTTCAGTCGATAATATCTTTAACCAAGCCAATGAGTACGCCAGTACGTTGGATGTTTATCGAACATCATCCCGTTATGAAAACGGACTTACAGGAAGGGTCTTTAAGGTTGCGTTGACATGGAATTTCAATAGCGGAAAGAAAGTAAGGAAGAGTAAGATTGAGATCGGTTCCGAACGGAGTCGCCTGAATGAAAAATAATAACCGAAAGGTTGCTCAGAAATACCAATGGCCTTATCTTTGGATACGTATTTACATTTTCACATTGGATGAAGAACAAGATAAAATAAATACAGTTATGGAAGATAGAAAATTATCAGAAAAAGAAAGTCTGGATATTATCACTCAGATGATCAACTCCAGCAAGCGAAATATGAAAGTAGGGAGTGGCAATGTGTTGCTTTATTGGGGGTATTTTACCGTGCTCTTATCGGTCGTAATATCCTCTTTGATAGTGTATACGCAAAATTATATTTGGTCTTGGGGATGGATGCTCATGTTTGCTGTCGGACCGGTTATTTCATATAAGCAAAGAGGTTGCGAGCCGGCCGTGGTGACTTATACGGATAAGACGATCTCCAGTGTATGGCAAGTGTTTGGCTGTATGTTTGGACTTACGTTCGTCTTGATCGCGGCGTTTTGCGTGCTTTATGAACAATCCGTCAATTTTATATTAATGCTTCCTTTATCGTTATTATATTGTGGGTTGGGGGTGTCGATAAATGGCATTATCTTGCGGGAGAAATGGATGATTTACTCTCCGGTAGTTGCTTTCGTCTTAGTTATCTACATGCTGATGAGTTTGATAAATCATGGTCCTGTCACGGTCTTGTGGTATTTGTATTTTGGCCTTTCATTTGTGGTAATGATGATTATTCCCGGGCATATTCTTAATAATAAAGCTAAAAAACAATGTTTAAAGAACTAGATCCTTTATTGCACTCACAACTCCGGTTGGCGATCATGTCTATCTTGCTATCGGTGGAGGAGGCGGAGTTTGTCTATATCAAGGAGAAGACGAACGCTACGGCGGGAAATCTCAGCGTCCAATTGGACAAACTTAATGAAGCTGGTTATATCGAGATCGAGAAGGGGTTTGCCGGGAAGAAGCCCCGAACGGTTTGCCGGATCACAGACAAAGGACGCTTGGCGATGGAGGAGTATGTGAATACATTAAGACAATATATTAATATTTAGCTTGTGCCATTCTTAGGGCACGCTTGTGCCACCGTGATGGCACAGCTATGCCATAAGGATGGCACAAGTGTGCCACTAGGATGGCACGGCTGTGCCACGCCTATGGAAAGTAGTGGCACAGTAATGGTTTGTCAATCAGTTGTATGCTTTGGGGGCGAATTGTTTATCCTTCCACTATCTTATATCCCGAAACGGTGAGTAATTGCCGGATCTCATTAATTTGCTGTTGATTTCTTGTTTCCATCTCCAACCGCAGATAACAGCCATTGATATCAGCCGTATGGCTGACACGCTCGTGATATACGGATACTACGTTAGCGCCGGTAGAGGCAATGATTTCAGATACGTGCTGTAGTTGTCCGGGTTGTCTACCAATTCGATCGTCATGGAACAAGAGCGGCCGGATTTCTGCAAACCACGTCCGATTACCCGGGAAAGGATATTCACGTCGATATTTCCGCCGGAAATCAAACAGATTACTTTTTTCCCTTTGATGGGTACTTTATTAAACATGGCGGCGGCCACGGCTACGGCACCCGCCCCCTTCGGCGATTAATTTATGTTGCTCGATCAACGCGAGGATAGCGGTGGAAATCTCATCGTCTGTCACGGATACGATCTCGTCCACATATTGCTGGCAAAGATCGAAAGTATGTATTCCCGGTTCTTTTACGGCGATACCGTCGGCTATGGTACGGACACCTTCGAGGCGTTCGATTTTCCCATGCTCGATAGAGTTTAACATGCTGGGCGCTCCTTTGGCTTGCACTCCGTAAACTCTGATATTCGGGTTCAAGTTCTTGATGGCATAGGCGACTCCAGAGATCAGCCCACCCCCTCCGATCGGAATGATTACGGCCTCTACTTCCGGGAGTTGTTCCAATAACTCCAAACCGATGGTCCCTTGTCCGGCGATCACATCCTCATCATCAAACGGATGGATAAATGTGTATCCTTTCTCATCCTTCAATTGTAAAGCCTTGTTATAGGCGTCATCGTAAACACCTTCGACAAGGCATACATCTGCCCCATAAGATTTAGTAGCCTCGACTTTAGAGATAGGAGCGTTATCGGGCAAGCAGATTAAGGACTTGATACCATGAGCGGTAGCCGCTAATGCCACACCTTGGGCATGGTTTCCCGCCGAGCAAGCCACTACGCCATGCGATTTCTCTTCTTCCGTAAGCTGGGCGATCTTGAAACAAGCGCCGCGCACTTTAAACGATCCGGTTACTTGTAAGTTCTCTGGTTTTAGAAAAATATGGGATTCCGGATTGATATTGGGAGCGCTGATTAAATCAGTGCGTCTGATGACTGTCTTCAAGGCATATGATGCCTGATAAATTTTATCAAGTGTGAGCATTCTGTCTGTATGTTAAAACGATGTCGCGAAAGTATAAAAAAATACCGCAACCTATTCATACTTATCTTTGTTATATTATAAATCAAAATATAGAGAAGTATGGTAGTGATCGATTTAACGAAAGATGGTTTTATCGCCAATGTCGGTGATTTTGAGGCGAATCCCAAAGATTGGAAATATATAGGAAGTCGTCCTTGCCTCATAGATTTTCACGCTCCTTGGTGCGGTTATTGCAAACGCTTAAGCCCGATATTGGATGAGTTTGCCAAAGAATTTGATGGGAAGATTTATATTTATAAGGTGGATGTAGATCAAGAGGAGGCACTCGAGACAGCCTTTAATATCCGAACGATTCCCACTTTGATGTTTTGCCCGCTAGACGGCCCCCGTGAGATGATGATCGGCACGATGGGAAAACTGGAGTTAAAGCAGTTGATTCAGGAAAAATTGTTGAAGTAATATAATATGATATATGGTGTGGGGTGTAGAGACGTAGCGTATATGCTGCGTCTCTATTTTTTGCTTTCTTATTATATGAATTGAATGAATAGTAACCCCAATCCTACAGAAACTCCGGTCGCTATCAATCCCGGCATCATGAAAGAATGGTTCAAGATGTATTTACCGATGCGGGTCGTGCCCGTGCGGTCGAAGTTGATGGCGGCTACGACTGTCGGGTAGTTTGGGATGAAGAAATAACCGTTTACGGCGGGGAATAAAGCGATCAACATATAGGGTGAGATTCCCAATGCGATCCCTAGCGGCAATAACGCACGAATGGTAGCCGCTTGGCTAAATAATAAAATGGACATTACGAAAAGGGCCAATCCGAATAACCAAGGCATCTGTGTAACTATATGCTCGATAGATCCCCTTTAATTCAGTCATATTGCCGGCGATAAATGTATCTCCCATCCAAGCGATACCGAAGATCGCTACCACCGCTTGCATACCTGCGGAAAAAACGGAACCCTGTGCGGCCTTGATACCATCTGTTTTTGTAAATAATAAGATGAAAGCGGAGGCTGTCAACATTAATACCTCAATAATATGTGACATCTGCATCGAGACCTTTTCCGTGCCGACGGTAAAGACCGGACGTAGGGACTCCATAGAACCAAAAATAACGATCGCTATCGTAGCGAGAACAAATATAGAGACCGATAAGGCCGCTTTCATTTGGTTTTCAATGCCTTTCGCCTCATAATGTTCCGTGCTAAACTCATGGTTCGCCACCCGCTTTAAGTATTCCGGATCTTGATCTAGCTCTTTACCGACCTTTAAAGAGTAGATCGCTCCCGCTAACACACCTAATAAGGTACAAGGAACAGAGATCATCAAGATATTCATCAAGGAGATATTGTATCCGGACAACATACTTAATAAAGCTACCGTAGCCGCCGATATCGGACTAGCGGTAATAGCTTGCTGAGAAGCGATCACGGCGATCGCCATCGGACGTTCGGGACGGATCTTCGTTTCCGTAGCGACCTCGGCGATTACCGGAAGGACCGAATAAGCCACATGCCCCGTTCCGGCTATGAAGGTAAAACAAATAGGTGACGAGCGGGCTTAATATCGTAATTCGTTGAGGATTCTTGCGAAGCAATTTTTCCGCCCACTTAACCATAAGATCAAGTCCGCCAGCGGCTTGCATACAACTAGCCGCCGCTATTACGGCAACGATCATAAGCATGACATCGATAGGAGGGGAAGTGGGCTGGAGCCCGAATCCAAAGGTGAGTATACCGAGTCCGAGACCTCCTAACACGCCTAATCCGATACCACCGATACGGGCACCTATAATGATGGCTATTAAAACGAAAGCTAATTGTAACAACATGCTGTGCAATTCTTTTGATTTAGTTTGTATTGGAGACAAAAATACTTATTTTTGTTCCGCTATGAATAACAAAAACACAAAAAACGAATGAAAAGAACAAGTTTCGCTATTTTGATCGGTTTGTTTTGCCTTTTCCCTGCGCTTTTTTCTCAAGTACGCAGTGAGTTCCTGTTGGAAAAGAATTGGAAGTTCACCCGGGAAGACAGCCCGGAGTTTATCAATCCTACTTTTAACGATAGCAAATGGCAATCCGTGACCGTTCCGCATGATTGGGCGATTTACGGCCCTTTCAGCTCTCAGAATGATAAGCAAGAGGTCGCTATCGCCCAAGACGGACAAACGGAGGCCATGGAACATGCCGGCCGAACCGGAGGTTTGCCTTTCGTGGGAGTCGGCTGGTACCGGACCGAGTTTGAGGTTCCTCAATTTACGGATGGGAAGCGTGCCACGATCCTGTTCGACGGTGCGATGAGCCATGCTAAGGTCTACGTGAACGGACAAGAGGTTGGATATTGGCCGTATGGCTATAATTCTTTCTATTTCGATATCACGAAACAACTCATGCCGGGGAAAAAGAACACCTTGGCGGTTCGCCTCGAGAACTTGCCGGAATCCTCCCGTTGGTATCCGGGAGCGGGATTATACCGGAATGTACATGTAATCGTGACGGAAAATGCGCATATCCCGGTTTGGGGAACCTACGTTACGACCCCGACCGCTACTAAGGAATTCGCTAAAGTCAATGTACGGACACAAATCGTATTGCTGGAAGGTGCCGATGCCGGCAAGTATAGCGTGAAAACCAGTGTATGGAACCCGAACGGGCAGAAGCTGACGGAGCAGACTATACCTCTCTCACAGATTAAGTACAATGATAATAGTCTCTCTCAAGAGTTTATCATCCAGACCCCGACTTTATGGTCGCCGGATATGCCCGCCCTGTATTCTGCGGAGACTCGTTTATATGAGGGCGATCAACTGAAAGATATATATACGACCCCGTTCGGTATCCGTTCAATCGAGATCATTCCGAATAAAGGCTTTTTCTTGAATGGTGAGAAGACGGTATTCAAAGGCGTTTGTAATCACCATGACTTAGGCCCGTTAGGGGCTGCCGTCAATGATGCCGCTATCCGTCGTCAGATCCGGATCTTGAAGGACATGGGATGCAACGCTATCCGTACTTCCCATAATATGCCGGCTCCCGAGTTGGTAAGGGCTTGCGATGAGATGGGTATGATGTTGATGGTTGAGAGCTTCGACGAGTGGAACAAGGCGAAATGCGCGAACGGCTATAATTTGGATTTTCGACGAATGGGTGGAGAAAGACCTCGTGAATCTGGTACATCATTACCGGAATAACCCGAGCGTCGTGATGTGGTGCGTCGGTAACGAGGTGCCTAACCAATGGGATGAGAGCGGTTGTAAGATCTCCAAGTTCTTGCAGGATATCTGCCATCGGGAAGACCCGACTCGTCCGGTGACGCAAGGTATGGATGCCCCGGATGCCGTCGTGAATAATAATATGGCGGCGGTGATGGATGTGGCGGGATTCAATTATCGTCCGTTCCGTTATCAAGTGAATTATAAGAAACTGCCTCAGCAAATAATCTTGGGAAGCGAGACGGCCTCCACGGTTAGCTCACGAGGGGTTTATAAATTCCCTGTAGAGCGTAAGGCGATGGCTGTCTATGAGGATCACCAAAGTTCCTCGTACGACGTGGAGCATTGCAACTGGTCTAATCTGCCGGAAGACGATTTTATCCAGCATGAGGACCTTCCGTATTGTATCGGGGAATTCGTATGGACAGGTTTTGATTATCTGGGCGAGCCTACTCCTTATTATACGAATTGGCCAAGCCATAGCTCCTTGTTCGGTATTATCGATTTGGCGGGTATCCCCAAGGATCGTTACTATTTATACCGTAGTCATTGGAACAAAAGCGCCAAGACCTTGCATATCCTGCCGCATTGGACATGGCCGGGACGTGAGGGCGAGGTGACACCCGTATTCGTTTATACCAATTATCCTTCCGCCGAATTGTTTATCAACGGAAAGAGCCAAGGGAAACGTACGAAAGACCTAAGCATCGGTATCGATAGTAGTTATACCGAAGCGGCTCAAAAGAGTTTCGAGCGCCAGAAACGATATCGTTTGATGTGGATGGATACCAAATACGAGCCGGGAACTTTGAAAGTGGTCGCTTATGATAAGGAGGGTAACGCTGTGGCCGAGGAGGAGGTTCATATCGCAGGGAAGCCGCATCATATTGAGTTATCCGCCGGATCGTAACCAATTGACGGCTGACGGAAAAGACCTTTCTTTCATCAATGTTAGAGTCGTAGACAAGAACGGTAACCTTTGTCCGGATGATACCCGCCAGATCCAGTTTAAGGTACGTGGTGCCGGAGCCTACCGTGCGGCGGCAAATGGAAATAGCGCCAGTCTGGAACTCTTCCATCTTCCGGAAATGAAACTGTTTAGCGGGCAACTTACCGCTATCGTGCAGACGGCCGAGGAACCGGGGACGATCTATTTCGAGGCTTCCGCACCGGGAGTAAAAGGGGCGACCTTGGAATTGATCAGTAAATAAGCTTGATTATCATATAACGTAAACCGCGCGATTCAAGTCCGGAGACGGCTGTGAATCGCGCGGCTTTTTTATACGATATTCCCGAATACATCAAAGGTAATCGTCTCGTCCTGCCCGTTATGTGAAACCTTGAATAGGTAGAAGGTGCCATTGGCATTCAATAACGTATATATGGACTGTACCTTGTCGCTAGCGTAAGCGGAGGATTCGAAGCCTTGCATCACGATCTGCGGAACCTCTTGCTCGGACATGGCCCATGTGGTACTTTGCCACCTGTAATCCTTATTCAATTGCGCCACTTTATAAATCTGGTTATCGATCATATCCAGCTCGTAACCTAGGCTGTTCTGTTGGATATCCAGCAACTCGGCGTTGGCGAAAGTGATCTCCATCAGGTTGCTGACCTCTTTCGGGATAACGATCGGTGCGTCATTATTGATCTCATCGTCCACGGCTTTGATCAGGTTTCCATACTGTGAATAATACAGGTCTACTTCGCTATTGGACTGCTCCGCCTCGATCTTGTAAACGATTCCCATATTTAGGCGATTGATGGCGTACGTGTCATCCACGGTCCAATTTGAGTAAAAGCTTTGTTTGAAGGCGGTGGATACCGCTGCCGGTAATTGGGCGAAAGAGATGTCTATCTTCTCCATCATCCATATGCCTTGATCCGTGAACCAAGCTGTTGTCTCGGAGCCGCCGTTGTTGAAATCTACCACATAATAGTTACCTTCGATCTCAAAAACAGGTTTTTTGGCATCGGGATATTTCTCTTGGAAAGCGTTCTCTACCGGTGGAAGAGGGATAATGCCTTGATGATCATCATCATTTTTGCTACAGCCAGAGAAAAAGAGAGTCAGACCGGCTATACAGGTGAATAGAATTAGTCTTGTGTTCATACATTTTGCGTTTATAAGTTTTGGGCATAGAACAACAGGTCTATCGGAAAAGTTTTGAGCGAAATCGATTTAAGTATATTGAATCAAGAACAAGGATCTTGTTTCGACGAGATCCTTGTTCTTGTATAATTGCTACGGATTTACGTTCAAATAATAGGTTGCTGTGCCTATTAAAGAACTTCCATTATACATTGCGCAGGTGATGCGAAGAGATCCACCGTAATGTTGGGAGTTTAGATAGACACTAACATCTAATCGATTACCGGAAGGATAAGTGTACCATCTATCGCATTCTCCATAGAATTCAGCGTTCCAGCTATACGAGGTCGGAGTTCCTGTCTTTGTGTAAGCATATAAAGTCGTCGTGGCATTACCCCCTGGCGCATTGATAGAGGAACTGCCGCTACTATAATCCTCTTGACTCTTCCCTATATAAACAGTCGGCATATCATTTTTTTTCATATATTTTAAGCTTGATGCATCAAAGGGACATGAGCTTTGGGATGCCTCATAAGAGCGTATTCCCCCCATTTGGAGATGAATATATTGGGCGTAGATGTCGTTACGGCAGAGTGATTATCACTAAGATAGGATACTTTGGTTGCGGCACCTGTTGTTGATATATAACTACCATCTAACCAATATACGTTTGTGGGATTAATAGTTCATCCCATCCAAACTGCTGATCCGCCTTCAGTCATATACCAAGCATAGGCATGACAATTGTAAGTGGTTGTTGAACTACTTATTAGAGTTGCTTGTGAATAGGTTGTTGTACAATATTGGTCATGGCTCGCTTTTTGTGAGGCTGATAATTCCTCACTTCTGTAGTAAGTGTCATTAACGACTGTCCCGTTAGGAGTGTAAACAGTAGCGGCTGCTCCTTGAGCTTTTGTCTCAACATTGAGATTCGGCTCCCAAATCATGTTTAAATTCTCCATAGTGATCCATTCATTGGGGAATTTTTCGATTCGTTCTCCGGAAAGCAAGAATAGTAATTGCCCGCAAGAAGCACAAGAATTCACCCCATCCAAAACGAGAATGTGTTCTTTTCCATCTCCTTGAATAGTAAAGACCCTAAGGGTATGGATAGTCTGTTCCCGTTGACAT
>ENA-OQAB01001405-OQAB01001405.1-human-gut-metagenome-genome-assembly--contig:-NODE-1405-length-11432-cov-3.026891_pt1 | contig 11432 bp, 15 predicted proteins | sample MGYA00242490_ERZ504517 | MGnify/ENA primary metagenome ERZ504517 (study PRJEB26092, sample SAMD00036298) | human gut metagenome | host: Homo sapiens | study: EMG produced TPA metagenomics assembly of... | reverse complement strand
ATAGAACTTTCTTTTTTCTTATATCATCTTCCACCCAATAGCAAGTCAAGCTTCCTTTTGTCACCATAATCACTTCTTCTATTTTAGAATGAAAATGCCATTGTTGTGAGGTATGTGGAGCAATGCTATTATAATGGATTTCAAATTCATCAAAATAAATAATGCACTTTGGTCCCATCTTTTTTATCCACATATATTGCATCATCTAAATAATAATATTCCATATTTCCCCTTCATTTTTTAAAATAGGCATTGTTGGATGCCTATTTTAAAAGTAAATCTTTCTTTTTCAAGATAGCTTCAGCAGCTTGGCAAGCTGGACAATCACAATAAAGTGCACCTTTGGCCTTGATTTCTTGAGCATGAGTTGAAATATCTTGAGCCATTTTTTCACCAAAGCATGCCTTTCCAGCATCCGACATAGCAAAACCAATCAAATCATCAATTGGCATGATATCTTCTTCTAATTCTTTTAAAAGTGCCTGAGCTTTTACTTTTTCTTCTGTCGTACCTAGTGCCTCTTTCCATGCAAGTGCGGCATCTTTTGCTTCTTGACAACATGATGAAGCATCCAACAATGCTTGAACATCCTTTAAAACTTCATTAAGTTCATTTTTTCCATATGACTGACCTTCTTTCTTTATTCCATTATACACTTATTTTCATAAGAAAAAAAGAAACTTTAATTTCCTTAACATCATTGAATTCCTCAAAAAGCAGTTTTATATCTGTTTCATGAGTTATTGTAACAAATAATCAATGAAATTAAATTTTAATTTTTCTTTAAAAAATGTCCAATCAAAGCTCCCACAAAACTTATTCCACCATAAATAAATGTATATATCAATGCACTTTCATTATAAAATAAAAAGATTGTTGGTAAAAATAAGCAACCTACAACAAACGGAAATATGATCCATTGAATTTGTTTGTAGCCATACAGCAATGAAACAATAAATGTAATCAAAGGAATAAGACATAATAAAGCAATCATTGCAAGTATTGTCTCTTTTATAAATAATGGTAAACCATAAAAAACAAGTATTAATATTAACATATAGGGAATCATCTTTTTCATATATCTGCTCCTTAAATATTGATAATCTTATTTTATCATAATTATTTTACTGATAATAGAAAAAGAAGGATTTTCACCTTCTTTAAGCAATAAATATAACTACAACTGCATAAACAATTAAAGTAATAATCATGTTCAATGAAATAAATGCTGAAGTAAAGTTAGCATCCTCATCACTCTTATACAATGGAGAAATTTGCATAGGTAAAGCAAATCCTGTTGGACACATAAAATAGATAAGAACAGCCATTAAATATGTCTTTTCTGCCATAAGATGAGGGAATAAAATAAAGAATCCAGCAATGACCACAATATAAAAGATAACTCTCACAACTAACAATTTTAATATTGATCCAATTGTTGCTAAATTAATCTTTAAATTATATCCAATAACAAATAAGATCATTCCCATAATTGGTGCTGTTGCTGTTGAGACAGTATTTGTATAAACATCAATCAAAGCACTTTGAGATAACATATCATAAACACCTGTTAAATTAAGAATTAATCCTAACATAACTGCAATTACAAATGAATTGGTAAAAATGGTTTTCATTAATTCTTTAAAAGTTGTTTCTCCAGCACTCTTTTGAGCAACTAAAATCGGAATCACAACAAATGCTATTAATGTTCCTGCTAAATCAAAGATAACTGTATTGCTTGCATAAGCAACCCCAACAATAGATGTATAAAGAGGTAATGCAACATTTCCACCTTCACATGTTGTTAACATGAAATGTGAAATATGCGAAAAATGTTGACCTGTAAATTTTCCTAATAATTTTCCAATAACCATAGCTAATGAAAATGCAATAAATACATAAACCACAATGAATATTGCTGATGATTCAATTTTTGATGTTAATAAGATATTAAAAATTAATATTGGAAATAAGACATTGAAAACGATTGTATTAGCCCCTTCTTTTTGTTCTGGCGTAATAAATCCTTTTATTCTTGAAATCAAACCTAATAAGACCATAAATAAAACAGGAAATAATGTTGATAATGCTGTCATAAATTTCTCCTCCTTGACTTTTACATCTCTTATTTTATTCATTTCTATAAATATTTCAAATACCTATTATTCATAGTTTATTATACCTTCAAAGCATAATAACCCCCCCTTAGCTTATGTGCTTTGGGGATTTTTCATTATTCTATCTTCATCATTGGAACATCTAATTGAATAATTTTTTCAAATTCATCAACCGGAACAGGTTTAGAGAAAACATATCCTTGAATCATATCACATTCCATACTTCTTAATAATTCAACTTGAGGAATTGTTTCAATTCCTTCAGCAATGGTTTCCATTCCTAATTTCTTTGCTAAACGAATAACCGATTCAACAATATCATTTGCTCTTTGATTATTTTCTTTACCAAAGAAAACCTTATCTAATTTTAAAATATCTACTGGTATTTCTTTTAAAACATTTAATGAAGAATAACCACTTCCAAAATCATCCATTGAACATTTATAACCACAATTATGTATTTCATTAATAATATGACGTAAGATTTCAAGATTTTCAAAAACCACTGTTTCTGTTAATTCAATTTCAATTAATTCAGAAGGAATCTGATATTTTGATTGAATATTTTTATAATCCTTTAAGAAATCTGAATTTTGTAAATGATTTCTCGATAAGTTAACTGAAATAGGTAAAACATCTTTGCCTTCATCAATCCATTTTCTTAAAATTTGACATACTTTTTCAAAAACATACATATCTAATTTAACAATAAAGTTATTCTTTTCAAAGAAAGGAATAAAATCATTAGGAGGTATTAATCCATTTATTGGATTATCCCATCTGACTAAAGCTTCAGAGCCGATAACTTTTCCCGTCTTTAAACTTACTTTTGGCTGTAAGTAAACAATAAACTGTTCTTCTTCTAAAGCTTTTTCCATCATGTTTTCCATGTCTTTTTCTTTCATCATCTTTTGATGTTCAATATCATTATAATAAGCATTAGAACATAAGTAATAACTATTGATATCTTTTGCATTCTTACGTGCAATATTAGCTTTATCCCTAATAGAAACCAAATCTAAAGAACTATCTGTGACAATATAACTACCACAAGTAATTGGTAAAAAATATGGTACATTCTTTTGAATATCAAAACCATTAATATCATCAGATATTTTATTTAAACGTTCTTCAATAATATCTGGATCAGTAGTTTGTAAAATAATATTAAAATTATCTGCATTAATTCTCGCAACAAATTCATCATCTTTAATATTTTCTAAAATACATTCATGAATATGTTTAAGCACTTTATTTCCTAATTGACTCCCAAAGGAATCATTAATCAATTTAAACTTACGTAAATCTAAAGAAACAAAAGTAAAAGGTTTTAAAATCTTTTTAAAATCTTACGACACTCTAAATTCAAAACGAATTTGCGTATATCCACCCGTAATTGAATCTTTATAAGCAATATCTGTAATTTCCTGATTTTTTCTTAGCTGTAATTCTTAAAATAATAAAGACAACTACTAAAAATAAGAGAACAACACAGATTGTCAACGACAATAATGCATAATACATATATCCAGTAATATTTTTGAGAATGTGCATCCGTTGGAACAATTGAAAGCAAATACCAATCTCCTTTGGCAAGTGGAGTATAAGTTAAAGAGCGTGATTCTTTGTTTTTAACATTAAATTCAACAATCCCACTCTTACCATCTTTAATATCTTGAATCATTTTATCTAATGAATAGCCTTTTTCCATAACTGATACTTTTTTAAATGTTTTAAAAAAGTTATCACCACCAATTAATGCATTGGTATTATTTGAATGCAAGATAAAATCGCCATCTTTTGAAATAATATGAGAAAAGCCACTTCCTGAAAATGTATCTGTATTTAATAATAATTTCATTGTTGATGGTGGTATCCAGCCTGCTACTGCCACAATATCAGCATCATGACCACGAAATGGAATAGCATATAATGCTCCACCTACATCACTATAAACCTTAACAAGTTTATTACTGACACCACCTTCACCACGAAGGGCATTTTTTATGACATCTACCTTGCTCATATCTTTTTTCCCTAAGCCATCAACATCCAAAACACCATCTTTATTAATAAAACCAATCCATTCAAAAGCACTATTATCAACAGTATCAAAATTAAGTTTTGATATTGGTTTTTATCAACATGATTTAAATGTTGCGCTAAAATTGTTAATTGATCAATATTATGATTCACTCTTTGATTCACTTTATATGATGTTTGTTGAGATGTTTCAGTTAAATAGTTTTGAACTTCGGTATCTATAACCTCCTGTCCTTTTTGAGTAATTGTCCAAGACAATACTGCAACAATAATAAAAATCAGACCAAACAATCCTAAAACAAGATTTCTTTGTTTTTTTTCAATAAATAATATTCTTTTCATTTTGTCCCCTTATATAGCTTATATTTTTCACATTGGTATTGTAACATGGTTTACAAAATATTACATTGTTTTTATCATTTTTTAAAACAATTTTATGACTTTTGTCACAAAAAAAAGAGAATATCATGAAAAATCACTCTATTCTCTGTCTCATTTGTTGTTTTGCTCCCTCAAACATAGCTTCAAGATTAAGCAAACCACTGGTTTTTATTGTGTTTTTTAATTGTGGAAGCTTTGTCACATTATTTAAAATAATGTTTTTAATGGCTAGAGGTGACAATGATGGAAAGTATGATTTTAATAAAGCCGCTGCTCCAGCCACATGTGGTGCTGCCATTGATGTTCCATTTAATGGTGAATAACCACCTTGTAAATCCAAACTTAAGATACTTGTTCCAGGCGCAGCAATATCAACACTCTTTATCCCATAATTAGAAAAACCTGCTAATTCATTTGAAGGTGAAATGGCGGCAACGGAAATAATATTTGCACTTTCATAAGTTGCTGGATAAATTGGATAAATATCATTGTTTTCTCCATTATTTCCTGCTGAAGCAATAAACAAACCATCATATTGATCAATTGCTTGCTTTAAAGCTAAAGAATAAACCCGTCCACCCCAGCTTGCGTTTAAAATAGGAATATGAAAAGCATTCGCAAAATCAATCGCCGCAATAGCTGAGGCAACATCCAATCCAAACTTCATGGATACAACCTTTACATTCCAACAGACTCCAGTAATTCCAATATAATTATTACCGACTGCTCCAACTGTACCTGCAACGTGCGTTCCATGTCCGTCCACATCCATTGAAAACTGATTATCATCAGCAAAATTCCATCCATTAACAATCCTTCCTTGTGGAGATTGCCACATATTCCTTCTAATATCAGGATGGCTGTCATCTATCCCTGTATCAATAATACCAACAACAACTTCTTGACTTCCCGTTGTATAATTCCAAGCAAGTGGCGCTTTAATCTTTTGAATACCCCAAAGCTGACTATAAAGTGGATCATTAGCATTCAAATGCTTGTTTTCAATATAATCAGCTTCAACATAATCAATATCAGGATACATAGCTATCTTTTCAATCGCATCAAAAACTGCCTGTGGATGTTTATCTTTCAATCTAACAAGAAAAATATCTCCTTCATCATTTTGCGAATGAAAAATCAATTCAACGTTCTCATATTCAATGTCCTGTAAAACTACATTTAAGCTTTCATATAGCTTTTGTTTTGAATTCATCTTCTGACGAAAAGCCATAATAACCTTTCCTGGCTCGTATTCGTTATTCATAATACCTCTCCATTCGTCTAACGACACTCTTTTTCTTGTAAAATTGCTTGAAGTTTACTATAGAGTACATTTTCTAAAAGCATCACTTGTGTGATTGTTTGATTGACTGATTGATCAATCTTTAATAAATCACAAACATCAGTTGCTATATCAATTGCCTTTTGGATTTTTTCACCTTCTGCATTGATAATATGTGATAAGGCTGTTTCTTGTAAAGCAATGGATTCAAGTATGTCACATACTCTTTTTTCAACACAAGGAATCGTGCAACAATTTTCTTTACAACATGAACATGGTTCTATACAAATAACACATCTTAAAAGGCATATTCGACAATTTTTAATGGCTAAGATAAGAAATTCTAAAGTTTGCTGATCACAATGAGATGTTAAAACAATATCAATAATCTTATAATCACAAGGAATACAGAATTGTTTAATAAGACATCCATCTTGGTGGAATAAATAAAGACATTGCTGATCTTTATGCCAAACAATAACAATATAATATAACCCAAAATCTAAAAAGCAATGATAACTCTCTTGATTAAGATTTTGACTTAACAAAAAGACTTCCCCATTATCATTCATTTCTATCATTTGATTATCAAAAACAATAATCAATGCATCATGATTTTCACTATAAGTGATATTCATTATCTTAGCATAAGGTTCTTTATATTCACTAATACAAAAATAATTCATTTCTTCTAATTGATGATTTAATTGATAAACATATTCTGATTGATTCATATCAACAGCATAAAAGCAATCTTTTTTCTTATTATAACAAATCAATTGATAAGGTCTATTCATATGATATTCTTTCACAAACTGAAATTGTTCATCCAGCATTACAATGGCATTTTCTTTAGGATTTGTTAAATAAAAAGATTGACCATCAAAAGTCATATTTTGATAAAGAGAATGTCTTTGTTTAGGTAAATCATTTATGAGTTCTAATTGAAGCTCATCCATTTTCGCACCTCCTCTTTTATTCATATCACTTTATCATATGTATTTTGATAAAAAGTGTGTTCTGGTTATATTCCTTACACATTGTTTTTAAATAAACATACTATATTTTGAAGAATCATGAGATATCAATTCATTATTCTTTCAATAAGAATGGGAGGTGATTTAAATGGGAATGCCAGTCATTACGCCAGGAAATGGCACAAGAGAACAAGCCATTACCGATTTAATTGAATCTGTTGCTTTACAAGAAGCAGCTTTGTCACATATTTTAAATGCTGAAGGAGAAAAGATTCAAGCTGTTGTCGCAATGGAAAATGTCACGCCTGAAGAATTACTAATGGTTAATCAATCAGTTGAAAATATGACCAATACAATTGCTCGTTTAGAGATACTATTGCAATCAAAATTAGAACTCTTTGATTTCAATAATTCACCAATCATTTCTTCTACTTCTCAAGTTTATTCCTCAATAATCACATGATTTTTTTATTCAATTCATAAAAGGAGGTGAAAAATATGGCCAATATAACTGGTAGAGTTATCTTTGATCGCGATCGAAGTGCATCAATCACATCAGGTGATAGTGGTATTGCTAATGTATCTATAGTTTTACAAAATATAACAACATCTTTAAGGTTAACGGTTCTTACTGATAGTAATGGAAATTATACTTTTACCAATGTTCCTAATGGACAATATCGCATTGTTGAATCGTATGGTACACCTGGTGTGGCAACCCCTGGAAATTTTAATAATGCAACTATTGGACCTATACCAGAAGGAATCAATCCACCAATTTTTACCGTTAACAATCCACCAACAGGCTCAACCAATTTAGATTCATTAAGTCCTGATACACTCTTTGTTACAGTCAATGATACTGACATAACAAATCAAAATTTCTTAAATGGGCCAGTCATCTATACCCCAATCGAAGATATATTAGATCCTTGTGCCATCACTACTGATGAAAACTTAATTACTGATGCCGATAATGGCACATTTGGCTTTTTCCCAGCTGGTACTCCACCTAATACAGGGGCACCAGTGGAACCATACCCCGAAGTCACTCCAGATTTCACTTATGTTTTACCAAATCCAGATGTTTTTACTCCATTAGATGGTGAATATACCGTTCAAAATATCATGACTAATTCGATGAGCACGAATATTGGTGCCTGGTGGCGCATTGCGGATCATACAGTTGGTAACGAGACAGGTCGTATGACGATTGTCAATGGTTCAATCCTGGGGCAATATTCTTTAAAAGTGTTGTCAATGTTCAACCAAATACCAATTATTTATTTTCTGCCTGGATTTTAAATCTTTTCAAAGTCCTGGTTATCCAAATCCAGAACTCGGTGTAGTTATTTTAGATCAAAATAACAATGTTATTTATCAAGCAACATTAGGTGCTTTAATCCCTGTCAATACCAATGCTCCTGAATGGAAAGAAATCGGAACAGTCATTAATTCTTTAAACAATACAACCTTAACTGTAGAATTTTTGAGTGAAGGTCCTGAAGTCATTGGAAATGACTATGCAATTGATGATATTTCATTAACTGAAATTCTTGTTCCTGAATTTACTCCTGTTAAAACTGTCAATCGTTCCATTGTTGATGTTGGTGAAACAGTCCAATATAGTGTTACATTAACCAATACGTGTACAAGTCCACTAACTGATTTATTTTTCCAAGATACTATTCCTAATGGTTTATCCTTTGTTTTAGGAAGTGTTTTGATTAATCAAGTTTCATTTGCTGATGCGAATCCAAATATTGGTTTTGCTTTACCGGATGTTCAAGGTGGTGAAAGTGTAACTGTCACATTTGAAGCAAGAGCTGATTTTATTCCCGCTGTTAATCCAACAATCAATACTGCGCATATCCGCTATGCCTATACTCCAGTTATTGGAGGTATTCCTGGTATTTATGATATCACAACCAATGAAGTGGCTGTAACTATTCAAGCATTGGCTGATTTAGCCATTCAAAAAACTGCATTTCTTAATCCTGTTGAACCAGGAACTGATATAACTTTTGAAATAAATATCACAAATTTAGGTCCTTCTTCAGCCGAAAATGTTATCCTAACCGATGCTATTCCACCATTTTTAACCCAAGTACAATATTCAATTGATGGTGGTACAACATTCTTTCCATGGATTGGTACTTTGAATCTAGGAACACTCTTTAATCAACAAACAAGAACTATTCTCATTCAAGCGACTATTCCAGAAACTATAACTTCGCCATTTATCAATACTGCAAGTGTAACTTCATCAACTCCAGATCCTAATCCTAATAATAACACTGATACTATCATCGTTTTTATTTTAACGCCTAGATGTCAAGCATTTACTGATGTTATTCAATCTGTCGCTATGCAAGAAACTGCCCTATCGCATATTTTAAATGCCGAAGGAGAAAAAATTCAAAGATTTGTCAATATGGAAAATATAAGTTCAAATCAAATGTTAACATTAAATCAATCTGTTCAATCACTTATCAATTCAATAACAAGATTAGAATCAATATTACAAGCTAAACTTCAAAAAGTATCTTCAACCAACTGTTAAAAACCGGATAAGTTTTCTTATCCAGTTTTTTGATAAAATTATAAAAGCTTTATTCTTACTTTATCTAAATTTTTTCCTAATGTTCTTTCAATTGAATATAATAAAAAAATTAATAAGGCTAATCTACTAGCCACTGAGCAGATTTTCATGTATCTTTATTTTTCATTGACATTTCCGTTTGATATCCAAAAAGTATATGACTATTTTTAGATGACTGCATATAAAAATAGTAATCACATATAATCATCATTATACATAAATCCCATTTCTTACTTCTCATAATTTTTAAGAAAACATCAAAGTCAATTATCAATTGAATTGATTAATATCATCTTACGGTTGCCCAAAACTTTTAACAATTAAATAAACCCCTATTAATATATCACCAATTCCTATTCCCTTAAGTAACCCTGAGAAAAAATCAGCAAGAACCCTGCTCTTAAGAAAATAAGAAACAATTATCATCAAGACACCCATAATCATTAACAAAAAACCATATAATAAAATTTTTATTGTTCTAGATGTTGAATCCTTTTCAATAAATCAACTGATAAAGCTTGATTATCATGTAATTGCTGATCATCGCATCCATTCATTAACTCAGTTATAGTTATTCCTAGTTCTTGACACAAGCTTTCGACAATACTGTAGTCAGGCATACATTTTGCATTTTCCCATTTTGAGACAGTTTTATAACTAACTCCCAGTCTTTCTCCAAGCATCATCTGAGTTAAATTCTTTGCTTTTCTTTTTTTCCGCAATATATTCTCCAATCATTTTCTGATTCATGATAAACTCCTCCTTTTTATACCCAAAATATAACTGAAATAGTTATGACATCATATCCCCTATTAGGCGAAAAAAGGGTGGAATCTTCTTTTTATCAAACAAATCCACTACTTCTTATTTATAAATGTCCCAAATACTACTCCAAAACAAAGTCCTAAACTTATGCCTAAAGAAAGATTATCGAAAATAATTCCATACACTACCCCTATACATAATCCTATTGATATTCCTAAACCTCTAAATTGATTATTTGGTTCTTTCTTGTTATTTTGATTCATTTCACTCACTCCATTTCATCAATATTTATTAGCTAAAACATCTTCAATATATTGAAAAAAAGGCTTTTTATTGACATCTTGTTGATGATGAATATACCATTGATAAGAATCTTTTAAACCTTCTTTTAAAGAAATTGTTGAAGATAATAACTCTGATTGTTTTTTAACATCAAGTTTATATTCATAATGATAAAAACAAAAATAATTTCTTTGTTCAATTTTATCATAGACATGAACAAATTCAGGTTGTTTCCCTACGACTTCATAACACAATTCAACCCAATCTTTAATAGAAATCGTCTCTAAATTCCCAACATTATAAATATGTTGTAATGGCCTTTTTTCAATAAGTTCATCCATGAAATGACATAAATCTTCCACATGAAAAAATTGTAACTGCATTTGTCCATCTAAAGGAAGATAGAATTTTCGATTCTTTAAAGCACAATCAAAAACAAAAGCTTCACGATAAACATTATTCATTGGTCCGTAAAGATATGGTGGTCGTAAAATATAAGCATCAGGAACTCTTTCTAATAAAGCTTTTTCTGCCTCAATCTTATTTATACCATAATCTTTCCAATAATAATTTGGACCTAGTTTTGTTTCCTCTGTAAATGGTTGAGGTGCATCCTGAGGATAAACAGCACTTGAACTCACAAAAATATATTGATCAAAACTACCAAGAGCATCACATAATAAATGAATATCCCTAGCTCTATAAGCACAAATATCAAAACAATATCAAATGGAAAGCTTTTAAACTATCATCTATATGATTTCTATCTTTTTCAATCAGTTTAACTTTTTGTGATTGAGGATGATGATTCCGATTCAAGACATAAACATTATAGCCTTTTTTTACATCATAATATTCAGCAACATAACGGCTAACAAATACCGTACCACCCGTAACCAAAACATTTTTCATTAAAATAATCTCCTCTCTAAATCAAGTAAATTTTTTCTAAATTTTTAATATATTTAAACATCAAAAATTTT
>ENA-OQAB01001404-OQAB01001404.1-human-gut-metagenome-genome-assembly--contig:-NODE-1404-length-11434-cov-5.250376_pt1 | contig 11434 bp, 25 predicted proteins | sample MGYA00242490_ERZ504517 | MGnify/ENA primary metagenome ERZ504517 (study PRJEB26092, sample SAMD00036298) | human gut metagenome | host: Homo sapiens | study: EMG produced TPA metagenomics assembly of... | reverse complement strand
AGGATATAATGCAGATAGATTCCGCGTAAAGTAGAAATGAGGTGAAAAAATGAACGTGTGTGAATCATTAAAAGCGATTATCAAAGGCAGGGGCATTACATACGCGCACTTATCCAGAGAAACTGGAATTCCAATTGATGCAATTTCTAGTTCTTTAAACGGAAAGCGAAACCTAAAAGCGGATGAATTTATTGCAATCTGTAGTGCTGCGGGCATCAATATGCAAAGCTTTAGAAAAAATCTAAACAAGCCGCCAAAAGCATCATCTCGGCTGAACTGAAAGAACGGATTCAATCAACAAGCATATTAGAAAGGATTTTTGCTATGAACAAGAAGAAAACCCACATAACGTGTCCGATATGTGGGAATGAAAGTTATCAATCCGCTAAGCAGTGCCGCCATTGCGGAACTATGTTTGACCGCAGAACCCCGTTCCAAAAATTCATTTCTAAATTACGGATTTTCAAACGGATAAATGATCTGGAACTTAAGAGTAAACAACAAGCGGCAGTAATAATGAAGTTATGTAAAGATGAAAGTTTTTATATTAAAAAGAAGCAATAAAATCATCTGGATTTGGAAACTGACTCTTAATAATATTGGATAATCTTGTTAGCAAATCACCGTAATCAGAGAAGCCTAGTACAAGATCATTTTTAAAAGTATTTGGAATAACTTGTAAAATTGTAGCTGGTCCATCTGAATTCGATTTAACGATTAACGCAACAAACATATTCTCTTTAGGAAATTCCGCATAATAACTATTTTCGGTATCGAAATAGAAGCTAGGAACATTTTGATATAGCTTGTCAGCCAATGATTCTCGGCATAAATGAATTCCACGGCACAACTCCATATTGCTATCCAAATACTTCCACTTTATTTGTTGCTCTTTACTTTTTTAATTAAGCTCTGAAGAAATATTTCGTATCGAAGCTCTCTCATAACTAAATCTCCCTTTCCTTTTGTAGTTGTCCAGATAACTCGGCCATTTGCCTTGCAACTTTAGAAAAATTTATTTTAATAAAGTCTTTTTTGAGGTATCGAATAAGCAGAAACAGCTTGATTTTTTCATGTATAGAAAGTACGTGACCAAAACAAGACTTATAAGCTATTAACTGCTCGATTATATCTCCAACAGTTCCTTTATTGTGTTCATCGTTTTCAATAATTTCACGAAACCCTTTGAACTTCAATGCATAATTCTTTCTCTTCTTATTATAATCTTGAGCTTCTCTGAACTTTTTAAGCGTTTTATCTATACTATTCGTCTTTAATAAAGTATATACAGTCAAGGCAAAACCGACAATGCCCAATAAGGTATTAAACGCAGAAACGATCGGTGCTTGAAAGAAGGCTACGAAATGTTCAATCGTCACCACCCCCCTAAGATCGACTTCATTTTACCATATACAGGTTATTAATGTAAACCATATTTTTTTAGAAGCACTTAAATCTAAAGCATCATAAAGCAAAGAAAGGAGGCAAAATAAAAGTCATGAACCGAACAACTCCATTTAAAAATTGGAATACCGTCCCGTTGTTGTTCGGTCTACATACCGCATCCATTGTGTTTGACACAGCAGAAGAAACGCTGAAAAGACTGGCAGCGAAAGGAGAAGTTCCCGCAAAAAAGATGGGCGGAAAATGGATGTTTGAAAAAACGCGGGTGATGGAGTATTTCGGCATTAAGTCAACTGACAGCGAAAGGATCCGAGACTTGGAAAAGGAGGTTGACTATTTACGCCGGATCATCTGCGAATCAATTGAAAGGAGAGATGCAATTTGAAAGGGAAATGCAGCGAACCGAATTGCCCCAATGTCGTTTATCGTCGTGGACTATGCCGAAGGCATTGGGAAGCAATCAGGGAAGCGGAACGTCGTGCTTATGAGGAAGCGCAACGTCAAAAGGAAGAAGATAATCAGCGCGTTTTACGAGAAATGGAACGAAAATCCGCATGGCGGGAGCATCTTCCACCGGTCGTACATACCGAGCAAGAAGAGCTTGACGCAAGAGCGTTATACTACGGCAACCGCGAGCGGGAGATTTTTCGGCGCGGAAGGGCGTTGAGGTGTTGACGTGAAATGTTATAAACATGGCCAAATAGTGGCGTGTATGAAACCGCCCGTGTAATGAATACCCTTACAGCAAACCGCCAAAACCAAAAAGCTACACACCTGAATTGACAGTGAAAGAGGAGAACACCTATGAAACAATATAAAGTAACAATCACCAACGGCGATTACCCGCTATCTTACACCTGTGACGCGATCTCAGATGCATTTGAATGCCTGAGGACGCTTGAAAGTTGGGCGCCCGAGCGGATTGCATTTAATTGGGACGATCTGATGGATAGCCTCGTACAGATGCGCAGAAAAGAAATGTTAGAGGTTGAATACAGAGGTTGCGTGATCACCGCACCTGAGGAGGAGGATTGATGCCCATCTGGCTAGAAGCTGCCCTAGGCCTTGCCGCTATCGCGCTGGTAGCAATAGCGTGCTGGCGGGAGGAGAAGCTGGTGGAGTGGGAGAGTAGGGTGACCAAAAAGATAAAACGGAGGAGAAAGGAAGAATCATCATGGAAAAGAAAAAGTTTGACCGGGAAGAGGCCATAAACCTGATCGCAAGTGGGGAGATGGACAGGTTATTAGATTTTAATCTGCGCGGAGCCGACCTGCACAGAGCCAATCTGTGCGAAGCTGACCTGTGCGGAGCCAATCTGCGCGGAGCCGACCTGCACAGAGCCAATCTGTGCGAAGCTGACCTGTGCGGAGCCAATCTGTGCGAAGCTGACCTGCGCGGAGCTAACATCGATTACGCCTGTTGGCCGCTATGGTGCGGGAGTCTGGGCGTTAAAGTGGACGTCAGTATAGCGCGGCAGCTTGCGTACCATTTGTGCGCGCTGGACTGTGATGATCCAGAGTACATCAAGGCGCGGAATGCGTTGCTGCCGTTTGCCAACCAGTTCCACCGGGTGCAGGAGTGCGGGATATTGGAGCTAATCGAAGCAAAATAATAAAGCCGCTTCCCGACTGCCATCGGAAAAGCGGCAAACACAATAAAACCATTCTTAGTATATGGGACAATCGGAGGAATGTCAAATGCAAATTGATTTGAGCCAATTATTTATCACTATGCCTGCATGTTACGGAAAACTGGATCAAGGCGTGAACTACACGATCCAGCAGGTTTTAGACTATATCGACGAATTAGGGGATCAGATTTCCGAAATGGAAGCCGAACGTGAACTCCTTCAGGATGAAATTTCGGATATAAAAGATCAGGTTTCCATGTATTACCGACCTGCCTCTCCATATGAGATCACGGGGTTAAGAGAATCGGATTTCCATTGAGGTGTCATTATGAAAGATATCAGACCGCTTCGGGCAGATGAAGTTGACCTTCGCATGAAGGGTTGTGTGGAAGGTAAGGCACAATATTTGCTATATGTTGATAGCCGGGCTTGCCGGAGAATCTTGGACGAAACCTTTGGAGTGCTTGGCTGGCAGGATACATATACGGAGATCAAAGGCGCTCTGTATTGCACAATAGAGGTGTGGGATGACGAGTATAAACATTGGGTGGCGAAACAGGACTGCGGCGTTGCGTCCTACGCCGAGAAAGTCAAGGGCGAGGCGAGCGATGCTTTCAAAAGAGCGTGTTTCAGCCTTGGGATCGGCCGGGAGTTGTATACGAAAATTCCAATTTGGATCAAAATTGATACCGTAGAGCAGAAAAGCAATGACGGAAAATCAAAACATGTGCCAAAGAACAGATATATTTCGTTCACTGTTTCCCGCTTGGAAGTAAACCGCAATACAGGAAAGATCAAATATCTATGCATTGTCGATAAGAATAACGAGCGAGTTTTTGAATGGGGATTTAGTGATGATCCTTACATTGACGAAGAGACAGAGCAAACCCGAAGAGGGTTGTTGCTTTATTGCGAAGAGTATGAAGAAATTACTGGAACCCCTTACGAAAAAGCATTCCGCGCTGTCATGCGTAAACACCCTAAAAATATTGAAGGCTATGTAAAAGCTATATTGGAAATGAAAGAACGGATTAAGAAAGAAAAGCAAAGAAAGAAGAGGCCGATAGGCAAGAGTGTGAAGGGCTATGACTGAAATCAAGTACACGGAATCTGAGTGGCGGCAGGATAAGAGAGGGACATGGCTGTCCATCTTAGTAGACAGTCCGGAAACTGCAAAGCAATATTGCGAGAATCAGGAGCCAGGTAAAAAGTATGTTGCGGAATTAAAGGAATATCGAAAAAAACGATCCCTTGATGCAAACGCCTATTGCTGGGTATTGATCGGGCAGCTTGCCGCCAAGCTGCGCATCACTCCGTTGGAGGTATACCGGGAAGCCATCCGTGCAATTGGAGGGAACTACTACGTCACCCCCATCAAAAATGATGCTGTGCCGCGTTACCGGCAGATCTGGGAGGCACATGGGCTCGGCTGGATCTGCGAGGAGATGGGCGACAGCAAGCTTGACGGATACACAAACGTCATATCATACTACGGATCCAGCGAATACGACACGCGGCAAATGTCACGATTGATTGACTTGATTGTGATGGAGTGCAAGGAACAGGGGATCGAAACAATGACACCGAGAGAACTCGCTTTACTGAAAGAAGGCTGGAAAAATGGATGAACGTGTCTGTTGGCTTTGTGGGAGAAACGGCAACGGCGATCCACTGGAATGCCATCACATCTTCGGCGGGGCTATGCGGAAGAAAAGCGAAAAATACGGCTTGAAGGTTTATCTGTGCGGGGATCGCTGCCATAGGAACGGGACGAAATCAGTACATAGGAACTCCGAAACAATGCTTTCACTCCATCAATGGGGTCAAAGAAAAGCAATGATGAAAAACAACTGGACGATTGAAGAATTCAGACAGGAATTTCACAAAAATTATTTGGAGGACGAAGCATGATTAATAACGTTGTCATTATGGGTCGCCTGACAAAAGACCCGGAACTGAAAACCACACAATCAGGCCTATCCGTCGTTTCCTTCACAGTTGCGGTAGACCGCAACTGTCAGAAGGATGGGGAGCGTCGGGCGGATTTTTTGAATGTGGTTGCATGGAGGCAGACAGCAGAGTTTGTGGAGAAATACTTCGCGAAAGGCTCCATGATTGCCATTCAGGGATCAATTCAAACGCGAAAATATGAAGATAAAAGCGGGAATAAACGGACGGCAGTTGAAATTGTGGCGGATAACGTAAGCTTCTGCGGATCCAAAATCGGAAGCGGAAAGCCAAATCTAAATGTGTCCAATGATGATTTTGAAGAAATCGGAAACGATGATCTTCCTTTTTGAAGGAGGAATGGACCATGAATATCGACATTACCGAGTATATCCCTTATGGGCGCAAAAATGCCGTTTCTCGCCACGAACTGCAAAGACGTACCGGTTTACCGGATCGCACGGTTAGGGCGCTTATAGAGGACGCTAGGAGAAAAGGAGCGCACATTCTATCATCCAGTGCGGATAAAGGTTACTGGAAAAGCAACAATGTAGGAGAAATAAAAGAATTTCTGCGGGAAAGCGACGGGAGAATTAGAAAAACAGCACAGACTGTGGAAGCGCTGCGGAGGTATGTTGCAGAGCAGGAAGGAGAGGACGTTGTGCCGGTAAGAGCACATTTTCGACATTTGCAGAAACCAAAGATGCCGAAAGAACAGATTACATTTTAGGGGGGGCTGAGTTTGGCGGAACGAAGGATGTTCAGCCTAAAGGTTATTGATACCGATGCATTTTTAGATATGCCAATCTCTTCAAGGCTCCTTTATTACGAGCTTTCTATTAGAGCGGATGACGACGGTTTCATATCTTCACCTAAAAAAATCACACGAATGGTTGGATGCAGTGAAGATGATTTGAAAATGCTGATTATGAAACAATTCATCATCCCTTTCACAAGCGGAGTGTGTGTTATTCGGGATTGGAGAATCCACAATTACATCCAAAAAGATAGGTATCATGAAACGCAGTATGTTGACGAAAAATCACAACTCATCCTTGAGAAAAACGGGATGTATACAAAGCGTGTACACGATGTGTACAAAATGGATACCGAGGTTAGGTTAGAGTTAGGTAAGGATAGGTTAGAGATAGGAGAGGATAGGGGTGTGGGGGAAGGAACGCCGCCCAAGGCGGCTGACAGTTTCCCATATGACGATTACCGTAAAGCATTCATTGATTGCTGCCCTTCTCTTCCAAAGCCAAATGCTATTGATAAGTGGACTGCAAACCGGAAGAAAGCCCTACGTGCTAAAAAAATATCGGTAGATGAATTTCGTGATGTCTGCAAAAAAATAGAGCGAAGCGAATTTCTCACCGGGCGCGACGGGAAATGGCATGGCTGTTCTTTCGACTGGATTTTAAAGCCCGCAAATTGGCAAAAGATCACAGAAGGAAACTACGAGAACAAAAATCACCCTATCCGGCAAGTAGAATCGGGCGATAGAGAACCCTCGTATGATCTTGATGAATACATGAATAACGCGCTTCACACGTCGATTTCATACCAGAAACGGGGTGAAGAGAATGAATGAGCCTATCGGGTATGAGGCCATTATCTTGGAGCTCAGAACTTCGTTTAAGGCGTATTGTGAATTATACGGCCATAATGTAGCAAAGCGAGCGGTAAGGCAAGTTTATATGGAGGTTTTCAAAAGTGAACAAGTATCACGCGCAGAAGACGCTTCTGGAGGGAATAAAGTTTGACAGCAGGCATGAAGCGGAACGATACGCGGAATTAAAACTACTCCAGCGAGCTGGGAAAATCCGTAATCTCAGATGCCAAGTTCCGTTTGAGCTTGTCCCTAAGCAAGACGGCGAAAGGGCGGTTAAATACATAGCCGACTTTGTGTATGAAGAGAACGGTAGCATGGTGGTAGAAGACGCGAAAGGATTCCGCCCCAAAGATTACATCATTAAGCGAAAGCTTATGCTTTGGGTGCTTGGGATAAGAGTACGTGAAGTATGAAATTATCTACAGAATCAATCGTCAAAGACAATCCCTATGGATACACACTGAACATCAACCATCCTGCGGTATATCCCCTGTACATGCGGTACAAACGGTGGAAGGGGATCCCTGTTTGGTGCCCGATGTCGGATGGCGAGCGGATAGAGTTTGAAGGGTATTTGACAGGGAGGGAATCTGGATGAGGCAGCTAACGCACCTGTCCCTGTTTTCGGGGATCGGAGGGCTTGATCTGGCAGCCGAGAGGGCCGGATTCCGCACGGTTGGACAATGCGAATTTGCAGACTATCCGTATCAGGTGCTGTGCCGGCATTGGCCGGACGTGCCCAAGTGGCGGGATATATGCACGCTGAGTGGAGGTGATTTTTGTGACCGGACAGGGCTGCGAACAGTTGACGTTCTTTCAGGAGGGTTCCCCTGTCAACCGTTCTCCGTCGCCGGGAAGCGAAGAGGCACGGAGGATGACCGTTACCTCTGGCCGGAAATGCTTAGAGTTATCAAAGAGCTGCGGCCTGCTTGGGTTGTTGGAGAAAACGTTGCTGGAATCATCAATATGGCGCTCGACCAGGTGCTATCTGACTTGGAGGCCCAAGGCTACGAAACAAGGACGTTTGTTATTCCAGCTTGCGGTGTCGATGCCCCGCACCGCAGAGACAGGGTCGCAATTATTTCCTACAATAACGCAATTCGACGTAGCGTGCGGGGATCTGAAAGGAAAAGAATATACAGGGACAAAACACGCAATGAAACTGATTCAGGAGGTTCAGATGTGGCCGACGCCGAGCGCATCGGACTGCGGAAGAACAGCAATCAATCCGCATATAACGAAAAACGGGACGGTCCGGCATATGGGAAAAAGCGGAAAACAAAGCTATGCGAGGCTGGATGCGGTAGCAGCGCTGTTTCCAACCCCGCAGGCACGGGATTTCAGAACCGGACATCAGGAGCGTTTTTTCGACCCGAAGAGGAGCAAAAACCTGAAAGATCAGATTGGTGGCCAATTGAACCCGACGTGGGTAGAGTGGCTCATGGGATTCCCCACAGGGTGGACAGACTTAGATGCTTAGGAAATGCGGTAGTTCCAGCACAGTTCTATCCGATTTTTAAGGGAATTGCGGAATTGTTTGGAAGGGAGGTGCAAAAATGAAATGGAAAATCCGCTACATGGCGTATAGCGCCATATATACCGCCCGTATCCACGCCAATGCGATGTGCCGGTTGAGATTCCTGGCAATCAAGGCCATTGCAAAGCCGGAATACTGGCCGTTACATTACAAATGGTGCCCTACATGCAAATATCGCTGTTTGCAGCGAGCGGGAATTTATGAGCGAGCACGCGATGCATTGGCAAAATACGGAATATACATTCCAGCATCGCCAACAGAAACGGAGATAAGGGAGTGATATTATGGCCGAGAGGCACTTTTGGGAATCAAGGAGGTGAAGGGGTAGAGATGGCGAAATTTTTTATGGACGGAAAAGTCTATGATGCCGATCAAGCCGATGAGCGTTTATTTGGGGAGGTAGAGCGGGCATGAATGCAGCTCTTTTAAGCAGCAAAAAAATGAATTGGTGCACGCCGCAAGACGTATTCGGCAAGCTGAACGATGAATTTGGATTTGTACTGGATGCGGCCGCAAGCGATAGAAACGCAAAATGCCCGATTTATTACACGCCGGAAATAGACGGGCTATCGCAAAGTTGGAATCAGGGCGGCGCGGTTTTTTGCAATCCACCTTACGGACGCGAGATCGGCAAGTGGGTTAAAAAGGCTTATGAAGAAGCGCGATGGGGATATCCGATCGTTTTACTTATCCCGGCGCGTACGGACACGGCATATTTTCACGATTACATCAACGGGAAAGCAGAAATCCGATTCGTGCGCGGGCGGATTCGTTTCACGGACGATGACGGGAACGCCTGCGGTTCCGCTCCATTTCCATTGTCCGGGGCAATACCCGCCGCTGACTATAAGTTTGTGATCGACTACAACACGGATGTTGAGTTGGTGGACAGCCGGGATTTGAAAGACCCTGACGAGATGGCAAAATACAACCATGAAACCAACGCCGCCAGAACAAGGAGAAGGGCAAAAACAAGGTAGCCGCTCGCGCCAGAAAGACCTTGCCGGACGGCGACTTTACCAGAGAGGATTTGCAAGCCTTGGGCTATGGCCCGAAAGCCATTTCCAACTTGCTCCGGGATGAGCTAATTGTTGACACCAAGCGCCGGACACCGGAACGCAAGTTCATTTACCGAAAGAATTTCAAGTGAAACTGCCGCCGATGTACCACACCCCGAGGGGGATAAAAGAAAAGTATATTCCCCACGGGGTATGGTACATCTACCGCTTCCACACTTGAAAGTGTATATTCAAAATTATCAGAAGGAGGAAACAGCCATGTTTCAAGAATTACTTTAGATTTTGCAGGACTTCGAGCGTCATGACAGCGCAAATCGTATCACCTGGATAGAGGCTGCGCTTGCGGCGCAGAGCGGTTCCGCTCCAAATGCTTATGAAAATTACAAGCAGGCAAAGGCGGAATGGCAGGACGAACAGAGCCGCCGCCAGCGCTTCTATGATTTTCTCATGCAGCGGCGCGATCTGGTGGACGCTGTGGCAAAAAGCGTGATTGACAGCAGCACCAGGAGATCACCGCCAAGGCCGAACAGGAGCTTTCCTAGGCGTTCCAAGAGAAGCTGGATAAGACGATCAAGCATTATTTCAAATAAATGCAAAAAGTCGGAGGAAGTTATTGAAACTTCTCTCCGACTTCTCTTTTTGTATTCAAGACTTTTCAGAAGTTGTCCCAAGTTGCTGATTGTTGTTGCTTTCAACCTCTTTGTCCTCTTTCTTCTCCCATTCCAAAATCTCTTTCCATGATAAGGGCAAGGGGAAGCTGAATATTGTCAAACATGGGCGGCAGCTCCTTTTTACTGGTCGTTCTCCGCTGGCTCCTTGACGTATTCCATGAGATCACCGGGCTGGCAGTCCAGCAACTCGCAGATTTTGGAAACATTCTGCAAGGCTATGTATTTGTTTTCTCTCAGGGCTTGAATGACCCCTTCTGACAGCAGCTTTTCTTTTCTGAGCTTGTTGGTATTGTACCCCGCTTCTTTGAGCGCGGCCAGAATGTCGATCTTGTATTTGATTGGCATGGTGTTCTCCCTTCCGGGGGCCACTCAAAAAATGGTGGCCCTTCTCCATTGTCTTCATTCTAACACAAGATTACACAGAAATCAATGTAAAAGTTTAAACAAATAATTACACAGATATTTATGTAATCTGCGAATTGAAAATTACACAGGAAAATAGTGTAATATATAATCAGTCAAGGGGAACACCCCACAAAGAAAAGGAGAATGAACAATGAGCAGAAATGAACTGATTGCCAAGATCGAAGCCCTGAACGAGTGGGAGGCCGTTATTGAGGAAGCCAAGGCCGAAGCCGAAGCCATCCGGGACAGCATCAAACAGGAAATGCTGGAACGCGAAACCGAAGAGCTGACCGCTGGACAGTACATCGTCCGCTGGACTTCCGTTCTCTCCAACCGCTTCGACACCACCGCTTTCAAGAAGGTGTACGGCGACCTCTACAAAGCCTTCACCAAGCAGAGCCAGAGCCGCCGTTTCACCATCAGCGCATAAAGAAAAGCCCCTTGCCTGACTGCCGACCAAAGCTTACAGGCAAAGGACTCCCACCCAAACCAAAACGGAGAGGGCAAGAACATTATAGCTTGCCCTCTCCCCAAAATCAAGAACAGGAGAGATAAAGACATGAAGAAATTGACAAGCTATAACCGTGTGGCCGGGTATCTCAACAAAGTGTTCGACCTGCTGAACGCTGAATTTTTTGAAAATGCACTTTCAAGGCCCACCATCACCATCCAGTCCACGCCCCGCGCCTACGGCCACTTCTCCCTACGGGAAGATACCTGGGTTTCCAAGCTGGGCGGCACCCATGAAATCAATATCGGGGCCGGGACACTGGCCCGCCCCATCGAGGAAGTGGCGGCGACCCTGCTTCACGAAATGGTTCACTACTACAACTTCGAGAACGGCGTGCAGGATTGCAGCCGGGGCAACACCTACCACAACCGGAAGTTCAAAGCGGCGGCGGAGGCCCACGGCCTGACCGTCACCCACAGCGACAAATACGGATGGTCACACACGGCCCCCGGCGAGGCGCTGCTGGACTTCGTATTGGAGAACGGCTTGACCGACATTCTCATAAACCGCAACGAGTTTGCCGGGTTCCAGGTCACCGGCCACCGGGACGCACAGCGGCACAGGAACCACCCTGCCGCCACGTCCGTCCAGCACGAGAAAGTATATCTGCCCCTGCTGCGGGAATTCCGTTCGGCCACCAAAGCGGTGAATATCGCTTGCCTGGACTGCAACGAGCGGATGGTACTGGCCGGTTGACA
>ENA-OQAB01001403-OQAB01001403.1-human-gut-metagenome-genome-assembly--contig:-NODE-1403-length-11435-cov-5.268306_pt1 | contig 11435 bp, 10 predicted proteins | sample MGYA00242490_ERZ504517 | MGnify/ENA primary metagenome ERZ504517 (study PRJEB26092, sample SAMD00036298) | human gut metagenome | host: Homo sapiens | study: EMG produced TPA metagenomics assembly of... | reverse complement strand
CACGACCGGCATCTTTATGCCCATTGCCTTACACGGTGGACTCCTATTGGGAGGAGAATGGCGCACGCATTGATTTGAGCGAGCTGGCACCCTATGGATTAATGGATGGAGAGCGCTACCTTTTCCTGCAAGGGAAGGATGGCAAGATGCAGTTTGCGCAGTACGCTTATCCATCACTCCAAGCGGATGCATCTCTAGGGGATATCGAGGCATTTGCGGAAAGTTTTTGGAAATAACGAAATTGTGCAAGGGGCTGTTGCAAAATGAAATGTTTTGCAACAGCCCTCTAATTCTGCGTTTATTCATGCATGACGCAACGCGCCCTTCCCCTAACAACCTGTAGGCCGGGTCTGCAACGATAGAACGGGGCCGCCTGCACACTAAAAGCAACCTTTATTTCCCAATAATTAATCCAATCATAATCATGGAGTAAATCACAAAAAAGACTATCGTGGCCGCTCCATACTTTTGCAGGTCAGAATCACCATAGCGCAGAGCACAGATTGTTTTATATGCGTATACTAAGCCAAGAGCGAGGAAGGAGGATACGATCAACGAACCAAAAAACCAACCGCCCAAGGACACAGACATACTGATCCATCTCATTGACAAACCACACCACCTCTATACGTCGTTATAAGGTCCAAAGATGTTCCTCTCTCAACTGTGCATAGGACCAGTCCCCCATATCAATGGAAAACCCCATGCCAAACGGAAGGCTGAAATCGATTCCGTTAAAAAAATATGCAATTCGTTTGTGGGCATATGTAGCAAAATGATTGACCGACGTCGTGCTGGAGTTATTGACTTTCCCTTCAAAAAATACAAACCCCGTCGCGGAAAGATAATGCGTGCTCGTTCCATGGGGCTGAGAAGAAATGGAACTCACAGGAAGCCCGAACTCCATCGCATACCCATAGCCGCTGCCATCTTGCTTTAATTCATTATATGGCACATCATAAACATCCTCTCTGCTCTCCGTGACATACTGTAGCTTTTCATTTGTATAGCTTATGTTATACGTATAGGAATAGCAGCCCGACGCCGACTGAGGGATTACGCTTGTCGTCGTATCTCTGGATAGGCCAAAGGCATCTGTCGCTCTAAAAATCGGCAGTGTCTCCCACTGAAAAATGCCCGCAACACCATATTCCCTGCCCGCCGAGATCAAAAGGATCACCAGATGCAGGGTTCCTCCATTCAGTTTTCCGCTATTTCCCGGAGAAGGGATAACGATGTCGGACAATGGTGCGCGCGCGGCCTGAACCTGTTCCCGCATCGTTTCAAACGTTTCTTGCTGCGCAAGCTTTCGCTCCTTGACCGCTTGCGCATATGCGTTCTCATCCACTGTATCCATTTGGCCGGGAAACAAAGAGGATTCCACATAATAAGTAGATTTCGCCGTGATCTGCGTTGCGTTTTGAATCAACTCCATTTTATCCGCAGAGAGCTGCCGAATCATCTCGCTTGAAAGCGCAAGGGACGCCAGCTTTTTTTCGGCGGTTTCTATGGCAGATAACCCCCGGTAGTCGGCGTTTTGATAGGTAACCGTCTCTGTGCTTTCCTGCGGCTTCCCTCCTGCTTCCACAGCCTGAGCAGGCAGCAAAAAGGTGCATAAAAGCAGAATTGCGATCCATCCAGTCATCCATCTTTTGGTTTTCATTGATTCCCCTTCTTTCTTTATATTTATGGTCAACGAAAATGCACAGCCTAAAAATTTACAGTTTGAACCGAATCGTTCATTTCATTGCATAAAACTGATCATTTTCAATTCATGACAGAATTATCTTCCCCTTATTTATATCACTCTTCCATAAATTAGTCAATTATTGTTTTAAAATAATATACAAATAGATCGGAAATTCATTTATGATAGTAGGAACCATGCATTAGAAAAGCAGCCTGTGAATTTGGCAATTCACAGGCTGCTTGTGTTACGACGATTCTCAACGCTTTTAAAAATCGCTCATGTATCTTTTACGTTTTCTTTTCATCATCATGGATCATGATATTGCTTGGTTTCTGCGACATTCCTTTTTACAAAATATTACATTTGAGCACGACCGCCAGTTCAACCTCTGAGAGCGGTTGTGGCCCGTCCTGTAAATCTTTCAGCGTAATTTTTTGCAATGCATCTTGTTGCCGTTGCCATAGAGCAGCGCCATTACGACCGTATCCTGATTCGGGATGAGCTCCAAGGCTTTTTCGGCTATAACGGGCACAGTAAAAGCAAAGTCTTTTTCCAGCGGATCGTTTTGCGTTGTCTTGCCGCCCGCAAAACCGTTTTCACTCCCCTCGTCTATGAGATTGATTGCCCACCAGAGCGATCCCTCCCCATGGGCGGAAAAGAGCAGCACGCCCGTATCGCCGACGGCATTGGTGTTGGACGTTTCCCCTTTTTCAGTCATCTTGCCGTTCTCATAAATCTCAAACCATGCAAAAATAGATTGAGGCGTGCCATTCCAATGATATCTAAGGTAAAACTGAGAAAGCCCGTTCTCCGTAGGGGCTCCATAATTGATCTTCTGCTCAATCTCGCTGACCTGCGCGCCATCCAGCGGCTCGATTCGCCTTTGGTGATTCATAGAGCAGGCGCTCAGGGCAAAGAGCAACGCAAAAAATACCGCAAGCATTCTCTTCATATGCTTTTCCTCCCAATGTTGCTATCATCCTAGACGATAAGGGCCCAACGTTCCCAGCACAAAGATTGATACATTGTTCATTTTTAAAAAAACACCATGAAAATTTTGCAAAACCTTTTTCATATCGCTTTTTTATTTCATTAAAACATTCTATTATCATCCGGCAATATTACGTGAGCATTCTTGATAATGGTTAATGTGCTCAAAATTTATGGAATACTAATTTACGATGTGTTTTTCGATAAACATGTTGATTTATATACTTTATATGCTATATTTTTGTATGGAATAAGTCAATCATTTTCCATAAATTTATATTACAAAATTTATCATCTATAGATTCCGGAATCATGCTGCACCTTCCATGAAAGCAAGTAGCCTGTGAATTTGGCAATTCACAGGCTGCTTGTGTTACGACGATTCATAACACTTCTAAAAACCGCTCATGTATCTTCCCGTTCGTCGCCAGCACGTCGTTGATCTCCGTGGCCGCCAGCATTTCCCCCTGCCAACCCGTCACGCATCCGCCTGCCTCCTGTATGAGCAGCTGCCCCGCCGCATAATCCCAGGGTTTCAAATGCCGCTCAAAATAGGCGTCGATCCGCCCACAGGCCACATAGCAGAGGTCAAGCGCAGCGGAACCGGAACGGCGGATATCCTGGCAGGCCAGGAATACCGTTTGGAACCGCTCAAAATTCCGGGCAGCTTCTTCTTTATAATAGGGAGCAGTGCCGATTGCCACCAGGCAGGAGGCGATCTCCCGCGTTTGCGTGCATTGGATCGGAACGCCATTGCAATAAGCTCCCCTCCCCCGCTGCGCTGTAAACAGCTCCTCGGTAAACGGGTTATAAACAGCGCCGAACACCACCGCTTGCCCATCATAAAATGCCAGTGAAACCGCGCTCATCTGATAGCCGTGGATCAGATTTGTCGTGCCGTCGATGGGGTCGAGAATCCAAGCAGGCCGCCCGCTATAATCCACATTCTCCTGCTCCTCCGCCAGAAAACCCGCCTGTGGGTGAAGCGCCAAAAGCCGCTCCTTCAAATAGGACTGCACGGCAAAATCCACCTGCGTAACATAATCTGCCTGCCCCTTCACAGTGACCTGCCGCGCCGCTTTTTCATCCATCACGATCGCTTTGGTTTCCAGCACCAGCTCCGCTGCCCTTTGAAAATCCATCAAAATCCCCGCCTTGTTTTGGGCCGCCGCAGATCACTGTGCGGCGGCCCATTTATTCTATCCTGTTATGATATTTGATTCTTTTTCCGCGTCACCGTCAATACGGCTACTGCAACAGCCGCCAGGCCGAACGGAATCAGGCCGAGTACCCGCTCGCCCGTATCAGCAATAGAGGGCGTGGGCGCCTCTTCTGCGGAAGGAGCGGCGCTTTCCTCTGGGGCAGGCGTGGGCTGCTCCGGTTGCGTTCCCTCTGGAGTGGGTTCTGGCCCATCCGGCTCTTGTGCAGGAGGCTCCTGAGAATCCGGCTCTTCCGGCCGCTCTGCTTGGATCAAAGTCAGCGCGCCGGTTTGCGGGTCCACCCGCATGAACTGGCTGTAATCCCCTGCCGCCTGCACAGTGCGCTGCGTATCCGAGAGGCAAAGCCACAAGATAAATTCCATCACCTGTGTATCATAGATGTAGCCCACATGCTTTAAATCTTTCAAAAACCATGTCTGCTCCGGCAAAAGGCAGGTGGAGGCGTCGATCACGCGATCTCCGGAGAGGTGGTTGTGCGTAGCATCTTGGCAGGAAGTATGCTTCTGCTGATAATCGGCCGGCAGTGTTTCATCTAAGAATGCACAGGTTGCATAGCCTGAGGTATATTTCGTATCGATCACGTTATCATTTTGCTCCCGGTAAGAGGGCGTAAGCGGCACACCCTGCAAATTATAGTGGGAAACAACATTGATCTTCGTCCCCGTTTCCATCGCGGCCCGAAACAGCTCCGGCAGTTTCTCCTGCACCTGATAATGATATGCATCAATCCGTGCAATCAGCTGTGCATCCGTTTTTTCGTCGAGCAAATAAGCCTTTGCCTCCTCATAATCCTCCAGGGCAATTAAATCCCAAATGCCCGGCATCGTCACAAAGGTATCCTGGAATACTTCATCATAAACGCGGCCCTTTAGATTTGCCACCAGCTCATCGAGCACTGGGAGTAGAATATCGATCACACCGGCCTGATCAAGCGCGTCGAGCAGGAGATTCACCACCTGCTGCCCCGCAACCTCCTTGAGAATTCGAATCAAGGCGTCTTTATGGAACTCGATCTTGCCCGTGAAGAGATCCCCCACGATGGTCGTCCCTGTAAAGGCGGAAGACAGCATGGTATAATTATCAATATCCTCACTTCCATACTGTGCAAGATAGGCGGCAATGATCGTCCCTCCCATGCTGGAGCCAATCAAGTTTACTTTATCATGGCCAGTTTCGCGCTTTGCTCGCTCCACATAGCCACGCAGTTCTTTCGCATGAGCCATGGGGTCGAGCCGCCAGTCGTAGTTAAAATAATATACGTGATCGGCGCCTATTTTCGCAGCGGCCGCACGCACAATGGCAGGCTCGTTGGTCAGGTAACCTTCCTCATTGACAAACTCCGGATAGTTCGCCATTGATTCCGGATAGACCGTAGTGGTAATCGCATAACGGCTGCTCCCATCCGGTTGACAAGCGAGCGGCTCCAGCAGGGCATACACGGCAGGCAGCACCTCGTCGCCAAGCGTTTCATAGTCCTTTGTAACAGCAAAGCGTGCAACCGGGCCCGCAATTTTACCCACGAGCTCCAAAATCGCCTGCGTGTCAGGTGCAAACACCTGTTTTTCCCGTTCCGTGCCCGCATCCATCACCAGCGGCCATGCATTCATTCCGCTGACGACGATCAGCGGCGCCGTATCACAATTGCCCACAGCAAAGGCCGCCGGTATTCCCCCCATCAACAGCAGCACAGCCAAAAGCAAACAGATTACCTGACGACACTTTTTTTTCATAATTCTCTCCCTCTTTCCCAAATCTCTCATGAAAAGATTACATGATTTTATTTGAATTGTCAATAAAGACGGTAAAAGAAATCACCGCGGATGCATCTTCCTTGCATACCGCGGCGATGTTTCTGTAAAAGATTTTGTAAAACCGGCGTCTCGCCCGAATCACTTTTGCGATTTCACTCAGGGCTTACCCCTTGGTCAATCGAGCAAAATTGGCCATCAGCTTTTTGGTGCCTGCTTTTTCAAAGGCGATCTCCAGCAGCGTATCATTGCCCATCGGCTGTGCGGAGAGCACAACGCCCGTTCCAAATAGCTTGTGCCCCACCGTATCGCCCACCCGGTAGGAGCCCGCAGGCGCAGAGGGCTTATGGCGCCGCCGGGCCAAAGGAATGGTCAAACGTTTTCTTCGGCTTTGCGGCACGCTGTACAGAGGGCTTCTGCTGGGAGAGCGTGACCTTGCGCTTCTCTTCCACAAGCCCCTCCGGAATCTCCTCTAAAAAAGGTGAGGGCGCGTTGTGGCTCGTGCTGCCGTAGAGCATACGTGTGCGCGCGTGCGTCAGATACAGCCGCTCTTTGGCGCGCGTAATGCCCACATAGGCAAGCCTACGCTCCTCCTCCATTTCACTGGCAGAGTAGAGCGATTGGATGCCGGGGAAAATTCCCCTCTCCATCCCCGGGATGAATACCACCGGGAATTCCAAGCCTTTGGCGGAGTGCAACGTCATGAGGACAACGGTATCCGCCTCCTCATTATAATTATCAATATCCGTCATCAAAGCGACCTCTTCGAGGAAGCCATTGAGATCGCCCTCTTCGTTATCCTCACTGTAGCGCAGAAGGTTGGAGGAAAGCTCCTGGATATTCTCCAGCCTGTCCTGATAGGTTTCACGATCCAACGCAAGGGAGTCGAGGTAGCCCGTATCTCGCATTGCCTTTTCAAACAGCTCGTTGAGCGGCAATTCCTCCGCCGCCTCGGCAAGCCCATCAATGATCTGGGTGAATGCCCGCAAACGCGGCGCAGCCCGCACCAACTGCTCATATTCATCCGCATGGGAAATCACTTCGTAGAGGCTCAGGCCCAGCCCGGCCGCAATCTGTGCGGCATGGTTGATGGTAGTTGCGCCGATGCCGCGTTTAGGCTCGTTGATAATCCTGCGCAGGCGGATATTATCCGCCGGATTACTGATTACAGAAAGATAAGCAAGCGCATCGCGAATCTCCTTGCGCTCATAGAAACGGTGGCCGCCGATCACACGGTATGGCACGCCCATACGCACAAAAGTGCGCTCAATTGCGTTTGACTGGGCGTTCATTCGATAAAGAACCGCATGATCGCTCCATTTTCTCCCTCCCTTGACGGAATCCATAATGGTATCTGCGATAAAGGTGCTTTCCTCCTGCTCGTCAAAGGCGTTATCCACCACAATTTTTTTCCCCGGGGCCGTTCGCTGTCCAGAGATTTTTGCCCTTTCGCTCTGTGTTATGGGAAATAACAGCATTGGCTGCATCCAAAATATTCTGAGTGGAGCGGTAATTCTGCTCCAGGCGGATCACTTTTGCCTTATGATACTGCTCCTCAAAGGAGAGAATGTTCTCTATTGTAGCGCCTCGAAAGCGATAAATGCTCTGATCGTCGTCGCCCACCACGCAGAGATTGCCGCTGCCTCCGGCCAGCAGGCTGGTAAGCCGATACTGTGCATGGTTGGTGTCTTGGTACTCATCCACCATCACATAGCGAAAGCGGTTTTGATAGCGGGTGCGCACCTCCTCGTTTTCCTCCAGCAGCTTCACCGTATTGACAATCATATCGTCAAAGTCCATTGCATCTGCATCCCGCAACAGCTTCTCATAAAGCCGGTAGGCTTCGCCAATCTTGCGCAAGCGCACATCGTCGCCCGCATCGTTCAGATAGTCTTCTGGGGAGATGAGGCTATCCTTTGCATGGCTGATCTCATGCAAGAGCGTTTTGTGGGAGAGCATTTTATCATCAATGTTGAGCAGCCTCTGGCATTCCTTCATCACACGCTTAGAATCATCCGTATCATAAATCGTAAAGTGGCTGGTATAACCAATGCTTTCCCCATCCCGCCGCAAAATGCGGGCGCAGGTGGAATGAAAGGTGCTTGCCCATATATCCTGCCCATCCGGGCCGAGCATTGCCTCCAGCCGCTCTTTGAGCTCACCGGCCGCCTTATTGGTAAATGTAATTGCAAGAATTTGCCACGGCTTCGCAGGGCGAACAGCCAATAAATCCGCGATCTCATCGGTATATTCCTGTGTGCCGTCGCGGTATTCCTCCAGCATACGGATTTCTTCTTCCGTGAGAGATACCGAAAATTCCCGAGCGCCATATGCGCATCCATATTTCACAATATTGGCAATCCGGTTGACGAGCACAGTCGTCTTTCCGCTCCCTGCCCCCGCCAAAATCAACAAAGGACCCTCTGTGGTAAACACAGCCTCCCTCTGCATCGGATTCATACGTGAAAATTCTTTTTCCATAACCTGCCTGCGCAGGGCCTGCAATTGCTCCTGAGTCATTATGCACCGCCTAAACTATGTAAATATGGAACCCTATTTTGATGAACTTCTATTTTTTTAAAAATGTTTCAATCCGATATCGAGGGCGCGCCTTCACTTCACTATAAATTTTGCCGATATATTCTCCCACCACGCCCAAACAGAACAACTGGATTCCGCCCAGCAGCCAGATGGAGCAGATAATTGCCGTCCAGCCGCTGACTGCAACGCCGCAGATTTTGGAAATCAAAGCATATAACAGCCCGATCACACTTAGGCATCCAATCAGGATACCAGCCGCAGAAATAAGCCGCAAGGGCCGCACGCTGAAGGAAGTAATACCGTCCATCGCAAAGGCAAGCATTTTGCGCAGCGGATATTTCGATTCCCCCGCATAGCGTTCACTGCGGTCATAATATACATAGTCGGTAGAATACCCAATCAGCGGAACGATCCCGCGCAAAAACAGGTTGACTTCCTTGTATTCCGACAAGGCGTCCAGCGCCCGCCTGCTCATCAGCCGGTAATCCGCATGGTTATAAACCGTTTCCACCCCAAGCAGATGCATCACCTTATAGAAGCCGAGTGCGGTCGTCCGTTTGAAAAAGGTATCTGTCTCCCGCTTATTGCGCACACCGTAAACGATATCTGTGCCTGCATTGAATTTATCAATAAATGCCTCAAGAATATGGATATCATCCTGCAAATCCGCGTCCATAGATACCGCACAATCGCAATATTTACGTGCCTCCATCAAGCCGGCCATCAGTGCGTTTTGATGGCCACGGTTATGCGCAAGCTTTAGGCCGCATACAAAAGGATTTTCCCGATGAAGCGTTTCAATTTTCTCCCAGGTGGTATCCTTACTACCATCATCCACCAGCAGAATCCGGCTTTCAGGGGCAATTTTTGATTTCCGCTCCAAATCTGCCAAAAGGGGTGTGAGTTCCTCCACTGTATGCTCAATCACTGCCTCTTCATTATAACATGGAATGACCAAATATAAGATTCCCATCCGCTATGACCTCCTTTTTACCAGACAGGGACGCCCTTCATTTTGTACAGCGCGCCTTCTCCCCATATGCAAAAATATGCACTGCCTTCAAGCCGCTTTGTGGCCCCCTGCTTAACGACCCTACGCACAGAATGCGGAAACCGGATGCTTTTTCCCTCTTTGCGGGCAGGCATCCGGATTCTTTCCCTTTTTGAATAGAATTATCACACCATACGCGCAAACCATCCCCCACAAAAATGGCGTTGCCGCATCGCGGCAGGAGGCGTTTCGCGCCGACAGGCATTTTTCCAATGCTTCAAACTTTGTTTGAAGCTATTCTATCATACGAAACGCACCCTTCATAAAAATGGCGTTGCCGCATCGCGGCAGGAGGCGTTTCGCGCCGACAGGCATTTTTCCAATGCTTCAAACTTTGTTTGAAGCTATCATACCATAGCAGAGTCAAAAATTCAAGGCAGAAGCAGGGATCCATATAAAAGAAAACGGCCCAGGCAAAACGATTTCCGTTTTGCCTGAACCGTTCCGTTGTGGAAAAAAATTATTCGTTGATCTTGATGACAACGCCCGAGCCAACCGTACGGCCGCCTTCACGGATAGCGAAGCGGAGGCCTTCCTCGATGGCGATGGGGGTAATCAGCTCAACATCCATCTCGACGTTATCGCCGGGCATGCACATCTCAGTGCCTTCGGGCAGCGAGATGATGCCGGTTACGTCGGTGGTGCGGAAATAGAACTGCGGACGATAGTTGTTGAAGAACGGTGTATGACGGCCGCCTTCATCCTTGGTCAGAACATAAACCTGGCCGCGGAACTTCGTGTGCGGATGAATGGAGCCGGGCTTAGAAAGAACCTGGCCGCGCTCGATCTCATTGCGCTGAATACCGCGAAGCAGGGCGCCGATGTTGTCGCCAGCCTCGGCATAGTCGAGGATCTTGCGGAACATTTCGATACCGGTAACAACCGTCTTCTTCTTCTCATCCTTCAGGCCGACAATTTCAACTTCCTCACCAGTCTTCAACTGGCCGCGCTCCACTCTACCGGTGGCGACAGTGCCGCGGCCGGTGATGGTGAACACGTCCTCAACAGGCATCAGGAAAGGCAGGTCCGCCTTGCGGTCCGGCGTCGGGATATAGCTGTCAACAGCCGCCATCAGCTCCCAAATGCACTTCAGTTCGGGTGCATCCGGATCATTGCCGGCATACTCAAGAGCCTTCAGAGCGGAACCCTGGATGATCGGTGTATCGTCGCCCGGGAACTCATACTCGTCAAGCGTCTCACGGATTTCCATTTCAACAAGCTCAAGCAGTTCCGGATCATCGACCTGATCGCACTTGTTCATGAAAACGATGATATAAGGCACGCCAACCTGACGGGCAAGCAGAAGGTGCTCCTTCGTCTGCGCCATCGGGCCGTCGGTCGCTGCGATAACGAGGATCGCGCCGTCCATCTGTGCTGCGCCGGTGATCATGTTCTTGATATAGTCGGCATGGCCGGGGCAGTCAACGTGAGCATAGTGGCGGGAATCCGTCTCATACTCAACGTGAGCGGTGTTGATCGTGATGCCGCGCTCGCGCTCTTCAGGAGCCTTATCGATGTTTGCGTAATCAACGAAGTCCGCATCGCCCTTCATTGCAAGGGTCTTGGTGATGGCCGCCGTCAGAGTGGTTTTACCATGGTCGACGTGGCCGATGGTGCCAATGTTTACATGGGGTTTGGTTCTGTCGAAATGCTGCTTTGCCATTTGGATTGTTCCTCCTTTTATCTTAGAAACTTCATTCTTTTACTGTTTATAAAAAACAGGCTGTTCAGTGCTCAGGGGTATTTTATCAATTCCCACAAGGGATTGCAAGCGTTTTACGAAATTTATTCGTCGCCTGTTTTCGCGCGGGAGCTGATGATCGTATCCGCAATGGATTTCGGAACCTCAGTGTAGTGGCTGGGCTCCATCACATACTGGCCGCGACCCTGCGTTTTGGAGCGCAAATCGGTCGCATAGCCGAACATGTTCGACAGCGGCACGAAAGCGTTCACCTGCGTTGCGCCATTGCGGGTTTCCATGCCCTGCATAAGCCCGCGCCGGGCGTTGATATCGCCGATCACGTCGCCGAGATAATCATCCGGCACAATCACAGTAACCTTCATGATCGGCTCCATGAGAACCGGGGCCGCCTTGCGCATTGCTTCCTTAAACGCCATGGAACCAGCGATTTTGAAGGCCATCTCCGAGGAGTCGACCTCATGGTAGGAGCCGTCATACAGCGTTACCTTGACAT
>ENA-OQAB01001402-OQAB01001402.1-human-gut-metagenome-genome-assembly--contig:-NODE-1402-length-11442-cov-2.621829_pt1 | contig 11442 bp, 12 predicted proteins | sample MGYA00242490_ERZ504517 | MGnify/ENA primary metagenome ERZ504517 (study PRJEB26092, sample SAMD00036298) | human gut metagenome | host: Homo sapiens | study: EMG produced TPA metagenomics assembly of... | reverse complement strand
TGCCGATTAATATGGACAAGCTGATTGAATGCAATCCGGATGTCATCGTTCTGTTCCAGTGCTATTTTCAAGGATCCAGATGGAGCAGCAAGCTGGTGTGAAGAAATTGCAGAGCCGACAATCGATGCAGCAGCAGAAAAATACGGTCTTGAATAATACAAAGAACTCTCCCGCTGAGAGTTCTTTTAAAGAAAGCTCCATCCTGACACTGGTGAAGGATTACGGATGGATCACGTTTGCTGCTGCCATTACCGCTGTTGCGGTTAATTTCTTCTTCACCTCGACCGGACTGGCACCGGGGGGTATTACCGGTCTTTCCCTGGTTTGCTCCACCGTATTCGGTATTCCGGTTTCCACGATGTCTCTTTGTATCTCCATACCGCTGCTGATCTTATCCACCATCGTACTGGGGAAAAGCTTTGGTATCAAAACGTTGTATATTACACTGGCAACACCGCTGTTTATGAAATTAATTCCCTCCATTCATACAACACAGTTCCTTCTGGATATCCATCCGCTTCTGGAATTGGCGGTTGCCGGTCTTCTCGGGGGACTGCTGGTTGGGGCTGCCATCGGTATCGCCTTAAACCACGCCTGTGCAACCGGAGGTACGGATGTCATAGCGCTGTTGATTCAGTATGTTTTTAAATTCCTAAAGGTCAGTGTGATTCTGTTCTTCCTGGATGGCTCTGTTGTGATTGCCTCCGGTGTGATTACACAGAATGCATTGATCTCCGTATTCAGCTTCCTGTCTCTGATGGTCATCATCCAGACGATCAGCTTTGTGACAAAGCATAAGCTGAGTGCGTGAACTACCGCCAGCTAAAGAGCAGGGGCTTCTAATGAATGCTTACACATCCATCAAAACGTTTTGTTCGTGTTCAGATACACGTAACTGGCACGTTCACCGTACCTCTACTCCATCGCTCTCGCTCTGGCATACATGGATATACTTTTCGTATGATATTGCTTGCTCCATTGATATCGGCATTCATTAGAATGCCGTTTTTGCTTCTGTACAATCCTCGCTTGATTCTTTTCCCTGTGAAGGTGTGTGTTACATCGTTTCCATAGACTGGTATTTGATCCTCGTCAATGGAACTAGCCTTCGATTGTATTGCTTCTTCACAGACCACGACTCTGATTCCTGCCGCTTCTCCTTTGTATTTGATCATTTCGATCAGCGTATGAAACGGTATCTGAACAAATGTCTGATTGTTCTTCTTCCCCATATGGATACGCTTCTTCCAACCCGCATGATTCCCTACGACGATAACTTCGATTCCTTCCTTCACACATAGATCTATTATTTTTCTTGATGCTTTGTGCAGGATATCCTTTACACGTCGATTTCGCTTTTCGCTGATACGTTTCATTCGTTTTGTTTGATGGATGCCTTTGCTATCCTTCTTTCCAGTTCTTAGCAGTGAGCGATAATGTGCGATCTGTTTGTTAAAGTATTGATTGACTGCTTTTATTTCATTTCCTTTTATCAGCACAGGGCGGTGTCCGCTCGTAAACGCAATTGCTGTCAGATTATCGACACCAATATCTATGCCGGCTACTCTTCTATATCTGTATAAAGCAGCCGATATTCTTTAAACTACGTAATTTTATAACCTGTAATGTATGGCTGATATAAGATGTGACTATGGACTGCTTGACATTCTCCAGAATACTTTTACACTAAGAGTAAGAATTTGTCACAATGTGCACACACTTCCGTCTAATTATAGGAAGAGTAAAGGAGGCTGATATTATGCAGCAGGAGGAATTAAACAAACGAATTGATCAGGCGGTTCAGGGGGATCGCCTTGCACTGGAGGAGGTTCTGACAGAAATACAGGATATGGTATTCAATCTGTCACTGCGTATGCTGGGAACCATAGCGGATGCACAGGATGCCGCTCAGGAAATCCTCATTAAGGTTATGACCAGTATTTCCACCTTTCGCAAAGAAAGCAGATTTCAAACCTGGGTGTATCGTATCGCTGTGAATTATCTGATGGATGTAAAAAGAAGCATGTTCGCAGCGCATCCCCTGGATTTTGATTTTTATGCAAATGATCTGCGGGCAAGCTATGTGCCGGATGAAGAAGAAGCCCTGACGGGATGTACGAGGGAGGAGGCCGCAAGAGAGCTGAAGCTCTCCTGTACCAATGTCATGCTGCAATGCCTGAAGCCGCAGGATCGCTGCATTTACATTCTCGGGACTATGTTTCACATTGACAGTAAAGTGCCGCAGAAATTCTGGATATGACTCCGGAAGCATACCGGCAGCGCTTATCTCGGGCAAGAAAGCGCATGGCTTCTTTTTTTAAGCACCTATTGCGGAGCAGTATCCAATGGATTCTGTCAGTGTGATAAGCGGATTCCCTACGCAGTTATGACACACCGTCTTGAGCCGCAGAATCTGGAATACAGCAGACTGAAAACACTGGATAAGCGGATTCTGAATGAATTCTGTGATCATATGGAGGAGCTGGAGGAGATTATGGACAGCTTCGATCAGCTGCCTGCCTTTCGCTGTAACAATGGACGCCAAACAGCTGTTAAGGGAGCTGGTGGATTCAGAGGTCATGCAAAAAGGTACAGAATGCAAAGGAGGTGGCCTGATATGTCTATTATGATGGAATACTTGCGCCAGCTACAGAAAAACAACCAGCGGGACTGGTTTCAAAGTCACAAGGAGCTGCGGAAGGAAGCAGAAGCGGAGTTTGAGGAGCTTTTACAGGAGCTGATGGAGCGCATTGCATGCTTCGATTCCTCCATTAACGGCTTTGCGCCGAAAGAGCTGACCTTCAAACAGGTGCGCGACACCCGTTTCAGTAAAGATAAAACTCCGTATCTGCCTGCATTTCGCGCACATATTTCCGCAAAGGGGAAGCTTCCCATACCGGTTGGATATTATATTCATCTAATGCCGGATAATCAAAGCTTTCTGGGAGGAGGATTGTTCGCGGATATGTTCAAGGACGCAACAGCCATGATGCGTGATGCGATTGCCGCAAAGCCGGAAGAGTTTTCCGCCATTATCGAAGCTCCTTCGTTTAAGGATCACTTCACAATTACAGGGACAAAGCTGAAGCGTGTTCCCAAGGGGTATGATCCTGACCACAGCATGGCCTCCTATCTCTGCCACAAAAGCTGGTGTCTTGAATATCCGCTCATGGATAATGAGGTGGAAGACCGCGAGAAGTTTCTCACACTGGCCTGCACCCTGTTTCATGCAATGAAGCCGTTTCATGATTTTATGAATACGGCATTGCAGGATTTTCAGTTCCCGCAGCGATAGAGATATGTATGGATATCAGAAAGAAACATGCTTATAGATGGCTATGGAAAGGTGCTGCTGTCATGATGCTGTATATATGACATTGCACTCATTCATTTTTCACAGCATACATATCTGTGCAAGACGAAGCTGTAAATGACTTTATAAATGATACTACAGAATAAGCAGAAGCTCCCATTTTACATGGATGCCTCTGCTTATTTTGCCTGCATGCTGACTTTATGACAGTCTGCCTCTACAGCTGTTTTCGCAAATGCTGAGTTTTATCTATTTCCCCATGAAACTGCGCAAGCATTTTTTCCCATGCCGCATGCAAATTATCGTCAAGCTGAAACAGACCGGAATTTCCCACGATGAATACTTCCACCCCTGCCTGACGCAGCTCCTGAAAGGTTGCTGCATTGCAGGAGCCATCCACTTCGATTAGATACCGATAGCCATGCTGCAGCTTAAGCGCCTTCGCTTCTTTATCTTATCCAGCATTTCGCGAATAAAAGCCTGTCCGGCAAAGCCCGGATCAACACTCATAATGGTGATTTTGTCAAGTAAATGAAGATAATGCCGGATATAGGACAGGGGAGTTGCCGGATTCAAAACAATACCGGTCCTGCATCCAAGCTCATGAATCTTATGAAGAATACGAAAGGCATCCGTGTTGATGGTTTCTGCATGCGGCGAAAGAAAGGTGGCTCCTGCCTGGGCAAGCATGGTGATATAGTCATCCGGATGCGTTACCATTAAATGACAGTCCAGCGGTACCCTGCTGACGCGGGCTACTGCTTTGACAAAATCCGGAGATAATGTAATATTCTTTACGAAATGACCATCCATAATGTCAATATGATAAAAATCCGCATGCAGATTCAGAACTTGAATCTGTTCTCTGATTTTCAATAAATCCATACACATGAGAGACGGACTGAACATAGGCTTCATACGTATATCCCCTTCAAGTAAACGTTTACGTATCCTCTTTTTTTAAAGCTCACCTACGTGAGCTCAGGTTGATTCCCTTACACAAAGAGAAACCGGTATGATAAATTCCTGCTTATCCAGCTCATGATGAATCCGCTTCAACAGCGCGTCTCCTGCCGCCTCCGCCATCAGCTCTGTATTTTGTGTAATCGTAGTCAGTGCCGGGTGACAGAACTGTGAAATGGAGACATTGTCAAAGCCGACGATTTTCACCTGATCGGGAACCTGAATATGCTGTGCATGCAATGCGTGCAGACAGGCCAGTGCCATATTGTCATTAGTCGCAAACACGCCGTCAAAGAAGCAGCCTTTCTGCATAAGCAGGTTAGTGACTGTTTTGAATACACTGGCATAATCGCTTTTCGTCATGATTTCCCAAGATTCCTGAAACGCTATCCCCGCTTCTTCCAGCGCTTCCAGGTAGCCGCTTCTTCTCTGCCGAATCGTGGACGCTTTCTTCTGATCTCTTAAAAACAGAATGCTGCGGCACTGCTTTTCGATCAATTCTCTGGCAGCAAGATATCCTCCCTGCCGATTATCGGAATGTACAAAGATGTGCACATCCTCCGGCTTTCGGTCAATATAGACGATCGGTATGGAAAATGCGGATTCCTGTATCGGATTTGCATTCCTTCCTGAGATATAAATGATACCCTCTACCTGCTGCTCCTTCAGATTGCGGATATGCAGCTGTTCGATTTCAATATCCTCATGGGAATCACATATCAAAACAGAATACTGATGTTTGAGAAAGAACAGTTCCAGGTAACGGATGATTCTCGCAAAAAATTCATTGGTGATATCCGGCACGATAACACCGATATTCCTGCTTTTCTGCGTCCGCAAGCCCTGTGCATTTTTATTAAGCTGAAAACCGCATTCCGCAATGACTCTGCGCACACGGGTCTCCGTTTCCTTGGAATAACCGCCCTTTTCATGCAGCACACGGGAAACTGTAGCGGTGGACACCTGCGCCAGACGTGCGATATCAATAATATTATATTTATGCTGTTCCACATCGACACCTCCTTTACGTAAACGTTTAACTAACACATGTATATCATAGCTAAAATAATAGTGGATGTCAATACAGAAGCAGCAGGAGAATGACGAAAGTACACCGCCATTATGCTATGCGGACATATCATAAGGAAAACCGTTATATAAGAGATCATATAAACAAGGGAAGAAATGAGAGCGTGCAATATTGAGGCGTGTTTATTTCACAGCAGTATAGCCGTCGGGATAACAAAATAGACCTGACAGACAGGATTCATCATTTTCAGCAATATGATTAACCATAGAATATCCTGTATGGTTTTATTTCTTGGGCTGTTTTACATGCAGTGTTTTCTATACGAAAAATCAGTGCCATCAATTCTTTTTAAATGGACAGTCCGTATCATCATGAGAGCAAAAAGGAATCAGTGCATCACCAAGGATGAAACTGATCCTTTGTCTTTGATGAAAAACAAGGTAAATAAGAACCGGAAATTGACAATAATACGGTCATGGATTTTGATGGTTAAATCTATTGCACAAAGCAGGAGCTGATTACAGTTAACACATTATACCTACTCCCGCTATTGTGTGTAGTTCAGCTCCTCTTTCTCTGCATATGCCCGGTATCCTTTATGCAGACAGCATGCATTGTTCTGCTTTCCAAGCAAAGACAGTATATTACATGAAGCAGACATATCACAGCTGCCATCAGTATCAGTAAATTCAGGCTTATCATGAACCATGCCAGGAAAAAGAGAAGCAATGCAAAAGAGAAGGCATGCAGCTTTATGCTTACCTCAATAACAGCGCACCTCTTCCAGTAGGAACGGCTGTGTGTGTCACATTTGCGAAAGATAAATTGCAAAAGCCGATCTGCACCCTTCCGGTATTGCATCAGCATCAGCTGTCCCGGAGTGAATTTCAGATTGGGAAACAGATTGCTCAAAACCATTTCCTGATGCAGCTTACGCCGCATGCATACCGGAAGGAGAATCCATAATCCGATGATGACACTCAGACAGAACAGCAATATCAACGGCCACAGAATGGCAAACGCCGCACTCCACGCTTTACCATTCAACATACAGAAGATGATAAAAACAGGAACAAGTCGCTTCGTAACATTGATAATCGTGATGGTCCCCATGGCTGCCAGATAGCCCTGTGAGGTTTTATAGCAGCCATAAAGAAAGCCTGTCAGATACAGCAGCTGTATACAGAGCAGAAAGGTGAGAAAAGGCGATGCGATTGTTTTCTGTATCACTGCATAAACACCAATACCGATAGCAGCGGCAGGGAGCTGGAACAGCAATAGTATACACAATTTGCAGAGATAGCTTTTACGGCAGGTAAGGGGAAAAGCCAGAAGCACCTGCCAGGAAAGCGGTGGTTCTTCTTCCCATGCAATCTGATAAACAATGCTGAGAAACAGAAAGGATACCAAGCATGCTGCAGCCTGTATCTGCTGATCCTGATATATACTGCCCTCTGTCACCGTAAAGCTGCTTACTCCACTGATGTAGATATAGGCAAGCAAAGCGGCAGGAATCAGATACTTCCATTTTCGGTTGCGAAGCATACGAAGCAGCTCATAGCGAATCATACAGCATCCTCCTCCGGCTGGAAATATTGCATGATTTTCCTATGGTCTTTCGTATCCAGAACCAGATGGTGACCATCCAATGCCAGCAGCCGATTCACAACAGGCAAAATGCCGGATGAGGTATGACTGGTAATCAGGAATACCGTGTTCTCACACTTTTTTGAAATCAGCTCACACAGACCTTCACTGCTTTTCGCATCTATGGCAACAAACGGCTCATCCATGATAATCATATCCGCATTGCTGAGCAGAATACAGGCAATCCCCGCCTTCTGTTCCTGTCCGGAGCTGCACTGGTCCATGCGCTGGTTTAGATAATCAATCGACAGTGCCTGCAGAACCTCCTGTACAGCTGCGTCCTGCACATCCAGATTTTTGCCATGAAAGCAGCGGTAAAAAATATCGCAGATTTTCCAATACGGTTAAATGGCGATACAGAGGATGTTCATATGGCAGATATCCAATTGTCATTCCACCACGTGAAAGGTTCCCGTAATCCGGCGGCAGAAAACCGCAGACCACATTTAACAGCGTACTCTTTCCTGCTCCGTTTTTCCCGGTCAGCAGTATACACCCGTCTCCCTGCTGTATCGTCAGATTCAAATCCTCTAAAATCCATTCCGTATCATAGGCATAGCCTACCTTATTCAGTGTGATCTGTTTCATTGCACACTCTCCTTTTGTATACAGGGTACGTACCCTCCGTATCCCCATATAAAGCAAATAGTCCAGTGGACTTTCCAGACAGGAGGAAGCATTTCCCAATAACATAAAACACATGAACTAGCAGCATGGCACCAATCACGGCATATAACATATTTCCATTATCAAGCAGAAGCGTCGCAAGCATGACCTCCACAACAATAAATGAAGAAACATTGCGCTTATCGGGCTGCGGTTCCTGAACCTCTTCCCATGCTTCCTCCATTTCCCGATCCGCAGACTGAAGCAGCTCTGTATGTTCTTCCTCCAGTAAGGCTGCAATTCTTTGCATATAAAGATTTTGCAGCTCACACTGCGCAAGCTTTTTCTCCAGCTGTTCCTTCTGCATATCCAGCAGCTGCATATTTTTCTCCTGCAGCAGTTGTTCGATATCCGCAAGCGAAACATCCATTCTTCGCAATATTTTTATCCGCATTAGAATACGGACATGCTCCTGTGTGTAACAGCGATAGCCGTTCTCATCCCGTATAACCTGCAGCAATCCCTTTTTCTCATACAGATTGATTGCTTTTTTACTTAATCCGGTTGTATCCGCAATCTCCTGAATTCTCATATTCTATCACCTCATGTTTGAGGCTATTGTACAGCAGTCCCCAGGGGAACGGTCAATAGCTTATGCTTAATTTATACAAATTTAATAAAGTTTGCCTGAATAATTACAGAAAACAGGCATAACACCAATAGACAGAGCGGCATCATGCAAGAATACAAAAATGTCTGTAAAAGAATCATCTCTTACAGACAACTGTGTGTTTCTCTTATAATACCAGAGAAGGTGCGCTGTATGCACGGCCAGCCATTTCATTATCCAGCATGTACAAACTCTTAGGATCTGTGCCGAATAATTCGAATTTCTTCACCATATCCTCTGCATTCTTTTCTTCCTCACCCTGTTCCTTTACAAACCAGTCCAGAAACTGCATCGTGCGATAGTCCTTCACCTCATGTGCAGCATCATAAATTGTATGAATCAGGCTGGTTACATAGCGCTCATGCTCCAACGCAAATTCCAGCGGATCCTTTAAGGCACCGCATACTTTATCCGGCTTATCCACCTGTTTCAGTGTGATGTGTTCCCCGTTATTCTGCAAATACTGCAGAAGCAGCATTGCATGATCGCGTTCCTCCTGCGTCTGAATCATGTACCAGTTGGCAAAGCCATCCAGCCCCTGCTCCTGATAATAGAGAGAGAAATCAAGATACAGATATGCGGAGTACAGCTCCTTGTTAATCTGATCATTCAGCAATTCGGATACTTTTTTATCAAGCATAATCATACCTCCTGTGTATTATAGTATAAGTATACTCTGTATGGTTTGAATCCGGAAGTACCTTTTTACATTTTTTACAATTTGTGACAGCTGTATGACTACTCCTTTGCGCGCTCCACCTTCAGCTTTTTGCCCTTGATGGTTTTCTGACGCAGCGCACGCAGCACCTGCAAGCCCTTACCATGCAGTATATCCACATAGGACTGATAATCCTGTACCTGGATGACGCCGATATCATCCCCGCAGACCCCTTCTATTTCGCAAATGGCACCAACGATATCCCCGGGGCGGATTTTCTTTGTCTTCCCTCCGCCAAGATACAGCTTCACTCATATCCTTGTCGCATGCTCCTTCCCTTTTTCCTCTTTTTGAGATTTCGGAATTCCCAGCTTTCTCAATGTCTCAGCGTCCGCAATAACAGCTTCAAGCTCACTGCTGTCATGAAACTCCAGTGCATTCCCCAGATATTCTTCCAGCTCCTGAAGGCGGAAATCATCATATTGTGAAACAAAGGATATCGCGGTACCGCTTCGATCCAGTCTTGCAGAACGGCCGATACGGTGTATGTAGGTCTCTTTTTTATTTGGCATATCGTAATTGATAATATGCGTAACATCCTGTATATCAATGCCTCTTGCGGCAACATCCGTAGCGGTTAGAATACGAAGCTTCCCTAAACGAAAGTCCTTCATATTTTCCAGTCGATCCTCCTGCAGCATACCGCCGTGCAGCTGATCGACACTGATGCCCTTATCATACAGCATACGGCATATTTCGCGAACATGCTCCTGTGTCTTTGCGAAGATGATACAGGATTCGGGAAGCTCCCTGCATAACAGCTTCAGCAGTGCCTGCGGCTTTTCGTGTTCCTTCAAACGGTATGCATAATGATGCATCTGCTCACTGACGGAGGTCTGCGACTCGATTTCCACAACTTCCGCCTGCTTCAGAAAGTCATGTGCAAGCTCCTGTATTTCCTGTGGCAGTGTTGCGGAGAACATGCAGACAGACGCGTTTTTTGGAAGACGAAAGAATATCTTCTGGACAGTTTCAATAAACCCCATATTCAGCATTTCATCCGCTTCATCGATAATGATATAGCGGATTTTATCTGTTCGAAGGGTTCCCTGCTCCAGATGGTCAAGCACTCTTCCCGGTGTTCCTGCGACAACATGGGTCCGCTGCTTTACATCCTGTGCCTGAAAACGGAAGGGCTGTTTCCCGAATACGGCAGCCGTCTTAATGCGCTTATAGGCACCGATGTTATCAAATTCTCCCTTGATCTGCAGGGCAAGCTCTCTGGTCGGACTCAGTACCAAAGCCTGAGGTGAGCGTTCCTCCCAGATCAGGTCCTGTATGATAGGTATCGCAAAGGATGCGGTCTTTCCGCTTCCGGTTCTGGATTTCACCAGAATATCCTTCTTTTCCAGCATGAGCGGTATGACAGCCTCCTGTACCGGCAGCGGACTTTGATAGCCCAGTGTATGCAGAGCCTCACAGATGGAGGCATCCAGCTTATAATCTTCAAATTTCATGTTTATCACCTATATGTTTCAGCTTTCCTACCTATTATACGGGATAACGTATGGAAACGCAAAGACAGTCTGCAGGAAATATTACAAAACTGTAATCTTGCTGTAAGCAGAAACACACGACAAACCAGTGTGCATACGATATAATGCAGATAGAAAAAAGGAGGAGATGGAGATGAAAAAGCTGTTGAGCTGGATTGGCACTGCACTCTGTTTGGCATTCTTTGGATATCATGCCTGAACATCAGATTTGACATCTTTCCTTTTTCATTGCAATAGGCGCCAAGAGGCGCTTTTTTTGCTTACCTGTTTTCAGCCTTAATCAAATGAAACAACAACCACGGCAGCTATGTAAAAGGAGAATGGCTGCGGATACTCATGTTGCTTTTCTGATTCTGAATGAAATGCACAGGATTTTATATAGGATGTAAGGAACAGTATGATTACTGGTATTTGCTTAACAATAAAATCAGAATATGATGTTGTCTGTATGCGACGTTATACAGAACGAAATAAACGATTAGCCTGTCATTCAGCTAACAGGATTGTAAGCAAAGTGTAAGTAAATTCACACGACGAAGTAAAGTGCTTCCGGTATACTATAGGTGTAAGACAGGAGGGACGCTACCATGAAAAAATTCATAGAAATTGCAGAAGCAATCGCATGTATCCTGTTTCTGGGATACCGTGAGGAAAACTTTATCCGATAACTTCCCACAGCAGTATCGCGCTGTGTAATATAGATCAGGCACCCTGCTGTTGCATGGGTGCCCTTTATATTTCTTTTACAGTTTCTTCTGAAGGCTGTATCTTTTCTGTTTCTGTAAGAATCGCGGAGTGCTCCCAGCGATGTCTGAGATAAATGGCTTGTGCCAGTATACATTCAAAGATATTGCTGAGCAGCATTGCCAGCCATATTCCTGTAATGCCAAGGCTCGTAAAGCGATGAAACAGCAGAATCATCGGAATGCGGAATGCCCAAAGACGCATCATGGATAAGATAAAGGTATAATTCGTATGACCGGAGCCATTGAACACGCC
>ENA-OQAB01001400-OQAB01001400.1-human-gut-metagenome-genome-assembly--contig:-NODE-1400-length-11449-cov-3.590973_pt1 | contig 11449 bp, 14 predicted proteins | sample MGYA00242490_ERZ504517 | MGnify/ENA primary metagenome ERZ504517 (study PRJEB26092, sample SAMD00036298) | human gut metagenome | host: Homo sapiens | study: EMG produced TPA metagenomics assembly of... | reverse complement strand
CCAATCGAAAAATATCTGCCGCCGCGAGCGACGGTTCTTATTAATCAATAGGCGCGAAGCGCCGCATTTTTCGATGGATTTGTCAAGTGTTTTTGGCAAAAAAAGTGGGGGATTTTAATAAAAAAGGGAATCTGAAAGCCTTATATTTACTGGCTTAGAGATTCCGAGAGATTATAGATTGGATAAGGAGGAAGAAGGATGCCGGTAAGTGCGGGAATTTCGATTTTGATTATTTTGGCGGTTGCACTGACTACATTTGCAACGAGAGTTACTCCTTTTTTTGGGTCTTTCCAAAAAGGGAAAAAGGATTCCAGAGACGATACAGTATCTTGGAAAAGTATTGACACCGGCAGTGATCGGGATGCTTGTTGTATATTGTTTAAAAAGTACACCGGTGCGGGAGGCACCGCATGGTGTTCCGGAGTTGATTGCTGTGGCCACGGTTGCGGCACTGCATGTGTGGAAACGAAACAATCTGCTCAGTATCGGGGCTGGAACGGTGCTGTATATGTTTTTGATTCAGGTTGTATTTTGATAAAAATTAGGGACGAGGGTTTCAAAAAGAACCCTTGTCCCTGTTTTTAGTTGAGATTTGTTTTTTCTTTAGTAAGTAGTATGTACCACCGAAGAACAGGAATGTTTCCAGGATACATAGGATGGCACTTGCCTTATAAGAACTTAAGAATGCTGTTGTGGCAAGCGAATCAGAGGAAGCGCTCAAAAATGGATCATATCCAACTGCAAACATGACGATCAGCATCAATACAGAAAAAACTGTTGAAATTGCAAAGTAAGCAATGATTGCTCCGAGCACTCTGTGCGAAGAAAGGAGCTGCCCGATAGATACTGAAAAATAGTAAAGTGCCACATTCCCAAAACATCCGACAACAGAGATTCCGACAGTTGACCAGAAAAACAGGCTTGGTGACATCTCCAATGCTTTTTCTAGCTCATTAAGCGCCTCTGCAGAGTTTTGATAAACCTGTGGTATGATAACCACAATTGCAAGTCCTGCGATGACGATTGCGAGATCTAAAATACTCCAGACGCATGCTGCAAATGCTTTGGAAAACAGAAGCTGTCCTCTTGTCGCCGGAAGTGTCAGTGTCAGATATCCTTCGTCGGTATACAGGCTTTTATAATAGCGTACTACAATTAAAATAGATGTCGCACATGGTACAACGATCCAGATGGAGATCAGGAATACAAATGAGACAATCAATATCACATTTGGCAGATCCATCGTGGCCATCGCCTGAAACATAAATCGTCCAATCAGACAGGCAACCAGCAAAAGAATATGAATCGGAAGTAAAAATCGGGAGAGTGCCCGAAATTCGTGTTTAATTAATTTACTTAACATCTGAATACCTCCCTGAATAATGTATCTACGGATTTTCCGTGCTCAATTCGGATGTCATCTACACTTGTATTGAGTGCAATGTGCCCGTTTTGAAGAAAAAGAACACGGTCTAAAATGTTTTCAATATCTGTGATCAAATGTGTAGAGATCAATATTGTAGCATTTTCATTATAGTTTGTAAGAATGGTGTTCAGTATATAATCACGTGCTGCCGGATCAACACCGCCGATTGGTTCGTCCAATACGTACAAATCTGCATTGCGGCTCATGACTAAAATCAATTGTACCTTTTCTTTTGTCCCTTTGGAAAAGGTGCGGAGTCTTGCATTTGAATCAATCTGCAAATGTGCAAGCATCTCATAGGCACGTTTCTCATCAAAATTCTCATAAAAGTCTTTGAAATAAGAGACAATCTCTTTTACTTTCATCCAGTCGCTTAAGTATGTCCGTTCCGGAAGGTAAGAGACAATATTTCGTGTGGTGACAGATGGTTCTGCCCCGTCGATCAATATGCGTCCATCTGTTGGAACGAGCAGACCGTTGATGAGTTTGATCAATGTTGTCTTTCCGCTTCCGTTTGGTCCTAAAAGACCGATAATCTGTCCTCTGTCCAGAGATAGATTTAAGTTCGATAATGCAGTAAAGCTTCCGTAATTTTTGGTAAGTCCTCTGCACTCCAAAATAGGATTCATCTATTTTTCCCCCTTTATTCTCTCTTCCATAAGTTGTAAAGCTTCTTCTTCTCGAAAACCGAGTTGTTTCATTTTTTCGAAAAATTCTAAGATATGTTCATTGGCAAGATGCTGTTTTAGTTCTTTTATCATAGTTGCGTCCTCCGTAATAAAACGTCCACTCGTTCTCTGTGAGTATACCAAACCAACACGTTCCAGTTCTGATAAAGCTTTTTGCATCGTGTTTGGATTTACAGCAGCTTCTATTGCGAGATCGCGTACAGAAGGAAGCTTGTCACCAGCGTGGTATTTGCCCGATACAATATCCATTTGTATACGTTCCATAAGCTGCAGATAAATAGGTCGGTCATTGCTTAGTTCCCATGGCATTTAAGAATCACCTCACTTTGTATTAAATATATAATACAATATTACAATTAGAAGAAGAGAAAGTCAAGAGGAAGGTAAAATAATCATCTTAAAGGATAGAAGAGAATGTCTTGGTTTTTAACATTTCAATTTCGTGTTTGTAAGGTGCGAAAGATTTTTTGGGATTCTCTGTAGATGGAATATAAGGTGTCTCCAAAATCTTTGGCACTGTTTTGAAGTCTTTGTGATGCACGATATAGGAGAGTGCATCAAAGCCGATTTCGCCGAGACCTATGTTGGCATGGCGATCCTTGGAAGCACCGCGTATATTTTTGCTGTCATTAATGTGAAAGACGGCAATCTGCTCTTTGCCTATGAGTTTGTCAAAATGGTTGATGACTCCGTCAAAATCGTGAATGATATCATAGCCACTGTCATGTGTATGGCAGGTATCAAAGCAGACGCGCAGCTTTTCGTTGTGGACAACACCGTCGTAGATGCGTGCAAGTTCTTCGAAAGACCGTCCGATCTCGGTTCCCTTTCCTGCCATCGTCTCTAAGGCAATATTACAATTCGTGTCCTTGGTCAGGACAGTGTTTAATCCCTTTACGATTTGTGCAATTCCGGCATCTGCTCCAGCGCCTACGTGTGCGCCGGGATGGAGAATCAAAAGTGTGACTTTTACAGCTTTCTGTTCGCTCCAATTCTAGCTGCAAAAATTCTACTGCCAGCTCAAAGGTTTCCGGTTTGATTGTATTTCCAAGATTGATGATATACGGTGCATGCACAACGATTTCGTCAATTCCGTGAGCGGACATGTAATCCCATGCCGCGTCAATATTTAATTCACTGATATCTTTTCGGCGCGTATTTTGGGGTGCGCCTGTATAAAACATAAAGGTATTGGCGTTGTATGAGACGGCTTCTTTTGCTGAACCAAGCAGCATCTCTTTGCCACTCATACCTACATGAGAGCCTATTTTCATAATGTTTCCTCACTTTCATAATATAGTATATTTAAGTTTCAATAATAGTAATCGTTCCTAAATATATCATGGAAGAAAAGAAAATACAATAACGAACGAAATCTTTTGCAAATATATGGTTGTTGCAATGAAATCCTTGTGCTAAAATAAGGAAGTATAAGAAAAAATATGAACGAACGAAATAGAGCAGATGCAAAGCAGGAGGAACTATGAAAAAAATAGCAGATATTTTAACATTTGAATTGGAAGCTGCCTTTGAGAAAGCAGGATATGATAAACAATATGCAAAGGTTACATTGTCAAACAGACCGGATTTGTGTGAATATCAGTGTAATGGCGCGATGGCGGCGGCAAAAGCTTATAAGAAAGCACCGATCATGATTGCCAATGATGTGGTTGAAGTATTAAAAGAAAGTGTTTGCATTGAGCAGGTGGAGGCGGTCAATCCAGGATTTATCAATATTATTCTGGACGGTGAGTTTGTCGCTTCTTATTTAGGAAAAATGTCAGAGCAGGAAAAACTTGGTGTGGAAGAGCCGACAAAGCAGAAGACGATCATTGTGGATTACGGCGGAGCGAATGTTGCAAAGCCGCTTCATGTAGGACATCTTCGCTCAGCGGTAATTGGGGAAAGTGTAAAACGAATCGGGAAATATGTCGGACATAAGATGATTGGAGATGTGCATCTTGGAGACTGGGGATACCAGATGGGACTTGTCATCACCGAGCTGAAAAAGAGAAAACCGGAGCTTCCATATTTTGACGATCAGTTTGAAGGAGAATATCCAGAAGAATCACCGTTTACGATCACCGAGTTGGAAGAGATTTATCCGACAGCGAGCGCATACGCAAAAGAACATGAAGATTATAAAGAAGAAGCATTGCAGGCGACATTCTTATTGCAGAACGGGCATAGAGGATACACTGCAATCTGGAAACACATTATGAATGTTTCTGTTGCGGATTTAAAAAAGGAATTACGGTGCATTGAACGTGGAATTTGATCTTTGGAAAGGCGAGGCAGATGCGCAGCCATATATTCCGGAGATGGTAGAATATATGAAAAAAGAAGGTTATGCACATATTGATCAGGGAGCGCTTGTCGTAGATGTCAAAGAAGAGAACGATACAAAAGAGATCCCGCCGTGTATGATCTTAAAATCTGACGGAGCGGCATTGTATGATACGACAGATCTTGCCACACTGATCGAACGTGAGAAACTGTATCATCCGGATGAGGTGATCTACCTTGCAGATAAGCGTCAGGAACTGCATTTTGTGCAGGTATTCCGTTGCGCGAAAAAGACAAAGATCATCAATGAGAATATGGAATTGAAGTTCATTGGATTTGGTACAATGAACGGAAAAGACGGAAAACCATTTAAGACGAGAGACGGCGGAGTGATGCGTCTGGAGAGTCTGATCAATGACATCAATGAGGAGATGTATAAAAAAATTGCAGAGAACCGTACGATGTCCGAAGAAGAGGCGAGAAAGACAGCACAGATGGTTGCGCTTTCTGCCATGAAATACGGAGATTTGTCAAATCAGGCTGCGAAGGATTATGTGTTTGATGTGGAAAGATTTATCTCGTTCGAGGGAAATACAGGACCGTACAATTTATATACGATTGTGCGTATCAAATCAATTCTTGCGAAAATATGCAGAAAGTGGAAAAGATGCAGCCAAGTGCAAGATGTAAAAAACCTCAGACACAGAGTGCAAAAAGCATTGATGCTGGAGGTTGCAAAATTTAATAATGTCATTGAGACAGCATTTGAAGAACTTGCACCACATAAAATCTGTGCATACATTTATGATCATTTCGAATGCATTCAATCGCTTCTATCATGAGACGAAGATTCTTTCAGAAGAGAATGAAGACCGAAAAGCAGGATTTATCGCATTGTTGCTGATTACAAAACGGGCATTGGAGGCATGTATTGACATGCTTGGTTTTGAGGCTCCGGAAAGGATGTAGGATATGACAGAAAAGTTATTTTATGAAGATAGTCATATGGTAACCCTTTTCGGCAACGGTTGTCTCGTGCGAACAATCAGGGGAAGTATATGAGGTGGTTCTTGACAGAACTGCCCTTTTTTCCTGAGGGAGGGGGACAATACGCAGATACCGGGAGACTAGATGATGCAAAAGTGACAGATGTGCAGGAAAAAGCCGGAATCATTTACCATAAGACGAACCAATCTTTGGAAATAGGAAAAACAGTACAGGGCACGATTGACTGGGAAGAACGGTTTTCCAAGATGCAGCAGCATTCCGGAGAACATATTGTATCAGGGATTGTACATGCGGTATATGGCTATGACAATGTCGGGTTCCACATGGGAAAAGATGCCATTACAATGGATTTCAACGGCAGCATTTCTAAAGAAGAATTAAAAGTGATCGAGCGAAAAGCCAATGAAGCAGTGGTGAAGAGTCTGGATATCAAGGTGTTGTATCCCGCTAAAGAGGAATTAGATTCAATTGCTTACAGAAGTAAGATTGAGATTGAAGGGCAGGTACGCATTGTGGAGATACCAGGATATGATGTGTGCGCCTGTTGTGCACCGCATGTCAAAAAGACTGGGGAGATTGGATTGATCAAGCTTTTGAATGTGCAGAATTATAAAGGTGGCGTACGAATTTCCATGCTCTGTGGATTCCGGGCACTTCAGGATTATGAGCAGAAAGCAGAGAGTGTGAAAAAAATTTCTGTTTTGCTGTCAGCCCCGGAGGAGGAAGTCTTTTCAGAAGTCACCAGATTAAAGCAAGAGATTTCATCTGGAAAAGCGAAGGTTTCACAGCTTCAGCAAAAGCTTCTTGTCTATAAGGTGGAGCAGATTCCACAATCCCAAGAAGTAGTCGTTTGGTTTGAGGAAGAGCTTGAGGGAAATGCGCCGAGAGAATTGACAAACCTTATCATAGAAAACGGTGCTTCGATTGGAGCTGTATTTGCGGGAGATGAAAAAGATGGCTATCGCTATGTGATTGGAAGTAAAAGTTGTGATACACGAATATTTTCAAAACGATTAAATGAGAAATTCGGCGGAAGAGGCGGTGGAAAACCAGAGATGGTACAAGGTTCTTTGGCGGGAAGAGAAGAAGAAATTCGAAAGGAAGTGGAACTGTGCAGCAAAGAAGTCCTGGACAGCGGATTTGGAGACTGATCGGTCCGATTATTGTAAAAATGGCGGTTGCATTTGTGGTGGAGGCAGTTGTGATTTTTCTGTATGCGATATTTGTGCATCCGGAGACATTTCAAGCGGTGTCCAGCCAGGAAGAGTTGATGCAAAAGACGGTGGAGCTGACAGATGGTGTTTTGAAATATGCAACACAGATTAGCGCATTGGCTGCGCTTTGTACGATACCGATTCTTGCGTGGATGTTTCGAAAAGACCGGAAGCTGGAAAAAGAAAGTGGAGTTACACCGCAAAAAAAAGCGGCTTTTGGAAAATATATTTTGATTGTCGGAATCAGTATACCGGTTGCGCTAGGGGTTAACAATTTGTTGCTTTTGAGCAATCTCTCAGAAGTGAGTGAGGGCTATAAACAGGCGTCGGAGATGTTGTACACTCCGTCTTTACCGGTACAGATCATATGTCTTGGCATTGTTATTCCGATCATGGAAGAGTTGATTTTTAGAGGACTGCTCTTCAAGCGTCTGAGAGAAGTTATGCCGATGGTTCCGGCAGTGATTTATTCTGCGCTGTTTTTCGGATTGTATCATGGAAATCTGGTGCAGATTATTTATGGAACAATATGCGGTCTTCTTTTGGCATATGTCTATGAAAAATTCGGCTCGTTAAAAGCGCCGGTTTTGATGCATATGACCATGAATATATTAGCTTGTGTAGTGACTGAACTGAACGGATTTGCGTGGATGCTGGAGCAGCCGATGCGAATGGGAATTATCACTGTACTCTGTGCACTAGTGGCATCAGGCATGTTTGTTTTGATAAAAGATATGTAAAATAGAAAAATACAAATTGGGAGCTCTCGTTCATAGCAAACGTGCGCTCCCGATTATTATGGTGTTTTCCGTTATTCGGCTGGAATGATCTCGATCCAATATCCATCCGGGTCAGAAATAAAGTAGATTCCCATATCCGGATTCTCAAAACAGACACATCCCATCTCTTTGTGATATTTGAATGCAGCATCAAAATCAGATGTCTCAAATGCCAGATGAAATTCATTGTCTCCAAGATTATAAGGACGGTCCCAGTCACGAAGCCATGTCAGTTCGAGCTTCTGAGTAGAAGTCTTGTCGCTTAAGAATGCAAGGATAAAACTTCCGTCAGAAGCTTCTTTTTTGCGAACAACTTCAAGACCAAGCGCTTTCTTGTAAAAATCCAGCGATTTTTCCAAATCTAATACATTTAAGTTGTTGTGATTGAATGTAAAATTCATAATTGACCTCCTGATATGTGTTTTTTTGTTTAAATATAGCATATCATATATTACGAAGAAAAGGCAAAAGGAAAATGAATATTACAAAAATATTAAAAAATATTGCAAAAATGTATGAAGTGTTATATAATCGGGGTAATGAGGATTGTAAAGAAAATACTAAAAAATTCAGGATAGGTGGAATAATGAACAAATTTGGAAAGACTTTATTGACCTCTCTACTGGTAAGTTCTCTCACAGTGAGTTCTGTTTTTGCGGCGCCGTCAGTCGATGATTTAAAGCAGAATAAGGAAGCAGCGGAGAAGAAAGTAGAGACATTGCAAGATGAGATGGCAAGTCTGATGGCAGAGATTAATACGTTGGAGGAAGAGCTCGTTCAGACAGGAAAAGAGATCATAAAAGCAACAGATGATCTGCAGAAAGCAGAGGAAAAAGAAAAGACGCAATACGAAGAGATGAAAGCTCGTATTAAGATAATGTATGAGAATGGAACAGGTTCTATGCTCACAAAAGTATTTGAATCAGGAAGTATTGCTGAGATGCTGAAAAAAGCGGAATATGTTCAGGCAGTTCATGATAAAGACAGAAAGTGTCTGGAAGACTATGTTGAGACGAAAGAAAAGATTGCTGACTTAAAAGAATCTTTGGAAGAAGATCAGAAAGAACAGCAGAAAAAGCAAAAAGAATTTGAAAGTCAAAAAGAGACTTTGAATGCGACGATTGAAGAAGCAAAAGCAGAAGTTGATGATTTTGATGCACAGATTCAGGAAGCTGCACAGAAAGCAGAACAAGACAGACAGCGAGCATTGGCAGCAAGCTCTGGTAATCGTGGGAATTCCGGAACAACCTCCAATGGAGGTGGTAGTGATTATGTACCGCCTAGCAACTCTGGCGGCGGACAAGCAATTGTAGATGCGGCATATAGCTTTATCGGAGTTCCGTATGTGTGGGGCGGTGAAAGCTACAGCGGAGTGGATTGTTCAGGACTAGTGCTGATGGCGCACAAGGCAATTGGAGTAAGTTTACCACATAGCTCAGGATCTCAAGGAAGTGGTGGAAAAGCAGTTGCCAATATGGCTGCCGCATTACCTGGAGATGTTGTGTGCTATTCTGGACATGTAGGGATTTACATAGGCGGAGGACAGATGATTCATGCACCGGACTTTGGTCAGACAGTAAAAGTTTCGAGTGTATACGGATCACCTTGGTTCAGAAGATACTGGTAGGAAGAGTGAAAGGGTTATGACTATGTCATAGCCTTTTTTGTTTGGAGAAAATGATTGAAAAGGGGAGGTATTTATAGTATATTAAACTATATAGGGGGAGAAAAAATAGAGAAAGGGACTAAGATGAAAAAATTTACAAAAATACTTGTATCAGCGATTACAGCAAGCAGCTTGATTGTATCACCGGTTTTTGCAGAACCGAACAGTGTGGACAATCTTGAGACACAGAAAAAGGAAGCACAACAAGAAGTAGACACGCTTCAAGCAGATTTGACAAAGATATTGACAAAGATCAATGACATAGATGCCCAGATGACGACAAAGGGGGAGGAGATCATTCAGGCGAAGTCAGATTTAGAGACTGCACAGGAAAAAGAAAAGAAGCAGTATGCAGAGATGAAATATCGAATTAAAGTCATGTATGAGAATGGAACAGGCGCTATGTTGACAAAAATTTTCCAATCGGGCAGTATTGCGGAGATGTTAAAACAGGCAGAATATGTACAGGCAGTTCATGACAGAGATAGAGAATATTTGGAAAAATATATAGAGACAAAAAATGAAGTAGCTTCATTAAAAAGTGGTTTGGAAAAAGACATGGATAAATTAAAAGAATTGAAGGCGGAATCTTCCACCCAGAAAGAAAATTTATCCAAGACATTGGAAGCAAAAAGGACGGAAGTGGCAGATTTAGATGAGCAGCTTCAGATAGCGGCACAGAAAGCCGCGGAGGAGGCAGCGAAGAAAGCGGAAGAAGAAGCAAAAAAACAGCAGCAACAGGTGGCGTCAAATAAACCGTCTGGGAATAGCCAGTCTGGAGGAACATCCAGTGGAAGTTCAGGCGGCGGAAATAGTCAGCCGCAAGAAAAACCAAGCCAGCCGGACTCTGGAACTTCAGGTGGCGGAAGCAGCAACAATGACAGTAATAACAATACAGGAAACGGTGATGTAAGTGTTGGACAGGCAATTGTGGCAGCCGCAAGAAGTTATATCGGAACACCGTATGTATATGGTGGAACAAGTTATAATGGCATCGACTGTTCCGGACTTACCATGAGAGCCCATCAGACAGTGGGAATCTCGATTTTGCGTACATCAGGAGAACAGGCAGCAGGTGGAAAAAGTATAGCGAGTCTTGCAGATGCGCTTCCGGGAGATATTATCTGTTATCCTGGACATGTTGCGATATACATAGGCGGAGAGCGTGTAATCCATGCACCGACAGAAGGACAGACGGTAAAAGAGGCGAGCGTATACATGGGATCATCACAGCCGATTACAGCAATCCGAAGATATTGGTAAAAAAAGACTTGCCATGTATCATTTAGATATGGTATACTACTAACGTTGCCAAAAAACACATATATGGTTATCCTTGCAGGTGCCAAACTCCTTTTTATGAAAAAAGAGCGGTTGCAAGGCGGGAAGTATATGGAAGTGAAAAAACCAAATGGAGGAAAAACACATGAGCGTTATTTCAATGAAACAATTATTAGAAGCAGGTGTTCACTTTGGACATCAGACAAGAAGATGGAACCCTAAAATGGCTGAGTACATCTACACAGAAAGAAACGGAATTTACATTATCGATTTACAGAAATCTGTAGGTAAAGTAGACGAAGCTTACAAAGCAATTTCTGATATCGCAGCTGAAGGTGGTACAATTCTTTTCGTTGGTACAAAGAAACAGGCACAGGATGCAATCAAAACAGAAGCAGAACGTTGCGGAATGTTCTACGTAAACGAGAGATGGTTAGGTGGAATGTTGACTAACTTCAAAACAATCCAGAGCAGAATCGCCCGCTTAAAAGATATCGAAAGAATGGCTGAAGACGGAACATTCGACGTATTACCTAAGAAAGAAGTTATCGAAATCAAAAAAGAATGGGAAAAACTTGAAAAGAACTTAGGTGGAATCAAAGACATGAAGAAAGCTCCAGATGCAATCTTCGTTGTTGATCCGAAAAAAGAAAGAATCTGTGTACAGGAAGCTCACACATTAGGAATTCCGTTGATTGGTATCGCTGATACAAACTGCGATCCAGAAGAATTAGATTACGTGATTCCAGGTAATGATGATGCAATCAGAGCTGTTAAATTAATCGTTGCTAAGATGGCAGATGCTGTAATCGAAGCAAACCAAGGTGTAACAGGTGCTGAGGAAGTATACGAAGAAGTTGCAGAAGAAGTAGAAGCAGCTGAAGAAGCGTAAGATTTCGAACATGAATGCTTCAGCCTTAAGAACAGGTTGAAGCATTTTTTAAAAAGAACACACAATTTTATGGAGGAATGAATCATGGCAGTTACAGCAAAAATGGTAAAAGAATTAAGAGAAATGACAGGCGCAGGAATGATGGACTGTAAAAAAGCTCTTAATGAAACAGATGGAAATATGGATGCAGCAATCGAATATTTAAGAA
>ENA-OQAB01001399-OQAB01001399.1-human-gut-metagenome-genome-assembly--contig:-NODE-1399-length-11454-cov-3.602366_pt1 | contig 11454 bp, 10 predicted proteins | sample MGYA00242490_ERZ504517 | MGnify/ENA primary metagenome ERZ504517 (study PRJEB26092, sample SAMD00036298) | human gut metagenome | host: Homo sapiens | study: EMG produced TPA metagenomics assembly of... | reverse complement strand
GGACGTCCCTATCATAGCCGCCAAATCCGCCACTTTTCAAATCCGGGTTTGTATAAGCCTTCTCACGATGCATGATATTCTCCAATTTCCCGGTGAGACGCTCGCATTCTTCAAGACTGATTTTACTGGTCTTGTACTTTTCTTCCGTGACAGCAGTCTTGGGCTCTACTTCGGCAACAGGCAAAGGCTCAACCGTTTTTCTTTGACTTCCCTCTCCGCCTGTAAAAATAAAAAACGCACAAAAGCGACAAGACAATCAGAATAACCGCCCCCACAATCCAGGCCATAACCGGATAGGCAATATGTACCGCCATACTGATTTCCGAATCGGCCACACCGACACGCCGCACCTTAAAGCAATAATTACCTGACGACAAATCATAGTAAGTGATATCCGACCGCCCCATCAGCATCTGCCAGCCTTCTTCCTTACCTTCCAGCTTGCACTCATAAGACATATAACTGGGATCGGTAAAATTCAAAGCGGAAAAGCGAACCGTCAGATTGTTTTGCGAATTTTTCCAAATCCACCCGCATCTTATCCTTATTCCATGCGGGCGCTACCGGATGTTTGCCGTTTACAAAGACATCTGTAATCCTCAAAGGGCGATTATGTTGCAGAACCTCTCCTTCGGCATGGGTATTCATATAAATCAACCCTTTCGAGTTTCCCATCCAGATACGGCCCTGCCCGTCTTTTACAGGCAGGCAGAATATAAAGATAGGACTGGGAATCCCGTCTATGAAATGATACAGGATAAACGTGTCCTTCTTGTCATACCGGTACAAGCCGTTGCTGGTACCGATCCATAGCCAGCCCTCATCATCTTCTATCATAGACATGCAATCCTTACCCTCGAGCAAGGTATTAGGCTGCAAATGGCGGAAATGATTCATCGACAAATCGGATATATACATAGGGCCTTTGTCCGGCAGGAAATAAAGCTGATGCGCGGAATCTTCAAATACGGTACGGATTTTCTCCTTATGAATAAATCCCTCCGGAAAGATATCCACTTTTAAACTTTCGGAAGAAGGGTCCCAGATGCACATGCCATTCTCCGTACAAACCCACCCCTTACGTGTAGAATCAAAGTAAATCTCATATACATTCCCCTCAGGCAGTTTAGAGTTGGCACTCGTATAATGGTTCAGCATCCTGCCGTCCTTATAGCGGAATAAGCCGACAGAGGTCCCTATCCATAAGCATCCTTCCGCATCAGACTTAATACAGAATATCTGCCCCTTGACAAAAGGTTGCACCACGCGAGGCTCAAAATCACTAATGGTCAATGTTACAGGATCCAGCACATACATCCCGCCGCCATAAGTTCCGACATAATACTTCCCCTGAAAGGCATAACTACAAATAATCATACTGGAACGCAACTGAGGAGCGCTGAAACCGGCATACCTTCCCCGCTGCTCGTCAATAAAATATAAACCGTCACGAGAACCTATCAGTTTTTCACTTCCCCGGAAAGTTATGGTCCTTACAGGCATATCCTTTGTATCAAAATAAGGCGGATAACTGTACGTACGGAACAATTCGCTCTGATAAAGCGTATAATCCAATCCCAATTGATAGAAGCCCACCAAATCAACCCGTCCCTGTCCACCAGCAGGGAGTACACCGAATTGGAACGCAAACTACCGCCTTTTCCGACTTCATGCTGGAAAGAACGGACTATCCTGCCCTGTTTCGTGGAAATAAAGTGCACCCCGTTGCCGTCCGTACCTACATACAACAAATCCTTCCCGTCCACAAGACAAGGAAGATATTACATTGCAACCTACATCCAGATAAGAGTCGAACTTATGCGTACGGGTATCAAAACAAGCGATTCCCTGCCCCATCGTACCCAAATAGATAACCGGACCGATACGGGCGATATTGGTATACGAGCAAATATGCTTGTCTTCCACTATGAAATAATAAGGAACTATTTTCCGGTTTTTCCAATTCCAGCGAGTAAAGTCCGCTCGATGTAGCCATCCATAAGATTCCGTTTTCTCCGAAACTCAGCCCGTTGATGATATTGGCAGCGGATAATACGTTGGGGTCTATCAGAATATGTTCCAACCGTCCTTGCCGGTAAATAAACAGCCCCGCCTCACTGCCGATGTAAAGTCCCCCCTTGCCGTCGGCCAACAAAGAACGGACACCGCATTTGATTGTTTCCGCAGCGATGGCATCCAGCTCGCGCTTCTCATGATTCACGCGCCACAATCCCATGCCATTCCCCATCCATATCTGGTTACCTTCCGTTTCGGCAATGGCATTGACACGCTTCAACTTTTCATTATTGCCTGAGACAGGATAACGTTTCAGGTGGACGCCGTCAAAACGCTCTAATGAAGTTCCCGTACCAATCCATACATATCCTATCGAATCTTTGTACAAAGCATTGACCACCAAATCGGAAAGTCCCTCGGTGACGGACAGGCCACGGAATATAGATGTCTGCGCGTAAGGAGCATAAGAAACCAACAGAACAAAAAGTGCTACTATATATCTGAGTGTTATGCTTTTCATACAATGTAAATTGGATTCCGTTGCCGTGACAACGCTACAAATATAAGGAAAAAACACAAGTCCTTCCGCATTTCAATATCCATTTTAGTATTAAATACAGGCAAAGATTAAGAATCACTCAATTCAAAGCAGGAAAAAAATTGTATATTTGCGCCCCAACCAACTTACAGGCACATGGCAGGTATCTACATCCATATTCCCTTTTGCAAGACACGTTGCATTTATTGCGATTTCTACTCCACCACCCGTAGCGAACTGAAAGACCGCTACATCCATGCGTTGTGTAAAGAGTTGCAAATACGGAAAGAATATCTGAGAGAAGAGCCCGTCGAAACGATTTACTTTGGTGGCGGCACCCCTTCACAACTTGCGGAAGAAGATTTCCGGGAAATATTTGAAACCATCCGGAAATACTATGGAATGGAGCAGTGCCGGGAAATTACTCTTGAAGCCAATCCCGACGACCTGACCGAAGAATACGCCGTCATGCTGCAACGATTGCCTTTCAACCGTATCAGCATGGGAATACAAACTTTTGACGACGCTACCCTGAAACTGCTGAACCGCCGCCATAACGCGGCGCAAGCCGTCAATGCCGTACATCATTGCCGCCGTGCGGGTTTCAATAATATAAGCATCGACCTTATCTACGGCCTTCCCGGCGAAACGGACGAACGCTGGAAACGTGATTTGCAACAAGCCGTCAGCCTTGACGTAGAGCATATCTCCGCTTACCACCTGACATACGAAGAAGGCACCCGCATCTACGAACTTCTGCAAACGCACCGTATCCGCGAAGTAGACGAAGAAAGCAGCCTTCGCTTCTTCTCCACCCTTATGGACACGCTTGGCAATGCCGGCTACGAGCACTACGAAATATCCAATTTCTGCCGTCCGGGCATGTATTCCCGCCACAATACATCTTACTGGAAGGGAATTCCCTACTTGGGTTGCGGTCCTTCGGCACATTCATTCAACACAGATACCCGTGAGTGGAACATATCCTCGTTGGAAGACTACATACATTCCATCGAAAACAATCACCGCCGGTTCGAAAATGAATATTTAGACCGTACCACCCGCTATAACGAATGCATCATGACCTCCATTCGCACCAAGCGGGGACTGTCCCTGAATGATTTGGAACGGGAATTCGGCAAGGAACTATGGCAATACTGTATGAATATGGCGCGTCCGCACCTCGATAGCGGAAAATTAGAAATACGCGACAGCCACCTCTGTCTTACCCGTAAGGGAATCTTTGTATCAGACAGCATTATGAGTGATTTAATGTTCATAGAAGATTGAAAGCCGTCCCCGGAGCAGACAAGCATATCTTTTTGTACACCAATATCTCTATTTTACTATCATATTAACACAGATTCGTCTTCCATATTACATCCGCATTACAAAATAAAGCCGATTTTGTTCATTTTCATAGTCATTAATTGATGTAAATCAAGAAATGAAGGTGTAACCCGCACTTTTCCTTCTATTCATTTTTGTGTTATAAAACATATTCCTATATTTGCATAGGTAAAAAGAAAAAGCTAAGCGCTTACAATTGTTTTCAGTAGGTATTAGATTTATTATTAGATTAGTTTTTAGGTATAACAATTAAAAAGTAGGTATTATGAAACGTTTAGGATTAACATTAGTGGCAGCAGTATGTCTGGCTGCCAGCACATTTGCAGCAGGGAATCAACCGACAACAGCAAGATGGGAAGGTAACATCAATGTAAACAAATTGAGTAAGTATTTGAATTTGTCCGCCAATCAGCAGGAAGAAGTCACAAATATCTGTGAATACTTCGACGAGCAGATGTCGCGTGCTACAAGCTCAAAGAAGAATCAGGAAAAGTTGCTGCGTAACGCGGTTTACGGTAACTTGAAATTAATGAAAAGAACTTTGAACGAAAAGCAATATTCCGACTATGCCAAAGTTTTGAATGTTACGTTGCAAAACAAAGGTATCGAAGTGAAGTAACATTCACTTCCGATAAATACGGAAAATGTATTTTAAAATAGATAAAAAGGGTGCTGATTAGTTCAGTACCCTTTTTTTGCTTGTCAATATCGTTAGAGTAATGACGACATCAACTTCCTAAACCAGTTATTGGCCTACTTTCACAAGCAGAAACGATCTTGTAATTCTTTCTTATATTTTTTTGAAACAAGCAATTCGGTAACTTTGTCAAAAGGCGGATATAAAACGCACTTATTATCCCGTATAAGCATCAGATAATCTATATTGATGATATACGATTGATGTATTTGTACGAAACACGGAGAATACAAAGTAATTTGTTCGGCAGTCATTCCCCGGCGTAAAGTCAGAGGCGGCTGGTTATTCAATATTACCTCCCACTGCTTGCGTTCGGAGCAGTAACGGAAAAAGCCGATCTCCGCCGGACGCAGGGCACGCATATCATTAGTCGGAGTAAAAACGATGAAAGTCTGCCCGGTGTGCACAGGACTCCCTACCGGTAGCGACACCCGCTGGCCGGCTTCAACCTGTTTGACGAAACGCGTCAGAATATCTTTCAGGTCTTGTTCTTCAAAAGGCTTTAACAGATAATCGAACGCAGCTTCCCGAATAGCCTGTATCATATACTTGTCATACGCCGTATAAAACACAACCCTCATATTCCACGCTACGTTATCGCGCATCTCCTGCAACAAATCCAGCCCCGTCATATCCGGCATCTCCACATCCAAAAACAGCAAATCGGGTTGTACTTTCGTAATCAGCTTTTTCCCTTTCCTGCCGTTTCGTGCAGTGCCTTCCAAAGAAAAGCGAGCATCTTTCCGTAATTCAAAGCTCAGATTTTCAAGAGATACTTCATCATCATCTACTATAACGACTTTGTACTTGTCCATATTCCATGTTTTGTTTTGGCGAATATAAAAATTTTCTTGTTTCCATACAAAACCAGAAACGGACATTTACAGACTATTCATCCATAACCCGTTCTATCACCCCTAAAAACATAACTAAGCGGCTATTCTTAGATTTTATAATCGTACTTATCCGGTAACAGAAAAGTTACTTCACATCCTACCTCGCCACCCGGCAAAGTCACGTTATGCACGGCGACGTCAATCGCTTCCTTATTTTTCATATTCAGAATCTGAATCGTTTGCATGATGACTTTCATGCCTGTACCTGTGCCTCTATGCCGGCTGTCCGGACGATAACCGCCACCGTTATCCGTTATCTTAATGCGAATGCCTCTCTCCTGCCGGTCTACGGTAATCCATAAATTCCGTTCTCCCTCCTTGCCTCTCAACGCATGTTTTACGGAATTTTCCACCGGAATCTGTATCATCATAGAGGGCAGCCATACCTGTTCAGGATGCACATCTTCCGCTATTTTAATATCCGGGCGGAAAGTCGCTCCGAGCGAACGGCGTTCCAAGTCGATATAAGTTCCGACAAAATCCAACTCCTCGGACAAAGTGACACATAACTGTTCCGCCAGTTCCAGATTTCGCCGCATCAGTTTCACTAATGACGCCAACTCCTGCTTCTCCTCTTCCCTACGGTTCACAACCTCCTGATTGAGAACATTGAATATAAAATGAGGAGACAAGCGGTTACGGATATTCTCAAGACGGAGCGTAGAGACTGTCCTGCGATTTTGAGCGAGCAGTAAATCATGCTTCTTCCTATTATAAAGATAAAGAAAAACGGCAATCAAGAACGCTATAACGGCAATCGCCAATGTCACGAGACGAGTTTGCCTCAATGCCAGCACCTCGTTTTCCTGTTTCTGAAACAAGACCTTATGCGCCATCAAGGTAGAGTCCTGCTGATAACGCAAAGTCAAATCCGCCGTACGCATCCTTATACGCTCATTGCGAATAGAGTCGTCCAAGCGGTCATTTTTCTTCAGATAATCGTATGCCCGCTGATAATTACCGGTTTCTTCGTGAAATTGCTGCAAATATTTATTACGGATATGTATCATGTCCGCGTCTATCTCCGGCGAAGCTTTACTCACCGTCAGCAACCGCCGTGCCTCCGCAAAGTCTTTACGCTGCAAAGCCAGCTCTATTTTCTGCGTATCGATATAATAAAGCGCGGTAGTGGAACCTATCTCTTTAAAGAAAGGCTCGCACAAATCCAGATATTTGGCAGCCGAATCCGCTTCGTTCCGTTGAAGAAAACAGTCGCTCAGGTTCAAGTAACTCAGATTAAGCCCCCAGCGCATATCAGGATAATCTTTCACAAGCTCCACCACCTTCCTGAAGTAACCGATTGCCGTAGCGTAATCCCCCGGTAGTAATACGAGTTTCCGCGATTATTCAGATAAAAATGCTTTTCATCCGGAAGCATCTCATCATAGTTCTTAGCCGCAAGTTCCGAATAGTAGTCACATTGCTCATAGTCGCGCAGTGTCATATATCCCTGCGCCAATCCATAGTAGATGGGAAACTTTCTATCCGAAGGCATATTCAGCGAATCACAAATCAACAGTGCCTTCCTGTACCAGAAAACACCCATATCCAGCCTTCCCAAATGATTGTTGGCATCGGCAAGGTTTATCAGAATGTCCGGAACGGTCTCCGGTTTCGTTCCCTGCAATCTCCATTCATAAGCTTTCTTGAAACAAACTTCCGCGGAATCTATATACCCTTTTCTCGAATAGATATTACCCTTCATATTGAGACATTCGGACTGCAAATCGGCCAACCGGTGCGAGAAAGGCTGTCTGCCGGTAAAATCCTCAATCTCCCGAATCAAAAGTTGCGCAGAATCGATATCGGAAGTGGCCAGGCAGGTTTTCAAAGCGACGGAAAGATAGTTGTACCGTACCAGACTGTCTTTCGCAGCCTTCATTCTTTGCAAGACCTGTGTCCTCATCCTGCGCGGAGCCGTTGCCACAGAATCGACATGAGTACTGAAAAAAGAATCGAATTCCCGCATTTCAGATATCATGTCACCGCCGCCTTTACAAGTACAGGCGCCCGGCAATACAATCCCCGTCCATAGAAGAAGAAAGAAACCGATGCAGCTTTTCAGACCACTCCGCATACTCCGTGTTTTATTTTATTGTAACCATCGTAGCTCCGAACCCATATTCCTGGAAAGAAGCGTCTTGTGTCTTACAAGCCGTATATTTCCGTTTCATCTCATCCAATAAGGCTTTGCGAAGCACACCGTCTCCCTTGCCATGAATGAAGACGATACGCTGCTCACGCTTATTCTTGTATTGCTCCATTACCTCGCGAAACTTATCCAACTGGTAGTTCAATATCTCGCTGTTACTCATGCCACGCGTATCATCCAGCAATTCGCCGATATGTAAATCCACTTCGATGATTTCATTTTTGCCGCCCCGCTTGACGACAGTCTGAGACTTGGACGGGGCATCCGCCGTTTTCTTTTGCATCAGGGCGTCCTGCAAATCCTCGGCCGACACGTAAACCTGTTTGGCAGGAGCGTCATTCTTCACCACATCGTACATAAGCGCGGGAGTGTCAAAAAAGTCGGTCTGCCGGAATGTATGCAGTTTATAGAACTTCACCGTATCGATACGAATTTCCACATTGACAGCAGGCTTCATGGCAAAAGAACGATTGTCCTTGAAAGCGACCAACTGAACGGCTGCACGCTCCCTGTCATTCAGCTCCGATTTTTCAAATCCTCTAACAAAAGCTTTGTATTCGGTTCTATCAGACCATGCGAACGGACAGTCCACGACTTGCCTTCCGCGCTTAAATATGTATAATACATACAGTAATTGCTATCGTTCACCAAATAGGCCTCAAACGGAGTGGTGCTTACCGGCCTTAATATCCTCCGGAACAAAGGCAAGGTATACATTCAGTACATCACCGCCCTTCATTTCCGGCTGACGATAAACGGATATCCGGGGTTCGACCGGACGCTCCACCCGCCGTCCGGAGCCCGAAGCGGAAGATGCCGGCTTTGAAGTTGCAACAACCGTACGAGCCGCCGATTGCTCCTCCGCCCTCTTCTTGGCTGCTTTAGAAGCCGAAGTGGGAATATTATAATCATCTGTTTCAATCACCACACATTCGCGCACCGGCATCGGAATGTCAAAACCGTCGGCATCTTCTACCAATACGATGTCTTTTCCACGGAAGCCCGTCACGACACCACCGCCTACTTCACTGAGGAAGCGTACTTTATCTCCTATTTTCATACTTTCCATTCTGATTTTTTATCATTACCCGGAAGATGCGTCAAAACCATGGCAGACATGCGATTCCGGCATCCTCTTTTATCTCTCGCAAAGTTAGGAATTATTTGATGATTATATACAAACATACTTGTTTGTATCGCAAAGTTTTATTCATGCGATGCAATCTTAAAACAGAAGTTTCATTTCTAAGAATAAAGCTTTAGTTTATAAGAATCAAACTTTGATTTCTATAAACATAACTTCCGTTCCAAGATTGCGCGGTAAGTAAAGTAACTCTCCGGGCGCTTCGGCAAGACAATCATTAATTGCCTGCATATAATTCAAATCTTCCCAAATATCCGTACCTTTGCAGTCCCTAATAAAACAAAGATATGAAAGAAGATCCCAGACATATTAGAATCAGCGAATTCAATTACCCCTTGCCTGATGAGCGCATCGCCAAGTTTCCATTGCCTGTACGCGACCAATCCAAGTTATTGCTGTATCGCCACGGTGAGGTTTCCGAAGACGTATTCACCTCCCTGCCCGATTACCTTCCGGCCAACAGCCTGATGATTTTTAATAACACCAAGGTTATCCAGGCGCGTCTGCACTTCCATAAAGAGACGGGAGCGCTTATCGAAGTGTTCTGCCTCGAACCTATCCGACCCAACGACTACGCTCTTAATTTTCAGCAGACGGAACACGCCGCATGGCTCTGCATGATAGGAAATTTGAAAAAGTGGAAAGAAGGTACGTTAAAACGGGAAATGGTTGTGAAAGGAAAACCGCTTACCTTGACTGCCGAACGGGGAGCGTGCCATGGTACCAGTCATTGGGTGGATTTTCGTTGGAACAATCCGGAAATAACATTCGCCGATATTCTCGAGGTGTTTGGAGAGTTGCCTATCCCGCCTTATCTGAACAGGGAGACACAGGAAAGTGATAAGGAAACCTACCAGACCGTTTATTCCAAAATAAAAGGCTCGGTAGCCGCTCCAACCGCCGGACTGCACTTTACTCCACGGGTTTTGGACGCTTTGCGCGGGAAAGGAGTGGAACCGGAAGAACTGACGCTGCACGTAGGAGCCGGGACTTTCAAGCCCGTCAAAAGCGAAGAGATAGAAGGGCACGAAATGCACACGGAATACATATCCGTCAATCGCAGTACGCTGGAGAAGCTCGTAGCGCATGAAGGAAAAGCCATTGCGGTAGGAACAACTTCCGTACGTACGCTGGAAAGTCTCTATCACATAGGTGTTACTCTTCTGAACAATCCCGACGCCACAGAAGAGGATTTGCATGTAAAGCAATGGCAACCCTATGAGATGACTCCTGAAACGGCTGCCACACCTGCCGTAGACGCCTTGCAAGCAATCATAGCCTATCTTGACCGGCATCACATGGAAACGTTGCATACCAGCACGCAAATCATCATTGCTCCGGGATACGAGTACAGAATCGTAAAAGCCATGGTGACCAACTTCCACCAGCCGCAAAGCACACTGTTACTGCTTGTCTCGGCATTTCTACATGGAGATTGGCGGAAGATTTACGACTATGCCCTTGCCCATGATTTCCGGTTCTTGAGTTACGGTGATTCGTCGCTGCTGATACCTTGATAAAGGTCTTTCTGCGCAACACTGATATTGACAAAACTAAGAATATGGACAACGAATTAATCATTATCGAAAATAAGATATATGAGATACGCAATACTAAAGTAATGCTGGATTTTGATTTGGCGGAACTTTACGGTATAGAGACAAAAGTTTTAAAGCAGGCGGTCAGAAGAAATCTTGAAAGATTTCCTGAAGATTTTATGTTCAGACTGACTAATGACGAGTGTAAAGCGTTGATAAACAATATAAGGTCACAAAATGTGACCTTAGAAATCGGTTGGTTCAAATACCCGCCTTTCGCTTTCACCGAAAACGGTGTCGCTATGCTATCTTCTGTACTACGAAGCCCTCTTGCTATTCAAATAAACATCAATATCATGCGTACATTTACCAAAATGCGGCAGATACTTCTTGCGCAAAAGAGCAGCGAGGCGGTCACCACACAAGAACTGGAAAAGATAAAGCGGCAGATTGCGGAGATTGCGGAAGATTTGGAAAGCAACGAACGCGACCATGAAACTCTCTTCAACGCAATAGCCGAGGTTTCCCTGAAGTTACAGTTAAACAACCAATCCGACTGCGGTCGTATCACAGTGAAAGGATTTAGAAAAAATTCAGAATAAGTATATGAACAGCGACAACAATCAGGAAATGTTTCCCCTTGTCGATGAACAAGGGAACATTATAGGTGCAGCCACCCGCGGCGAATGCCACAACGGAAGCAAGCTTCTGCACCCCGTAATTCATCTGCATGTATTCAACTCCAAAGGAGAATTATATCTGCAGAAACGTCCCGAATGGAAAGATATACAACCCGGCAAGTGGGATACGTCGGTAGGCGGACACGTTGATTTGGGCGAAAGTGTGGAAATGGCCTTGAAACGGGAAGTACGCGAGGAGTTAGGGATAACCGACTTCACACCGGAAGCCATCACCAATTATGTTTTTGAATCCGCACGCGAGAAAGAGCTCGTGTTTGTACACAAAACCGTATACGACGGCGAGATACATCCCAGCGACGAGTTGGATGGCGGACGTTTCTGGAGTATAGAGGAAATCAAAGAGAATATAGGAAAAGGGATATTCACGCCCAATTTCGAGCAGGAGATAGAACGAGTAAAGCTGATATAATAAGTAAGTGTTG